>Ga0256407_10007638_pt1 | contig 16180 bp, 10 predicted proteins | sample RumenRJG_04DNA_FD_193489 | JGI IMG/M metagenome (GOLD analysis project Ga0256407, IMG submission 193489) | Bovine rumen microbial communities from Lethbridge, Alberta, Canada - RJG_04 | ecosystem: Host-associated > Mammals > Digestive system > Stomach > Rumen | place: Canada: Alberta...
ATTTTTTATTTTTTTTATTTTCTAAAGATTTTTATATAAAATATATACATTATTTGAAAATAAAAATAGTTAAGTTGTAAAATGGGAAGAGGCTTTAAAACCATTACATTTAATTTTGAAGATAACGGTATTGGATTTATAACTTTTTCAAAAGAATTTGATATTGTAATTGATTCTTTAAAAGATGAATTAGAAGATAGTTTAGATGAAAATGATGTAATTGAAATTTATTCAACTGATGGAGAAAGAATAATGAATCAAACTCAATATAATCTTTATATTAACAATGAAGCTTTAACTGAATTAAAAATAATTGTAAAAAAAATTAATAAAATTGAACAAGAAAGATTAGAAAAAGAAAGATTAGAAAAAGAAAGAATAGAAAAAGAAAGATTAGAAAAAGAAAGATTAGAAAAAGAAAGAAAAGAAAAAGAAAGATTAGAAAAAGAAAGAAAAGAAAAAGAAAGATTAGAAAAAGAAAGAAAAGAAAAAGAAAGATTAGAAAAAGAAAGATTGAAACAATTGGAAAAAGAAAAAAAAGAAAAAGAAAAATTAAAAAAAAAAGCAAATGAAAACACAACAAAAATATGTGATGAATTAAAAAGCAAATTATCTCTCTTAATGGAAAAAAAAATTTCAAAATTCTATAAAAAATTAGAAGAAAATAAAGAACAATCAAATTCAATGATTCAAAATTTAAATAATAAAATTATTGAATTTGAAAATAATAATAAAAACAAAAATAGTTTATTGAATATAAAAATAAATAAAATATCTAATATTATAAATGAATTAAAACAAGAAGAAAAAGAATTAATTGAACAATCAAATAATACTGAAGTTATTGAATCATCATTAAAAAAATTAAAATTAAATTTTTCTAAGAATAATCAAATTCAAAAACAATTTAATAATTTTTCAAATCAATTTCAACAAGTTATTCAAAAATCAATGGATGATTTAAAAGAAGATACTAATAAACAAATTACAAATTATTCAAATTTTATATTAAATAAAAATTCAGACACTATGAGCGAATTTAATTCAATACAAGCAAAAATAAATGAACTTAAACATTATAAAAAAGAAAATAATTCACAATTTTTGAAAACAAATTCTTCAGGCACAAATAATAATAATTATTCAGATGAACAATCTTTTTTCCCTAATACTGATATAGAATATCAAATTAAAAATAACACTAATGTTTTTAAATATTCTGATATAATAAACAATTCAAAAAAAATTGAGGTTGAAATTAAATGTAAGAAAGAAAATTATCCTAAAAATTGTAAAATTAGACCTTTGAAAAATGCATCAAAAGAAATTAATTTTAAAGAATATACGTTTGATGATGAATTTCAAAAAAATATACCTAAAGTTGCAACATTGGAATTTGCAGTAGAAAAAAATAAAATTCTTTCTGGGAAATACAATATTCAATTTGGATTGTTTAAACCAAATCAAATATTAATTAAAAAATTCAATTATGAAATAGAAATAATACAATAAAGATATATCTTTTTATATAATTGAAATTATTATTATAATTATTTTTAAACCAAATTATCAATTTCTTCAATTGTTTTAGTTTTATATCTAGTTTGAATACCAGTAGTATTCCAAGAATTAACAAATTTATCTTCACCATAATTATAAAAATCTTTAAAGGCATCTAATAATAATTTTTTAGCATCTTCAATTAGATTTGGATTTTTATAAATACAAAATGAAATATAACCAGTAGATAAAGCAATACAAATTCTAATAAGAATAGTATACCATAATTCATTTCTTTTTTCACAACTAATAACTCTTTTGAATGAAGCAAAAAATCCTAATTTTTCATCATTAATATCAGGAAAAATCCAAATATTATATCCAAAAATATAAAAAAATAAATAGACAATAAATCTAATTGTAAATAAACCTATTAAAACAATTAATAAAATATAAGAAACCCACCAAACTCCTAATTTTACTTTATAAGGCCAAATTGGCATTAATGCATACATTAAAATAGCAAAAATAATTAAAAAGAGATAAAAATAAACCCATGATTGACTTTTATTTCTATTAATAATATAAAAAAAAGTATTATTAAATCTTAAAATTTCATTTTTATCATATTTTTTTGGATGATCCATTTCATTTAAATCATGATCTCTTCCACAATTACAATTAAATTCTTTTGCTAATTGCTCATAAGGAAGTAATTTTTTTATATTTTTTCTTTTATCACCTTCTACTCTTATTGCTTTTTGAATCATATTTAAAGATTTTAATTCTTGATATATTTTATTTATTGTTTCTTCTGGTTTTTTATTTATTATATTTGTTCCCATTATTTTATTCACTTCATTTAATGTTGTATCTAAATTTTTTAATAATGTCTCTTCAAAATTTTTTCCTTTGATATATTCACATCTTGTTCCATTAAAACCACATTCTTTTACTTCTAAACCTTTTTTTTCTAATGAATAAAATACATTTGACATTTCTTTCCATTTTCTTAATACCTCATTTTGAATTTCTTCTTGTGTTTTAGCTGTCATTTATATAAATGAATAAATAATTTAAATAATAAATATTTAAATAATTTTTAAATAATTAAAATAAAAATTTATTTTTTTATTTATATTAATTTTAAATATAAAATATTTAATATCTATCAAAATTAAATGAGTATAGAACAAAATGATAAAAATGATGTTTCCTTAGAAGAAATAAACCAAATAATAAAACCATATTTTTCCTCAGATCAATTTGATGATTTTCTCTTTAATTACATAGCAAATATGATATATATAGATCGTCCAGAAAATGAAAATGAATTAAAATCATTAATTGGAGATTATTTAAGTGACAGATTAAAATATCCAGAAGACAAAAAGAATCAAATATGTAAAGATATAAATATAAAATTACATAAAAGTGGTATTAAAGGGAATAGAAAAGCAATTATAGCAGAAAAATTAAAATATCCAATTAAATTAATGGATGTTAATGTAGGTTCAAAAAATACAATAACTTCATTATCTTTTGATCCAAATGCTTTAACATTTCAAATGGATAAAATGTATGCTCAAGGAATAGTTCAATCAGAAAAAAAAATAGAATTTACATTTGATAAGAAAAAAATAAAAGAAATGGAAAAATTTATGGAAGAAAAAGAAAAAATGAGAGAATCAATTGAAGAAGTTACAATAAATCATGATAAAGATGAAAGTCATAAAGTTGATATAAATATTCCTTCATTTACTATTCATATTGGAGGAAAGACTTTAATTAAAGACGCAACTTTGAAAATTTCTTTTGGGAGAAGATATATTTTAATTGGAAGAAATGGAATTGGTAAAACTACTTTATTAAATCATATTATGAGAAAAGAAATTGATGGTATTCCTAAACATTTACAAATTGTTCATGTTGAACAAGAAACAATTTTAAATGATAATCCTTTATTAGATGAAATTTTATTATGTGATATTGAAAGAACAAAATTATTAAATGAAGTCAATGAAATAAATAAAAAATTATTAAATGAAAAAAAAGAAAATGAAATTAAAAAATTATCACAAAAATTAATAGAAGTTAATAAAAGATTACAAGATATTGATGCATCAGAAGCAGAAAATAAAGCCAAATTTGTATTATTAGGTTTAGGTTTTCATGAAGATGATTTTACAAAAAAAACAAAAGAATTTTCTGGAGGTTGGAGAGTAAGAATTTCATTAGCAAAAGCATTATTTGTAATGCCAGATTTACTTTTATTAGATGAGCCTACAAATCATTTAGATATGAATGCAGTAATGTGGTTAGAAGATTATTTAAATAATTGGCCATATACTTTAATAATAGTATCACATGCAAGAAATTTTATTGATAATATTGCAACAGATATTATTCATTTACAAAATCAAAAATTAACATATTATAAAGGAAATTATACTGATTTTGAAAAAACAAGAAATGATCAAATTAAATTAAATCACAGATTACATGAAGCACAAACAAGAAAAATAGAACATATACAAGAATTTATAGATAGATTTAAATATAAAGCATCAAGAGCATCATCAGTTCAAAGTAGAATAAAACAATTAAATAAAATGGAAATAGTAAAAGAAATATTAGATGATCCATCATGTATTTTTATCTTTCCAAAACCAGATAAAATTAATCCTCCAGTATTACGTTTAGATAAAGCAGATTTAGGTTATAATGGTAAGACAATACTAGAAAAAGTAAATTTAAATATTGATATGAATTCTCGTATTGCATTAGTAGGTGCAAATGGAAGTGGAAAAACAACATTACTAAAAGGATTAGATGGTAAAATTATTCCTATGAATGGATTATGTTATCGACATTCTAAATTACGTTTAGCTGTTTTTGCTCAACATCATATTGATCAATTAGATTTATATTTAAGTCCAGTTGAACAAATAAAAAAATTTTATCCTGATAATACAGATGAACAAATAAGGAATCATTTAGGAAAATTTGGTATTACTGGAAATTTATCATTAAGACCAAATTATTTATTAAGTGGTGGTCAAAAAAGTAGAGTTTGTCTTGCTTTGATTGTTATGAATAATCCACAAATTATTTTAATGGATGAACCTACTAATCATTTAGATTTAGATGCTATTAATGCTTTATCTATTGCACTTAATTCTTATGAAGGAGGATTACTTGTTGTTAGTCATGATCAAAATTTTGTTGAGATAGTTTGTAATCAAATATACATGATTGAAAATAAAAAGTGTAAACAATTTAGAGGAAGTTTTAATTATTAAAAAATATTTTTGGGGAGTGGTTGAGAAAAGTTGGGGGGGAAAATTTTTTCTTTTTTTAAATAGTTTTTTTTTTTTTGAGTTTTTTTTTTTATATCGTTTGGTTTGATTATGCATATTTTTTATTCTCTTATTTTTTTTTTGTATGGAAATTAATTTAATCGTTTGTTGTATTAAAATTTATATTTTGATTATTTTGACTAACAAATTATATTTTTACATTTTTTTATTTATTTTGTTAATTAATATTCATTTTTTCATAATAAATATTAAAAAAGTAAATAATGAAATTATTTTTTGAAAATGGAAAAAAAAGAAAATTACATAATTCCAAACAGAAAAAATACTTCACCAATTCCAATAAATAATTTTCTTTCTTTAAAAAAATTAATACCTTTTGAAAATCATCCTTCAGCAAGAGGTTTAATGAAAAATGAACAAACAGAAAAATTACCTCAATCAATAACAATTCCATTAGAAAAAAATGATAATAAAGAAAATAAACAATCATCAGATTTTAAAATTATTTTAGAAAAAATAGATGAAAAAATTTATCAAAATGAAGTATATTTTCAAAAAAATGAAAATGAAGAAAATATTGAATATATTGATTATAATTCAATGAATAATAATAATAAAAAATCTGATTTTACAAAAGAAGAAGAAGATTTTGATAAAGATATTACTGATTCAATTATTAAAAAGGAAAAAGCCAAAATTATTATTAATAAATTTCAAAATTTTGTAAATATTAAAAAGACAGTTTAAATGAAATAAAAATATAATATTTTATTATAATTTGATAATATTTAATTTTTAAAATAATAATAGGTTTTATGTCATTGTTAATTAAAAAAAAATAATAATATTTGTAGTATTTTTATTATTAAATAATATGAATGTAACATTAAAAATTATAAAATTTTTTATTATATTTTATTATTTTTTTAAAAAATTTATCGAATATTTAAAGTATGAGATTGATTTTTATAATTTTTTATTAAAGATGTTTAAAATCAATTTATGTAATCAAGATAATAATGAAACAATATTTTATAAAATATACAAAAATTATAAATTGATTAATCCAATTCAATTAGATTTTCAAAATGATATTATGAATAATAAATTGACTTTTAATATAAAAAAAAATAATAATAATGATTGTTTAGAAAATGATATACATCAAAATGAATTATATATTCTAAATCATAAGAAAGGAAGAGAAAAAAAAAAACCATCAAAAAAAATTCATTCAAGATATAATTGTGATAATATTAAAAGCAAAATTAAAACACATTTTCATTCATTTATAATAGGATTTTTAAATAAAATAGCAAAAGAGCAAAAATTAGAATTTCATTTTAAAAAAATTGGAACAAAAATAACAAAAAATATTACAATATCATTTAATAAAGAATTATTAGAAATGAAAATAAAAGATATAATTAAAAATGTTAGTAATAGATATTTTGATCAAACTTCAAATAAAAAAATTATAGAGTCAATTGAGGAATCAAATAATATAATAAATAAATATTTAAATATGACTTATATGGAAATGTATCAAAAAATATATTTAAGTTCAAAAAGTGAAATTTTCCAAAATGAACTCAATGATGATTCATTTGAAGGGCATTTAAAAAAAATCAAAAAATTATATGGAATAGCTTATTATGAAAAGTTTAATCTGATTGCAAATAATTTTGTTAATTATTTTATTAACAATAGAAAAAAGAAAAATATTAAAAGATTGGAAAAGGATAATAATACTTAATTTCTAAATTTAATATATTTTAAATAATTAAATTGAAAAAAATTCAAATATTAATTTTTTATTTTATAATAATTAATTAGTTTTTTTTAAAAATTTATCTTTGAGTATTTTAAAGACATCATTTAATTTATTTTGATTTGATTGTTTAAATGAATTACATTTAGTTAAATTTGAGTTTTTTATTTTTTCTTTATTAGTATTATTTTCATATTGTATACTTTGAAATTGATTATCAATTATTGATAAATAAGAGTTAGATTGTATTTTTTGATTATTATTTATATTATTATAATTATTTATATTTTGAAAGTTTTGATAAGAATTATAACTTTTTAAAGTTAAATTATTATTATTAAGTCTATTATCAAGACTGAAACTTTTTAAATTCCTTTTACTTAATTTAAAATGTGATAAAAGAAAAGAATTTTTTTTTAACAATGAATTTCTATCTGTAATTTGATTTTTATATTTTATTATCTTTGATATAATTTGTTTTTTATTATTTTTTTCAGTATTATTCAAAGTTTTTTCATCATTATTTTTATATGAAATATTATTAATATTTTTTTGAGACGTATTTTGAGAGAGTATTCCAATTGAAGGTAAAACAATATTTGAAGAAGAATTTTTTTGAGGACTTTTATATGTACTTATATTATGTAAAGGTAAAAAATGAAATTTTTGTATTTTTAATTTTTTTTTTTGAATTTTCTGATTATTAATTTGTAAATATAAAAGTGAGTTATTAAGTTTATGATTTAATTCCTTAGTATTACCACTTTTTTTATCAATCATTTCTTTTTTCTTCATATTAATATAATTTCAAATAAAAAATAATAATAAAAAAAAACAAAAAACAAAAAATAAAAATTTAAAAAAAAATATAATAAAATAAAAGATAATTTAATCATTATCACAAAAATTATATATCATAATATATTTAATTAAATAGTCTTCAACCTTTTTACAGTTTTAAAAATCTTTTTCAAAATACAATGTTCAGAACCTAATTCAAAAAATCTTTGTTTATCACCAATAAGATAATGACAACAACATTCACAAATATCTTTAGAAATAGTATAAGCAATTTTAAAAGCTAATTTAACATTAACAAAATTAAAAGTTCTCTCAGCAACATTATTCATATGATTTAAAGGATCAATAATAACTAATTGAGTAGGATGATTCATAACATATTCACAAGCTTCTTTTTCAATTTGATCTTTTAAACCAACTCTTACAAAAACAATATTTTTCGTATTATCAAATTGCATACCATAAAATTTAATAAATTCAAAAAATAATTTTCCTAAATTATTTTTATCATTTATATTAAAAATATTTGTAGAGAAATGAATTTGTAAAAAGAAAACAACCATTAATGTTAAACCATAAGGATTTAAACCCCCAATAAAATTTAATAAATTTGAATATTTTAATATTTGTTTTAATGCAATTATTAAAGGTTGTAAAACAGAATAATTTTCCATAAATTGTTTTGTTAATTCAACACATTTTAAACCATTATGTTTAATATCTTGTATACTAAGACGAATAGTAATATTATTAAAAGTAGAATCAGTTTGAAAAGAAATAAAAGGATAAATAAAATTTTCTATAAATGTACATGAAGTTATCCATTTCATTTCTTGTATTTGAATATATAAACTTTGTAATATTGGAAATTCTTTTCCATGTTGATTATTATTTATTTTTGGTACTAAAACTAAATCTAATTCACTCCAAGGTAAACAAAGTCCTGTTGCATATGATCCATATATTTGAATTTGATATTCATATTTTAGAGAATCTATTAAATTTTGTATTGCTGGTAATATATTTTTTATTATTGGTTGTTTTTGTGACATTTGAATTTGATTATATCTATGAAAATCTAATATATCTTTACTTAAGTTTTGGATTATGTAATTTTCTGGATATAAATCATTAGAAAATTTCTTTTGTAAATATTCTTCTTTATTTGATATTTTATTATGATCTTTCATTAATTCTAAATTTTCTTCTTGAGAAAGTAAAATGTTTAAATAATTTTTTTCTTGGTTTATTTTATTTTGAAGTGATATTATTTCTTCTTCTTGATTTTTAAAAGTTAAATTAAAATGTTCTATATTATTTTTTATATCATTTAATTCATTTGTTAATTTTTCATATTCTTGTTTTAATTGAATATTTTCATTTAATGATGGTTCTAATAAATTTTCAAATGAATCAATTTGAAATGAGATTTTTTCATTTTCTTTTTTTAAGTCATCAATTATTAATTGATTTTCTCCATCTTCATCACTTAAATCAATATATAAAGTTGGTGTTTTTTTTACTTCAATTGTACTGTTATTATCTATATTTTTTGAATTTTCAAAATAAATTTCTTGATTATTATTTTTTTTAAAAGTAAAAGGAATTTCAATTCTAGATTTAATATCTTTTAATTTATTTTGATAAATATATTCATTTAAAAATGAATTGTTATTCTTATTTTCTATATTGATATCATTTTCAGTTTGCAAATCATTTAAATTTTTTTCTATTTTTTCTAAATTATTAATATTTATATTTGATTTTTCTTCCATTTGTTCAGCAAATTTTCCTGCTAACATTGAATAAATTTCAGTTTCACAATTCAACATTTGAGTCAAGTCAACTGGAGTTTTTTTATTATTATTTTTAATATTTAAATCACAATTTTTATCTAATAATATTTTTATTATTTCTTTATTTTTTGTAAAAATTGCATAATGAATTGCAGTATTTCCATCTTTAGGATTTATATAATTTATATTTGGATTATAATTTAATATTAATTTTACAAAATTAATATCACTTACAATTATACTATCCATTAAAATATTTTTTCCTGAATGTTTATTTATTGTATTAATATCAATTTTACAATTTTTATTTTCTAAAATTTCTTTTGCCATTTTAATTTTAATATCCTTATTTTCATCATTATTATAATTATAAAATAAGTAAAAAAGACAATTTTTACCATCATTATCATTTAAATTAAGATCTATATCATTATTATTAATTAAAATATTAAATAAATCAATATCACCTTTTAAACAAGAATACATTAAAGGTGTAATATTACTTAATAAAGGATTTTTATCTTTTTCTTTTTTTTTCTGATTTAAATCTTTATGTATATTAAAATTTATTTTAATATTTGGATTTGCACCATAATTTAATAAAAAAGATATTATTTCTTTTTGATTTATATTTCCTTGATTATACATTATAAATGATTGATTTAATAATGAATTTATTGTATTTTGATTTAATGATGGAACATCTTTTGATGTTATTATTTCTTTAAATTGAGTTGAATTATTTTGTTCTATTGATTTAAATATTTGTTTCATTAATTCTATTTTATTTGTTTTTGTTTCTTCTTTTTCTGAACTATTATTAGAATTCATTTTAAATTAAAAAAAATTAAAAATTTGTGAAGATAAAATTAAATTAAATATATTTTAAAGGAATATTTTATTTCTTTTTTTATAATTATAGATTTTTATAATTAGTAAATATTTATTCTTTATTGAAATGTTGATAATATCTCTAAAAATTTAAATTAAATTTTATTTTATTGTATATTTATAATCATATTTACTTATTTTTAATTAAATATTAATATATTATCAAAATAATGTTTATCAATTTTTTTTAAAATATTTGAATAATTTCTTTCATTATTATTTATATCATTTTTTCGAATTTTTTTCTTTAACATATACTTTTCAATATCACTATTATTAACTTTACTAATTTTAATTTGATTCCCTTTGAAAGAAGTTATAGAAGATTGAATTTCTTCATTTCTACAAATAGGACAAATTAAATCATTTTCTTCTTTAAGACAACAAATTAAATGAAATTGATGGCCACATTTGAATAAAGATATAATATCATTTTCTACAAAATTTTCTTCACATTCATCACATTTATTAATATAATAAAAATTACCTTTTAATGAAATATGTTTATATATTTTTAATTCACCACCAAAACTATTACGAATTAATTTTCTTTCTATTTCAAATATTTTATATAAATTAGTATAACCATATAACATTTGAATTAATATTGGTTTAAATTCTTTAAATTCTACTTCTTTATTATTTATAGTAACATATTCTACAATACTTTTTATTCCTACATAACTATACATTTTTTCAAAAACTTTTTGAATATCTTCAATTATTATTTTTAATATTGAATTTATTTTTAATTTTATTATTTTTTTTCTATATTCATAACATAATTTGACTAAACCAAACCACATTTCTTTTATTATTTTTTCATCATCATTTGCTTTTTCACAAATATTAATTGAACTATCTAAAATTTCATTATGTTTTTCAATTAAAGATGAAGTATCTTTTATTTTTTTTTCTTTAAATACATTTATTAATTTTTCATAATCTTCTTTTAAAACATTATTAGATAATTCTAAAGCATCATTTATATTATCTTGATGTAAATATAAATAAATTGCAGCATCATAAACTTTATTTTCTAAACAAATATCTAAACATTGATCTGGATATGATGCTCTTTTTTTTAAATTAGGTAATATTTGATCTTTTTTATTTAATTCACATAATAATTCAATATGAGTACTTAATAATAAACTATAAATTAGCATTTCTTCATCATCTATTGGTAAATTATTTTCTTTATATGAATCTAATACTTTTTCTATATATTTTAATTCTATTTCTTTATCTTCATTTAATTTTTCTATTGATGCAATGTGATTATTATTAAACCATTTATCTATTAAATCTATAAATTTATTCATTGATAATCTTGCTAATAAAATAAATCTATTGTGAATTTCATTTTTAAATATTTCAAATTCTTCATTATTTTCTTTTTTGTAATCTTTTAATATATTATCTATAAATAAATATATTTTATCTGTTTTATCACTATATTTATATTCTATTAAATATGTGTCTAAACATTTTAAATTCTCTTTTAATAATTTTAATAAATATATTTTAACTAAAACAAATGATGTTTTTTCTGTTGAATTTAATATTTCTTTTATATCATTTTTTTTTTAATTTAGATTTATATCTTTCAATCATATCATTTATTAAATTAGATAATCTTTTAATTTCAAAAATTGATAAATCTTTATTTCTAAAACCAAAAATATCATCTTCTTTTTTATAATCCTTGATTCTGCTTTCAGAACTTAAAATATATTTAGCTGTTTCTTTTATAATAATATCTGAAATATTATCAATATGAATTGAAATTTTACAAATAAATTCACACAAATCATTATTAATTGATATTTTATTTACTCTTTTAGCTCTTTCTATAATAATATTTATAGCCAATTCCAAATTAAAATCTTCAATTTCTTTTTCATTATAAAAAATATCTTCAAATATATCATTTTCTTTATCATATTTAATTAATAAAATTGTTTTTAAAGTAATATCTTCAGTAAAAAATTTAACTAAAATTGAAAATAAGGAAAGAGAATCAAAACTTAAAAATTCATCTAAAATTTGTTTTTTAAGTAACCATAAAAATATTTTTTGAATTAATATTTCATATTGCTGAATATCAATAAAATCATTAGTAATAAATTTTTTCCCATCAATACAAATATTAATATACCATAATAATTTATCTCCAATATATTGTTTACAAATTTCTAATTCAGAAGTAGGAATATTTTTTAATATATTTTCATAAGAAATAAATTTTTCTTTTTCAATTTCTTTTGCATTTTCATACATATTATAAATTTTTATAATTGCTTCAAAAAATTCATTATCAGGACTATTCATATAAATATAAATTAAAGGACTAATTAAAATATGTTCACAACATATTTTTTTTATTTCATCTGCATCTATTGATTGAATATCTAAATGAGTTAAAATTTGTGATAAAATATGAAATTTTTTTTTCTTAATATATAATTCTACTATTTTAGAAATTGTATTCTGACCTAAATTATGATTTTTAATTTTACCACATAAAATAAAAGGTTCTAATTTTTCTATGAAAATATTTCCATAACCTTTTCCATCAAATAATGGTTGAATTTGATTTAATAAATAATCCATTTCATTAATTTCAATACAAAACTCAATACAAATATTCATACATTTAACAATTTCATCTTCATTTTTATTATTTTTACTTTCATTAATACAATAAACAACATATTGTAAAATTAATCCTTTTATACTATAAACAACTCTTATTTTTCTTTTATTTTCTTCAATAGGAATATCAGGAAGAATAATATTTGTTCCATTATAAATATCTAATCCTAAACTTAAAGTTTCCATCCATTCTCTTTTTAAATTTAAATCATTTAAACATTGTTCCCAATTTAATAATTTCCCATATTGTAAATTTTTATATGCTAAAACATATAAAGTTTCCTTTTGACTTATTATTAAATTATTATATGTTGGTAATTGTAAATTTCCTTTATCTAATTTATCAGGTACAATTGATTGAAATAATATATTATCAAAAGAAATTCCTTCATCTAATTCAGGTTTGAAATTTTTATTTATTTGAGGAATTGGATTATTTTCTTCATTAAATGATATATTATTTGGTGTTAATAAAGTAGTATTTATTATTTTAAATTTTTTATACATATCAAATAAATAAATAATTGAATTAGATAAAAATCCCATTCTTAAAATTTGAGCTGAATTAATATAATGACCAACTAAAACTAATTCATCAGGTCCATTTTTTTTATCAAATTTTAAAACATAAATATAAACAATTTTTTCCCAAGAAATTGCAATTAATCTTTCTAATTTAAATAAATCAATTTTATTATCTTTAGCAAGTATATTTTCATATTCATATTTATCAGTATTAGAATTATAATTTACATTTCTAGGAACATAACCTAATCCAAAAGCAATATCAGGAATATGTGTTTTTTTAAAATAAAAAGGTTTTTTTAATTCATATAATTTTCTCAATTCAGGATCAATTTGATATATTAAAATATATTCTGTACAAGCCAAAGCAATAATTTGACAATTATTATCTTCTATAAAAGAATAAGTTATTTTTTCTTCATTTGTAAAATTAAGTATATCAATTAAAAAAAATGGAAATGTATATTTTATTATATTTATACATTCAACACTAGGAGAAAAAAAAAAATAAGATTCTGATATTGTTATTCGATTAACATAACCATTTATATCACTTGATAAAAATTCATATATACCATTTTCACATTGTAAAAATTTAATTGCTAAAATTGATTTTCTTTGATGTTCATCTTTTAATAATTTAATACAATTTTCTTTTTCAATATTCCATAAAGCAATATAACCATTACTATAACCACTTATTAAATAATTTAAATCTTCTGAAATATCCATACATAAAACTCTTTTATCTTCACTATTTATAATTTCATCATTTATTAATATTTTATATTCTGAATTTTTTTTATTTGAATACATTTTTATTTTTCCTATATTATTACCTGTGAAAATTATATTTCCTTTTGCTGTGATTGATGTTATTATATTTCCATCTTTAAAAAAAAGAGAACTTAATGTTGTTTTTTGAGAAAATTGTAATGGTTTTAATTTCTTTTCTTTTTGTTGTTTTCTATAATTTGATAATTGAAATACTTCTTCATTTTTTTCTAATTTTGATTGTATATATTCTGTTTCCATATAATTTATAAAATCTATTGAATTGTTGAATTTTTTATTTACTGAATTTTCTATTTCTTTATTATATAAAATTTCATTTATGTCAATATTATTCATTTCTTTTAAACTTTCATCATTTAATTGTATTATATCTATATTATTATTTGATATTTTATTATCATTTTGTTGTAATATAAAATCATCAGTTTCTTTCATAATTTCATCTGCATTTAAATAATTGTCAACTTCCCCTTGTGGAATTGAATTTAAAATCTCATCTACATCAAATAAGTCCATTAATTTAATATAAATAAATATTTTGTTAAAATAAAAAATAATAATTTTATAAATTTATAAATTTTAAAATTAACAAATAAAAAACTTATAAAAAAAATGCAAGATAACTATTATCAAATGGATGAATATGATAAAGAATTCATAGCATTAATTACAGGTAAGAATAATTAAATAAAATTACAAAAAATATTAATTAAATAAAAATAGACATTCAACAAAGATGTAATAAATTAGAAAAACATGATAGACTTCGTATTGAAAGTTGGTGTAAAAAATTATGTCAAGTAACAAATAATGTAGAATGGAAAAAAAATAGAAATTTACATGCAATTTGTTTAATGGATATGATATTAAATAATCGTTTTGAAGAACCTTATAATAAATTTGCTCCAGATGGACCAATTCCAATATTATCAAAAACTTTAGTTAAAAGCAGACTTTCAAATAAATTTTGGAAATGTACTCAAAAATTATATGAACAAATTAATAATCAAGATAATGAAGAAAATTATAATGAACCAAATAATGAAATGGAATTTAATAATTATGAAAATGAAGAAGAAATTCCTCAAGTTCAATCAAGACAAAATCAAAAATTGAGAAGTCAAAATAATAATAATATTAAAAATAAAAATTATAATGTTAGTAATAGTAATGATAGGAATTATATTAATAAAGGAAATCAAAATTATGATGATGAAGAAATTCAAAATTTGAAAAATATTATTAATAAATTACAAAATGATTTAAATAAGAAAGATAGTATTATTCAAAATCAAAAAGAGGAAAAAGTTAAATTAACTAAAAGAATTGAAGAATTAGAAAGAATGTTATCTTCTTTTTTAGCAATGGATAAAGGTCAATAAAAATATAAAAATGAGAAATTTAATAAATAAATTTTTTAAACAAATTAATTTTTTATTTAAAAAAAACTTTAAAAAAAATCAAAAATTTCAAATAATTAAGAATAATAAAATAAATATATAAAAAAATCAAAAAACAATTTTTAATAAAAAATACTTAAAAACTAAACCAAAAAATACATTCAAAAATCGAAAATAAAAAAACCTTACTTACCCATTTTATCTTCAAGTTCTTTTTTCTTTTTTTCAGCCTCTTCTCTTTTTTTTTCTCTATACATAGCATATCTTTCTTGAGGTGATTTTTTTAATATAGAAGCACTTTGAATTAAATCCATTCTTTTTCTAAAAGCTTTCATATTATTTTCAATTGTTAATTGTTCTCTTACAATTTTTTCACCTGCATTTACTCTTTTTAAATTAGTCATATTATCTTTATTTGCTCCTCTAGTTAAAATTTCTTTTTGATCTGCTAAAATTAATTGTCTATATTCTTCATTTTCTTCTGCAATTTCTTCTTTATTTAATTGAGCTCTTTTAAATTTTTCTTCTCTTTTTTTTTTTTCTCCTTCATGTAAATCAGCTTTTTCTTTTTCTTTTTCTGCTCTTTTTTTTTCCATTCCTTGTAATTTTTTCATTATTTGTTTTCTTTTCTTTTCATTTTCTTTATCTAATTCTTCTAATCTATATTGTTTTTCTTGTAATTTATTTCCAGCATCTTTTTTTCTTTGTCTCTGTTTTTTTGCT
>Ga0256407_10007639_pt1 | contig 16179 bp, 7 predicted proteins | sample RumenRJG_04DNA_FD_193489 | JGI IMG/M metagenome (GOLD analysis project Ga0256407, IMG submission 193489) | Bovine rumen microbial communities from Lethbridge, Alberta, Canada - RJG_04 | ecosystem: Host-associated > Mammals > Digestive system > Stomach > Rumen | place: Canada: Alberta | collected...
CGTCTCGATAGGCAAGTATTAACTCCGATATTTCAAATTTTTTGACCAAAAAAATAGACGATTTCCCACAAGCGCCGATTATAACGGCGCCTCGTCTTGTCGTCTCATGCCATGACAAACTCAACGAAGTTGACGATTACGCGCATGATTCAGGTTACACAAAGGAGACGGTCTTTTCTTTTTTAACAAAAAAACCACCCTTTTCCCTTTGTGTCAGCGAACTCGTTCCTATGCCAAAGATTTTCCGCGACAACGTTCTAAAGACCTCTTAAGTTATCCTCAACCCCAGTCGAAAAGGGATAGTGACTCTTTGTCTTTTAATCGCAGGTAAAAGTCAGAGAGAACATGAAGTCTCCCTTGCGCCGTCCGCCGTTTTTACGTATTATTTAAGCTCTTTGCGCGAAAGCGCTCGGAGTCGCCGCCGACGTATAACGAGAGCGTCGGTAAAAACGCCGACTTCCGCCCGGCGCAGGGAAGGCTTGAAAGAAAACCCTCCTGTCGACCACGTAGATTTGAAAGAGACGTCGATAAGACGCGCAATCGCGTCTATTGCGGCGTTTCGTTGAAAAACGAGATTTATTATGATGATCAAGCGCATTCTATTTTGCGTCGTTTGCAGTCTTGCGATCGGTTTGACGTTTTTGTCAGAATCGGCGCCTGCGTCCTGGATGAACGTGGATTCAAACGGGACGACGAACGTCCGTCAAGTCACGGCGCGTCTTGCGGTCGACGCAGACAAAACCGACGTCGTTGAACGCGCGAATCTCGTTCCGATTCAGTTTTTCGCTAATCGCGAAGGAACCCCGGGCATAATCCGGCCTATTCTGGAGCCTTTCTTGGGATTAGGCGCGCCCGATAATTCTAATTCCAACGCGTCCCCCCAGCCCCCGCTAGGAATCGCGAGAATTCGCCCGCGTCAAAACACAAACGCTCCCGCGCCGTCCAACGCTCCTGCGACTCCCAACACGCCGGCGCCGTCCAACGCTCCTGCGGTCTCCGACGCTCCTAATACTTCTGAAGCCCCGGTTGCATCTGACGCTCCGACCGCTCCTAATCCTCCTGCAGAGCCTGTCGCCGCAGAGCAGCCGCAACCCGTGGCGGAAGAAGTCGTCGCCGACGTCGATCCGCCAGAGATTCCCGCGCTGCCCGCGGACGAAGCGGCTCACGCCGCCGACAATCCTGATCCCGGCGTCGCGCCCGACACGTCCAACGTGCCGGTTCCGGGTACGGAAGCTCCGGAAACTAACGACGATCTAGACCTCGGCAACGAACACGCCGACGCGCCCGACGCGGCGGTTCAAATACCTGAAGGAACCGTCTCGGAAGCCGACCGCAAGGCGGCCCAGGAACAGACGACAACCGAGGAACCCGCCGCCGTTCAAACGACCGACGAGATTCGTCATCAGACTAAAAGCTGGCGCTATCCCAACGCGGAAAAAGCCGTTATCGACATGACAAACGATCTGCTCGCCAACCTCAAAAACGCGGGCGGAAACGAACTCTATGAACGTTGGCGTTCATACAACGCGAGCATACGTCGGCGAACGAACAGTCTTCAGACGGGAAACGAGCTTAACTCGCGTTGCCGGTTGAGATGGTACGAGCGTCTTTATCAAGACCCCTTGCGTTCCGTCATAGAAGCTGAAAAGTCGTCAAACCTTCTCGGTCAATGCTTTATGGGTTCGAGCGACGACGTCGTCGCGGGCGTGCGCTACGCGCGCTTTCTGACCGACGTTCCGGTTCGTCAGAATCGGATTGAACGCCGTCCTGCGACAAACGCGAACGAGGCGCTCGATATGCTTAAGGCCGCGCTTGTCGAAGCGGCTTCGCATCACGCTAAAGCGCTCTCGCCCATGAACAAGAATGATCTCGCCGCCGTTTCTAAAGAAGCGCATAAAATCTTCTGCGAGCAGGTCAGAAGCGGCCATACCGTCGAAATGCGCGGACGCGCCATGTATCTCATTGACGCGATGGAGAAAATGAATAAAAGCGAGATGTACGACGCCGGCGAGTCTATCATGTCTTTGCTCGATCCTCAGACGCTTGCCGCGCTGAGTCAGCTCGACTTTGCGTCCCTTGAGAAAGTGCGAATCGGCGACAATCAAGAAGTCGGTCTCATTCACAGCGAGGCGGGCGACATTCTTGTCGGCGATACGAATCGCACGGTCTGGGAACTCGACAGATATCCGAACGCGTGCTGCGTCGTCGATCTTGGCGGCGACGACGTCTATCGCGAGGGTTCTTGCATTCTGAACCGTCCGCTCCTCGTCGTTATCGACCTTGGCAAGGGCTCGGACGAATACGTCGGCAAGAACGTCGCTATCCAAGGCGGCTCGATTCTCGGCGTCTCGGTCTGGTACGACGACGGCGGAAACGATTCCTATCTTGCAAAGGACGTCTGCCAAGGTTCGACGATCGGAGGGTTCGCCGCGCTCATTAACGAAGAAGGCGACGACCGTTACCTTGGATTCCTTCGCGAACAAGGAACCGCAATTTGCGGCTTTGGCGTTCTTATCGACCGCGCCGGCAACGACGACTATCGCGGCGCGCTCTTCGCGCAAGGGGTCGGCGGTCCCGGCGGCTTCGGCGCGATCGTCGACCGCGACGGACGCGATCACTATTACGTCGGCGGGTACTATTTCGACTCCTATCCGGAACATCCCGGCTACGACGGCTGGGGTCAGGGGGTCGGCGCGGGCATTCGCCGGGTCGCGTGCGGCGGAATCGGCGTTCTGCTCGACGGCGGCGGCGACGACGCGTATGAGTACGACTACTTCGGGCACGGCGGCGGCTACTGGATGGGCGTCGGTATCGCGCGCGACTTCGGCGGAAACGATATTCGCTACGCCGCGACGTCGACGATGTACGACGGCTCGCAGCGCCGTGAACGCCGCTGGCAACGCTTCGGGACCGGTTTCGGATGCCATTATGCGATCGGCTATCTCTTCGACGACGAAGGCAACGACGTCTATGGCGGCACGATTATGGGAGTCGGTATGGGCTGGGACCTTGGCGCGGGCTTCCTCGTCGATTTCCAAGGAAACGACACGTTTGAAGCCAACGGCGGTCTAACGCAAGGCTGCGGCGCGGAAGGAAGCATCGGCGTCATTATGAATTATCGCGGCGACGACGCGTATAATAGCTCTTACGTCGGGTATTCCAACAATCAACTGACGTATCACTCGCCGTCGAACTGCGGCGCCAACTTCAGCTTCGTCATCGATCACGGCGGTCAGGACGCGTATGGCGGAACCGACAGCTATCGTCAGTCGATCCGTAACAACATGGTTACGCGACGCGGCAACATCACGGGAATGATTGTCGACCGTCCGGCTCCGGAAGAGGATAAGAACGTCGCCGTTGCGACGTCTGGAAAACGCGACGCGATCACGCTCGCCAGCGGCTACGGCGTCAAACCTTCTTCCATCAAGACGATGGCGGCTCCGCCGCCGCTCTACGACACGACGCCTCATGCGACTAGCAGCGGCCCGAACGCGTTCAATCCTTCTGCGAACGACGGCTTCGGCGGCGAAGGCGGCGGACTGTTCCGAGGCGGGCTCTTTGGCGGACGGATGCTCTAAAATCCTACGCGTTCAACCGGCGTAAAACAATAACGGCGTCCTTGTCGCAGAGGACGCCGTTATTTCGTTCTAAACGTACAAACGTCCCGTGTTTTCTCGTTTCTCACCTTGACGCCGCCCCTTTGAAACGGAATACTTGCGCTATATAATAAGATTGCGGCGTTTTGCGGCGCGTGAACGCGTCGAACGACCGTCGTCCTGTAGATTCAGTCTGTGGTTAGTAAGAGAGATTTCGCCATGAAATGGTCGCAAACGTTAATTCCGACGATGAAAGAAACCCCGAACGGGGCGGAAATTCCGAGCCATATTTTTATGCTGCGCGCCGGCATGATTTCCCAAGTGATGGCAGGCGCCTACGCATACCTGCCGCTCGGATGGCGTTCGCTTTATAAAGCGATCAATATCGTGCGCGACGAAATGAACAAGGCGGGCGCGGTCGAACTCTTCATGACGGCGTTGGCCCCGCAGTCTCTGTACGAACAGACAAATCGCGTCGAAGCGTTTGGAAACGTCCTCATTAAGTCGACGCTCGTTCGCGGCGGCGCGAAAACGCCCGTCGTCTTCTGTCCGACCCACGAGGAAGAAATCACGAGCATCGTTTCTCAGTACGTGTCTAGCTATCGTCAGCTCCCTCTCGTCCTCTATCAGATTCAGACGAAATTCCGGAATGAAGAACGTCCGAAATTCGGCGTGTTGCGCACCAGCGAATTCACGATGAAGGACGCCTATAGTTTCCATACGAGTCTTGAATCTCTCAATGCGACTTACAAGCAGATGTACGACGCATACTGCAAGATCTTCACGCGATGCGGCGTTCCTTACCTGCCGGTGGAAGCCGAATCGGGGCCGATCGGAGGCGACGCGTCCCACGAGTTCATGATCCCGTCTGAAAACGGCGAAGACGACGTCGTATATTGCCCGGAATGCCATTACGCGGCGAACGTTGAAAAGGCGGAAATCGGCGAAAAAGAATACGCGCGTCCTAGCGACGCCGTTCTCAAAGAGGTCGCGGAACTCGCCACGCCCGGCGCGCACACGATCGACCAAGTCTGCGCGTTCCTCAAGGCAAAGCCCAAGAAAGTCGTCAAGACGCTGATTTACTGCGTCGACGACGCGCCCGTCGCCGTCCTCGTTCGCGGCGATTGCGACGTCAATGAAAACAAGCTCAAGCGTCTCCTCGGCGCCGCGAAAGTCGAGCTCGCCGACGAAAAGACGATCGAACGCGTTACCGGCGCGCCTGTCGGATTCGCGGGCCCCGTCGGGCTCAAGGAGAAGGTCAAGGTCGTCGCCGACCCGACGATTAAAGAGATGGTCAACTTCATCGTCGGCGCAAACAAGGCGGAAGCGCACCTCGTCAACGTCAACGTCGATCGCGATTTTACCGTCGATCTCTACGGCGACGTTCGAAACGCGATTCTCGGCGACCTCTGCCCGCGCTGCGGCAAGCCGATTACGATGAAGAACGCTATCGAAGTCGGACACGTCTTCAAGCTCGGAACGAAGTATTCCGAAGCGCTTAATGCGAAGTACCTCGACGAAAACGGCGCGCTCCAAACGATCATTATGGGCTGCTACGGCATTGGCGTCAGCCGCATTATCGCGGGCTGCGCGGAGACGAGTCACGACGACTCCGGCATAATCTGGCCCGTCGCGCTCGCGCCGTATGAAGTCTGCGTCTGCCCCGTCAAAGCGACGGACGAAGCGGCGATGGCGGCGGCGGAAAAAATCGTCGCCGACCTTGAAGCGGCGGGCGTCGACGCGATTCTCGACGATCGCGACGAGCGTCCCGGCGTTAAATTTAAGGACGCCGACCTCGTCGGGTTCCCCGTTCGCGTCACGATCGGCAAGAGTCTCGCCGACGGCAAGGTCGAGGTCAAATGGCGTTGGGACGCCGATTCGTCGCTCGTCGCCGTCGACGAGGTCGCCAAGACGCTGACCGCGCAACTTGAGGACGAACGGAAGACCAACGCTCGTTTCTACGCCGCGAAAAAGAATGGAAAATGAGACCGTCTCTTTGACGATCCAAGCAGTTCGCTTGAAAACTGACGTCCTCGAGACGTTTGCGCAAATAATAAACAATTCGCTTTAACCGACTATTATGTTCACCACAAACGAAATTCGTGAAAAATATCTGACGTTCTTTGAATCCAAAGGCTGCGTTCGCCGTCCAAGCGACGTGCTCGTGCCCTACTGGGATCCCTCCGTACTCTTCACGCCGGCGGGCATGAACCAGTTCAAGGATCACTTCCTCGGCCGTTGCAAGCTCGACTTCACGCGCGCCACGACGTGTCAAAAATGTCTGCGAACCGGCGATATCGACAACGTCGGACGCACCGCGTTCCACCATACGTTCTTCGAAATGCTCGGCAACTTCAGCTTCGGCGATTACTTCAAGCGCGAGGCTATTCACTGGGCCTGGGAATTTCTGACCAGTAAAGATTGGCTCGCGATCGATCCCGACATGCTCTCCGCGACGGTCTATAAAGACGACCACGAAGCGGCGAAAATTTGGCTCGAAGAGATTAAACTCCCCGCCTCGAAACTCCAATATCTGGACGAAGACGAAAACTTCTGGCCCGCGTCGGCGCCGAGTCAAGGTCCCGACGGCGTATGCGGTCCCTGCTCTGAAATTTACCACAAGACCCCGCAGGGCGAGGTCGAAATCTGGAACCTCGTCTTCACGCAGTTTAATCGCGTCGGCAACCCGCCCGACAACCTCCGCCCGCTCCCGAGCAAGAACATCGACACGGGCATGGGGCTGGAACGCGTCACGTCGGTCTTACAGGGCGTCGAAACGAACTTCCACATCGATTCGCTCCGTCCTCTCGTCGACGCGGCGGCGGAAGTCTGCTCCGTGAAATACGACGACGTCGATCTAACGAACGAAAACGGACGCCGTCTGCGCCGCATCGCGGACCATATTCGCGCCTGCACCTTCGCGATCCACGAGAACGTCTACCCCGGTCCGAAAGAGGAGAAATACGTCATCCGTCGTCTGCTCCGTCGCGCCGTGCTCGACGGCGTCCAGATGGGCATGAAGAAGCCGTTCCTCTATCATCTCGTCCCCGTCGTCGCCGACCTTATGAAGGTTCCCTATCCGGAGCTTCAAGAGACGGTCGAACGCGTCCAAGGCGTCGTTTCGGCGGAAGAAGAACGCTTCATGAGCAACATCGACGGCGGTCTGCGTCGACTCGACCACGTCTTCAAGACAATGGAAGAAGAGAAACGCGCGACCGTCGCCGGCGCCGACGCGTTTGAAATGTATCAGACCTACGGGTTCCCGCCGGAACTCTTCGAAACGCTCGCGGGCGAAAAGAACTACGGATTCGACTGGGAAGGGTTCGGAAAAGAGATGGAACGCCACGGAGAGCTTTCCGGTCTGGCGGAAAAGAACCTGCTCTTCAAGCGCGACCCGCTCGAAGGAATCAAGAAGACGAACAATCCCCCCGAGTTCCTCGGTTATCAAACGACGGAAACCGCCGACGCGAAAGTCTTGGCGATTCTCGACGGCGACACGCTCGTCGAATCCGCGCAAGCGGACGCGAAGAAGCGGCTGCGCGTCGTTTTGAACAAAACTCCGTTCTACGGCGAAAAGGGCGGTCAGGTTGGCGACTCCGGCGTCATCACGAGCGGCGACGCCGTCTTCAACGTCGAGACGTCGCAGTATGACGGCGAGTTCATCGTTCACGTCGGAACGCTCGCGGCCGGCTCTCTCGAGGTCGGCGCGACGGCGACCGCGACCGTCGACGCGAAACGCCGCGCCGCGATCGCGCGCGCTCACACCGCGACTCACCTACTCCACGCCGCGCTCCGCGCAAGACTCGGCGAACACGCGAACCAGCAGGGTTCAAAGGTCGACGCCGACGTGCTCCGTTTCGACTTCACGCACCACAAAGGTCTCGATCGTGAAACCCTCGTTCTCCTCGAGCAGGACGTCAACGCGATGATTCTTGAAGCGTTCCCCGTCTCCTGCGACGAAATGCGCAAGGAAGAGGCGAGCAAACTCGGCGCGATGATGCTCTTCGGCGAGAAATATCCCGACGTCGTTCGCGTCGTGAAGATGGGCCCGTCCCTCGAATTCTGCGGCGGCACGCACCTTAAGAACGTCGCACAGGTCGGATTCTGCAAAATCGTCGCGGAAGAAAGCGTAAGCGCCGGCACTCGCCGCATCACGGCGTATACGGGATTTGAAGCGCTCAAGAAGATTCAGGAAGCAGACGCGGTTGAAACGGAACTCGCCTCGGCGCTGCGCGTCCCGGCGACGGAAATCGTAACGCGCGTCGAAACGCTCGCCGCGACGAACAAGAAGCTCCGTAAAGAACTCGACGCGGCGACGAAGAAAGACGTCGTCTCCGTCGACGAACTTCTTAAGAACGCGGAGAAAGTCGCCGGCGTCGATTTCGTTACGCTGACGATCCAAGACGCCGACGCGAACGCGCTGCGCGAAGCGATCGACCTAATCCGTCGCAAGTCGGAAAACGCCGCGATTCTTTTCGCAAACGTCGATTCCGAAGCGAAGAAAGTCTCGCTCATCGCCGCTATGACGCGCAATCTTGTCGAGCGCAAGGTCAGCGCGGTCGAACTCGTTAAGGCGGTATCGTCCCATATCCAAGGGGGCGGCGGCGGACGTCCCGATATGGCGCAGGCCGGCGGCAAGAAGCCCGAGGGCGTTCCGGCGGCGTTTGAGGCGGCGAAGAAGTTCCTCGCGGAAAAGCTCGCGTAACGCGCTTTAGCGCCGCGCGACCTCTCGCGCAATCGATAAAACAGGATAAAAAAAGACCGACGCTCCAATCAAAGCGCCGGTCTTTTTTTACGTCGCGGCCGTTCGCGTCGCGTCTCATTGAATAATGACGCGGAAGCCTGTATAACACGTCGCGTCGACGTCGAGAATATCGACGTGTATGAACGGCTTCGCCTTATTGTCTTGCGCAAAAGGATTTCCTTGAAGACGTCCGCCGTTTTGTCCGCCTTGGAGACTGACGGAACCGCCAACTAGGGAACTGTCGTAAGAATTCGGATCGGAGGAATACGTATCGTAATAAGGATCCTGCGCGACGGGTTCCGTAAAGGCAGGCGCCGTCCGACTCGCCTGATAATCGCGAATCGCGCGATCGATAGACTCGTACCCTAACGCGCTGACCGGAATCCAACAGATCGGGTTGAAGCCAGGGAGATGGAACCAGCTTCCGCCGAGACTCTCCACGACGTTCGGATCGTCGGCGACAATTTCGCCGACGTTGCCGACCATGTCGAAGAGCCCGTTGCGATTCGGTTTGAAACTGCCGACGGGAACCGTAAAGCGATAAGAATCGCGATAAACGAAGTGAATACGATCCATTAGGTAGACGTGACTCGGGCAAATCACCGGATAATTCGCGTCGGGAAGGTTGCCGCGTTCCCAACTTTCGGAACCGCCAAAGGACCATAATTCAAAGAGCGAAGAATAGGCGACGGAAAGAAGCTCCGGCTGCGCCGCAAGGTACCATTGTTCGGTCGTCGGAAGTTTGACCGGTTTTACAAGTTTCTTCGAGAGCCACAAGCAGAACGCGGTCGCGTCGGCGGCGGTCACGAGCGTTACGGGATGCTTTTTCGTCTGAGTAAAGCCGGGATTCTTCCATGTGTACTCGTCGCCGCGTTTGAGACCAGCCGTTTTTTGCGGAGTCGCAGAGTACCCGATCATTCGGCTCTTTTCAGAGGACTCAGGCTGGCGCGGAGCGGGCTTTGCGGTCGCCTTTTCGACGGCGGCGTCGTATTCTTCGTAGGGAGAATCGGATTCTCGTCTCGGTTGTAAATTCAGAACGGCGGGTCGTCCGTCAGCCGTCGGACCGGGCTTGTATTTTGTCTCGGTCACGAACTGGTTGAACATTTCCAGCGTGACTTCCGTCTCGAGCATCCAGAATCCCGTTTTCACGAACTTTTTCGGGGCGGCTTTCTTCGCTTTCGCGCTGGAATAGTTCGCAGCCACAGAGCGAGGGAGGTTCGGATCTAAGACGTCGGTCGGCTCGGAATATTTCCCGGGCGGAACCCAACGGAACGCGTATTCGACCCCGTCGATTTCTATAACGCGCCGCACGCCCTGTTCTCGAGCGGAGTCGAGAATCCAATCGAGTTCTTCTTCCGCGGCGACGTCGCCAGCCATAACTTTTTTCGCGATTCCAAGATACTCGTTATCGGTTTCCGAAAGATTCCCTACGGAACACTGATAAGACCGTCCGCGCTTATCGACAATCACAACGGAGTCCGAACCGTTCGCAAAAGAACGTTCCGGATCAAAGGCGCCGACGACGGAAAACTCGCCCGTCGCGTCGACCCAAATGCGTGGATCATAAGCCTTGGCGTTCGGAGTCGCGAAACTAACGGAAACCGCGACGACAAATAAAGTTAAGATGCGCGCGTTCATAGGACAAGCCTCTTTGTGAAGGACGGCGAAAAGAACCGATCTGTATTAAACATGAAACAAGCCGACCTTTCAAGAGTTTTCAATTACTCTTGGACAATATTGGCAAGAAACAGAACGGGCTTTGACGGCTTACGTCCGTCCTGTTAAAACCTCCAATTCAAACGGCGGCGACGAGGCGAAACGTCACGGCTCAGGTCGGGCGTTGGCAAAGCCGGGCTGATCCGCTTCGGGACGCGCGAGAGCGTCGGCGCGTCCTTTTTGGATCGCGTGAAGCATCGTTTGCCAATCGGGGTCGTCCTTCGTCTCAAAAGCATATCGCGGCGTCGCGGCGTTGGGGTCGACTGAAAGACCTCGTCCGCCCTGCTCTTTCGGAAGGTGCGCGGTCAGCGCCGGGCTATATTCCGGACGCGTCAAATTGAGCCACGCGAAACGCCCCGTCCAGTCGATATTGCGCGCGTCGTGGACGCCCGCGAGATCGTGGTTGCCGCCGAGTATATCCTTGTGGCACTCCGCGCATTTACGGTCGTAAACCGGCTTAAATTCGTCGTTAAACCATGGCGCCTGTCCGGTTCCGTCAAGGGGCGCCCAGCGGTCGCGACGCCCCGCCGACTTCGGGCGCGAATGCGCGTAGGTACCTTGATAGATCGCGTTGGAATCGAGCCAGAAATTCACGCGTTCCATCGATTTTTCGTCGACTTTAGCGCCGCAATGTTCTTCCGAAAAATAATCTGGCAAACGACTTGCAAGCGCTCCCGTCGTATACGGTTCGTTGACGGCGCTCGTCGTGAAGAGAAGCCAATAGAACTGCGCCAGCGGCTTCCCGAGTTTCTGCTGAGACTCCGGCATTTTCCCCGTAAGCATGTCCGCCTGACGATAAGAACGACTTCTCAAAAGAATCGACTCGTAAGATTCGCTGAAATAACGCGTTAAATCGCCGCTAAGATCGCACCCGCCCGCCGGGTCGGCGCCCTCGTGACAGGAGACGCAGTATTTATCCAACACGGGCTGAACGAGCGATCGGTAATCGACGACGCCCGCGTCAAGCGTTTTATTTCCGCCGTCGGCGAGACGTTCCTCGTAAGCGTCGTAGATATAGCCCGGAATCACGGGGACGTCGGGGGCGCGTAAACTCGCGAGCGGTCGTCGGCTCGAATCTTGCGCGGTCGCGGGAATCGCGTCGCGATCCTCATGGCACCCGACGCAGCCGACAGATTCTCCCGGCATAAACTGGACGGCGCTCGTCATACGCTGAATTTCGCGCCCTTCTGCGTCGAGCGCTTGGAAATAGATTTCGCGGAGCGCGGGCGCGTAAAAGTTTGCGCTGCCGTCTTCTTCGACGGGAACTTCGCCCCAACATCGTTTTGCATAATAGGTTGCGACTCCCATCGACGGAGACTGATCGAAGGATCGATCATAAAGTTCTTCCGTCTTACGAATCTGCTCCATAATGCGTATCTTCTTGACCGCGCCGCGTTTTACGGTCGGTTCAAGCCCTTGATAAACGTCGGCGAGAACCGTCTGCGCGACAGGGTCGCCGTCCATAAGATTCATACGCTCAGGGATTCCCCAGACGTCCGCGTCGACGCGACATGTTTCGTCGTCGGGGTTCGCGTTGACGCGCTCGACGAGCGCCGAATATTCCTCGTGCGGCTCGACGCCGTCCGTCTGGCGCAGCCCGGAAAACAGTTCGTTTGGTTTAAGACTGGGTCGCAATACCATACGTTGCCCTGGTTTAGAGATACGCGAAGCCGGGAGCGGCGGTCTGGGAGTTTCTTCGACGGCGATCGGACAAAAGCAGTCGAGTTCCGGCTCTTCACAGAGAAGTTTACGATTGCCGTCGCAGTCAAGAAGCCATATTCTATAGCGGAGATTCGTTCCAGACGAATTGGCGCCAAGAACAGTTCGATCGTCGGAACCAAAGGCGCAAATCGCGCGCTCTTCGTCGAGCGCGAAAGGATCGCGCCACGCGTATTCGCGAGACGTATCCTGAACGACGTCAAATTCTTTCGTCCAAAACACGTACCCTTCGCCGCGTCCGGACTCTATTCCTTTCGAACGATCTACGATTCCAATCGCGCCGTGCGGGTAGCCGTGATGAGGGGTGAACGCCGCGATCGCCTTCGAAGCGGGCGCGCCGGGAATCGCTCGCGCCTGCAATACCGAGCCGAAATCGCGCAACGTATTGCCGTAAAAGAGCTGATACTGCGTGCCGTCGGGGTTTTCCGTCCAGAGCGACTGACGATAAGTCAAATCGCGGTCGACATATTCCCAACGCGTGAAAAGCACGCGTCCGTCGGCAAGAACCTGCGGGTTGAAGTCCGAAAGCGTGTTCATACTTACGCACGTAATTCCCGTCCCGTCGGAATTCATTCGGAACAGGTTCGACGCGGGACCGGGCTGGCACACGGTGCGTCCGAATCGCCGCGTCGTAACGAACATAATCCCGCCGTCGGGGAGTTCGACGGGCGACACGTCAAAGAACGGACCGCGCGTAAGCTGAGTCAGGCCGGAACCGTCGATTCCGATTCGCCAGACGTTCCAATACGCGGAATCCTTCGGACGATAGGAGAAGAAGATCGTCTTCGCGTCGAAGGAAAGATTCATGTCGTAAATCGATCCGTCGGGGTCTTCAAAAAGGGTCTTGATTCCCTCGTCCGGATTGGCGGGATCGACGTAACGGATCGCGCACCCGGGCTTCTTTGGCGTCGATTGCCACAAGTCGTTGCCAACGGAGTTCGGACGATTAAGGATAGATCGAGCAATATAGATAAAGGGCGGCAAATCGTCTACGGCAAGCGTTTCGGGATCTTCGACGGCGGTTTGTTCCGGCTTTTTGAAAGGAACGACGGAGCCGGGCGCGGCGAGATCGTCGCCGAGCCGAACGCGCAAGTTGCGGTATTCGACGGCGTTCTGCCAAATACGGAGCGCGAAAGTTCCCGCGCGAAGCGGGTCGTCCGGCGTCGGCGCGTCCTCGTGATACTCCCCGGCGTACGCGCCGTTGAGATAGAAGACGAAACCGGTTTCGTCAAAACAAACGCGAAGTTTGAAAAACTCGCCGACGGGAACGTCGAAAGGAACGCGTTTGATAGGCGTGTAATTATGCCGATGCGCGCCGACGTTAACGACCTTTTGCGCGGGATTAAACCCAATCTCATAGCCGTTGAAATTATCGGCGCCCGTAGCGGAATCCGTGATCTTAAAGCATAAGCCGCTAAACCCTTCAGACGCGGTTGGAAAACGGAGTTCAAGTTCGATCTCGCCCGACTGCGCCGTCTGCCATTCCGGAGCGTCCCATGTCAGTCGCGCTCCGGAATCAGGAACTTCGGAAACGATCCCGTCGTCCGAGACGCGCCATGTTCCGCCATACGCGACGAATCCGTCGACCGGTTCGACGCGCTCGCCGGTAACCGCAGGGAGCGCGAGAATCTTTTCAAGAGTCGCGGCGGAGTCTGCGTCTTGCGCAAGCGCGGGAACGACCATGCTGAAAATAAGCGACGCAAAGAAGCACGCCCGGCAGATCGAACGTTTTGTCATAGTCCTCGTTCCTCAAAGAGTTTTTGCGCGATTTTATAGCTCTCTAAATCGCCTATGTCGTGCCTAGCGCCGGGCGCAAGGTATGCGTAAACGGGAACCTGCGTCGCAAGCCACGCAAGAAGCGATCCAGGCGCGTCGACTCCGCAACCGGCGTCTACCGAAGATTTAACGAGTTTTAAATCCTCGCGACGGTAGAAGTAAAAGGGCGGCGTACACCAGTGCGACTTCGGCTCTTGGGGTTTTTCCGTCATCGCGAGAATTCGGTCGTCGTCGCCGATTTCCGCGACGCCCGCTTTGCGAAGCTTCGCAATATCTGGCTCGTAATACCGCATCCCGCAGCTCGCGCCCTTCTCTTTCGCGTATTTCAGAAAGTCCGTCAGACTAAAGTCGAGCAGGTTGTCGCCCGCGAGAACAAAGAGGTCGTCGTCGATTTGTCGCGACTCGAGCGCAAAAATGATATCGCGAACCGCGCCAAGACGCGTTTCGTTCGTACTCGTACCGTCGTCGACGACGTCGATATTCTCGGGGCGCGTCGAAGCCCACTCCTGAAAGATCGGCGCAAACTTCGCGTTGGTCACGACGTAAAACCGATCGATTTCGTTTGTCGTCGTCAAATCGTCAAGAAGATGCTCCAGTATGTTTTTACTTCCGACCTTAAGGAGCGGTTTCGGAAAGTTTTCCGTGAGAGGATAGAGCCGCGTCGCATAGCCGGCGGCAAGAAAAAGACATTTCATAGTTCGATTCCCTCCGCCGCCGTGCTTACGCAACAAGAGTATTTGTCTTTAAGGTGGGGAAATTCGCTCAAATACGCTTTCGTCACTGATTCAAGAACGGAATCCTTTTTCGCGGGATCAATCAACGCGAGACAGCACCCCTTAAATCCTGCGCCGGCAAAACGTCCGCCGTAAATTCCGTCCGTATTGCGCATGATTTCATAGAGTTTAATCTGCTCCGGCGCGCCGCTTTCCCAATTAACAATACTGCTCATTCCCGACTCAAAGGACAGCTTGCCATATTCCTCAATATCGCCGCGCCGCCATGCCGCCACGCCGCGCTCGACGCGATCCTGTTCGGAATACCAGTGATCGCAACGTTTACGCCACGCTTCGGGCAACTTTTCGCGATATTTCCAGTATACCTCAAGGGGCGTCGTTCGCGCAAACGACTCGCCGAACTTCCCGTAAGGCATGCCCGCAAACGCCTGAAGCGCGTAAACGCCCGCTCTGAGTTCGTCGACGCGCATATTGTATTTTGAACCGACGAGGTTGTGCTCAAGTCCTGAGAAGAAAATAGCAAAGAGGAACGGCTTCGCCGCGGGATTCGCAGGTATGACTTCATAGGAACCGTCGAGCGTGTCGAGGTAGAGCATTGAATTCGCCTTAGAAAGCGCCTCGCACGATTGGTCGAGTTTACCGACAGAAACGCCGACGTAATCTTTCTCCGCTTCATACGCAAGGTCGATGATTTCCTGACGTTGAAGCTCAATCTTGTTGACGCGAGCCAGCGCGGCGAGAAACGAAATCGTCACCGCGGCGGACGACGACAGCCCGCCAATCGGAAGCGACCCGTCGAAAACGCCGCAGAGTCCGACGGACAACGGGTAACGCGCGCCAAGCGCCAGCGTCGCGCCGCGAAAATAGTCCGCCCAATCGCGCTCCGGTCGCGGCGGATTATGCACAAACCACTGCGCGCGCTTAGGAAACTGGAGCGAGGTCACTTCGACGACCCCGTTCATTTTCGGACCGTATGCAAACGTAACCCCTTGATCAATCGCAAATCCCGTAATTTTCCCCAAGTTATGATCGACGTGCGCCCCAATAGGACAGACGCGATAGGGACAAAACGCGCGAGACTCCGGATCGCGCCCGTAAATCTTATAAAACTGTTCGTCGCAACGCATCGACGCCGCCTTTCGACTTGCTTATGGCCATAGTAAAAGAATCGCTTCCCGTCTAACCGTTTTGGCGGCTAACGGAAAGAACAAGCAACCGTCTTATTTTACTTTCCCGACGACTGTTTTTCAATATGACGGACGAACGCTTTAGCGCTCTTCTACTCTATAAACGACGTTCTTCTCGCCCTCGCGCGTTTCCTCTAAACCGACGCCCGTTTTCTAACGCAGAATCGGCGCGACGAAGGGAGTCGTCGCGTCGACGATATCTCCTCCGACGACGAGTTTGGGATCGAGCGTCATATGAACAATTTTCTCACGACGCCAAGTGTACGTGATGTGGATCGTCCCGTCTTTCCCTTGGATAACGGCGGGATACGAATACTCGCCTTTCGCATTTTCTAAAACGCCAACCGCGCGCCAGACAATTCCGTCGTCGCTCGCCGCGACGTTCAGAATATTGCGCCCGCCCGTCAAGGTTGTCGTATGATTGTAGACGAGAAGTTGTCTCCCGTCGCGGAGCGTGACGGCGTCGGTTCCGCTGCATGGGTTCGGAAGAGACGTCGGCGTCAGTTTGCTCCACGTTCGACCTCCGTCGTCAGACCACGTTTGCCAAAGGGTTCCCATCCCGTCGCGATTGCGACATATCGCCTGGAGTCTTCCGTCAGAATGAAAAAGAACGCTCGGCTGAATCGCGCCGCCCTCTTCCTTCGTATTGATCGCTTGAGTTCGTAACCAGGTCTTGTCGAGCGCGGGTATCAATTCAAAGTGAA
>Ga0256407_10007642_pt1 | contig 16176 bp, 15 predicted proteins | sample RumenRJG_04DNA_FD_193489 | JGI IMG/M metagenome (GOLD analysis project Ga0256407, IMG submission 193489) | Bovine rumen microbial communities from Lethbridge, Alberta, Canada - RJG_04 | ecosystem: Host-associated > Mammals > Digestive system > Stomach > Rumen | place: Canada: Alberta...
CAAAAACGAGGAATCAGGCTTGCTGCTGTAGATTTTCCGCCTCCGCTCGGTCCTACAAGTGCGACAGTAGTTCCGTCTTCAACCTTAAAAGAAATATTAGAAAGTGCTGGAATATTTGCGCCTTCATAAGTAAACGTTACATTCTTAAACTCTACACTGTTATCGCGCGGCTGTTCAGGATTGTCAGATTCTTCCAAAACAGGGGCATTCATTATGTATTCAATGCGCTTTAATGCTGTATTTGCAATAAGGGTTCCGCTTGAAGCAAACATAATTCTTGCAAGCGCAGTAGAAATTATTGCAGAAAAAACAGCGTAAAAAGCAAAATCCGTAATAAACTTTGCAAAACTTCCAGAGGCATACGCACTCGGAGCTAGCAGAAGAACCGCAGGAACAAGGAAAACGAATGCGCCTTCCGTAACCGTAAGATTCACAGACTGAGGAACCCTGCATACACCGTCTGTATAAAGACCTGCCTTACGGCTGTAATCTTCAATTGAATTTTTGAATGCCTTAAAAGAATAGACTGTCTGCTGAAAAACCTTTACTACAGGAATTCCGCGCACATATTCAGTTCCTGCTTTTGCCATAACATCAAGAGCACCCTGATATTCGGCAAGCAGCTTTGCATTTTTTCCACCCATCATGACCAACAGAGTAATAATTGAAATTACAGCTGAAAGCATGCAACTTGCACCCATGCGCCAGTCAAATATAAACATAAGCACAAGCATAGAAACAAACATTGCTATGGTGCCCGAAATGTCTGCAAGATTATGAGCAAGAAGAGTTTCCGTTTCGCTTGCAGCACCGTCCAGACGGTTACGCAAAAGACCGGAACCATTGTTATCAAAAAATCCAAGAGGAACACGCATCAAATGTTCCATGCCTTTTTTTCTTATGTTAGATGCAGTCTTGAACGCTGCAAGATGAGTGCACATCAGAGCACAAAAATAAATCAATATTCCTCCGACAGCAAAAGCAAAAGCAATCCAGCCGTAAAACGCAATCTGTCCGGCTTCTTTAAAATTCGGAGCAACAGAAATTAAACTTCGCATTACAAGCCATATACAGATATACGGAACCATACCGCAGATCATGGCAGCAGCAGAAAGAAAAAGCCCTGTATAAGTCAAAGCCCTGTAAGCGCCTGCAAAAGAAAGAATTTTAGAAATAGAAGATTTTTTCATAATAAATCCATATAAAATAAAGAAAGACAGGACTGACTGATAAACTTTGATTACGGTAAAAGAACAGGTTGATTTGAAGGAGACACAGTTCTAATCTAACATAACCAGCAAAAGGATTTTGTTGTAACGTTAACCAGCGGAAAAAGCTTATCAGACAGTCCAATTCCATATAACAATAAAATACAAGCTTAACACTTCATATTTTACAGGAACCTATTTAATTACCCGGTCAGCCCACTCTTTGCATTTTTCAAGACCTTCTGCATCCGGTGTAAGATTTATCATAAGAGGCTCGGCAGAAAGAACTGCTCCGGAAGCCTTAATTCTATCTTCCCAGTCACGGAGCCACTGACCGTCGCCCCAGTCATAGGAGCCGAAAACCCCAGCTTTCTTTCCACCAAGAGAAGATTCAATTTTTGAATAGAAGTCTTCCATTGAATCTTCAAGAACTTCTGCACCCATTGCAGGGCTTCCCAGAAGAATTACATCACAAGAACTTACTGCAGCTGAATCAGCCTTATCAGCAGTTCCAAAAATAACTTCTGCACCAGAAGCCTTTACAGATTCGCAGACAGCATTTGCCATCGCCTCTGTATTTCCTGTTGTACTTGCATAAATAACTGCAACTTTCATAAAACCTCACTTTTTCTCATAATGATTTATGCCACATGAGAAACTTTTCTATAATTTTCTACAATTTGATCAACGGAATAGCCCAAATCAAACCATTTACTACACAGATAGCTGCACTGCCTTAATTTATTTTCATAGAAGCGGGCATTTTCTACATCTGAATAGCATTTCCAGATACCGCAATACTTACACTGCTTTCCGGAAAACCTTTCAAACGAAATCACATCTTCCAGCGGATAGCCAAGAACAATCCCTATTTCATGCGGAAAACACGAAGAATGATACAGTCGTTCCATAAGCTGGGTAATAAAACTGCCGTCATCCTGCAGGCTGTAGCCCTTTAAGCTTAAGTACTCCTTTACATATTGATTAGAAACGATTTCTGAAACCCACAGTCTATTATAGACAAGAACAACAACCCTTCCGTTCTGAAGCTTTTTAAAAGCGCTGTTTAATCCCTTTAAAGTGAAAATCTTTTCCCATTCCCTGTAATTTCCATTACTAAACTGCGTACACGAAACAGAAAAAAGATTTGCAGGTTTTATTCCGCAAAAAGAAGGTGCCGTATAGTGAATCATTAACTGGTCAAAACTCATAACTTTACTCAACTAGTTAGTTTAAACTAACTAGTTAAAAATATAACTTTCAAAAGATTCAATCAATAGTTAGATTCGGCTAACTAATTTATTTTTAAGGCATTGATAATAATTCTCAATAACCATTATAAAAATTGATTTTATTTTTTTTGGCCTATATTCTAAGCCTGTTTTTTGAGGTAAAAAAATGATGATTAATAGGCGGCTGCTTGCCTTAGTTCCAGATTCAAAAAAATATATACATTACAGCGTTCTGTGCAAATTCCTTTCGCTTGCAGCAAATACAATTCTTATTTTTTCTGCTGCATGGCTTACATGCGGAAAATGCACTTATTCTCAATATAAATATATAATTCCGGCCTGTATTCTTTCTGCGGCATTATCTTTTTTAAGTGCACGCTACGGAGCAAAAAATGCATTTCTTGCTTCAAAAAAAATAAAAGAGACATTAAGGACCAAAATCTATAAAAAACTGCTGTCTCTTGGAACAGCCTATCACGAAAAAACAGAAACCGCAAAACTCGTTCAGCTTACCGCAGAGGGTGTAGAACAGCTTGAAACTATGTTCAGTGCATATATTCCGCAGCTGTACTTCAGCATGATTGCAGCAATTTCTACATTTGCACTGCTTTTTTTTATCAGTACAAAGATGGCTCTTATACTTCTTGTGTGTGTGCCGCTGATTCCTCTTTCCATAGCATCAGTACAGAAAATTGCAAAAAAACTGCTTTCAAAATACTGGGATCAGTACGCAAGCCTTGCAGACAATTTTCTGGAAAACTTACAGGGGCTTACTACCCTTCAAATATATCAGGCAGATGAATTCAAGCAGAATCAGATGAAAGAAGATGCGGAACTTTTTAGAAAAGTGACAATGAAAGTGCTTTCCATGCAGCTTAATTCAATCATTATAATGGACATGATAGCTTATGGAGGCGCTGGCTTAGGAATTGCAGCCGCAATAAACGGATTCAGAAACGGAGAAATTTCACTTTGGCTTTGCTTTGCCTCAATACTTATAAGTGCAGATTTTTTTGTTCCGCTAAGACGGCTTGGAAGTTTTTTTCACGTTGCAATGAACGGCTCAGCAGCAGGCAAAAAAATCTTTGATTTTCTGGACGCACAGGAAACTCAATATGGAAAAAAAGAAATTACAAAAGCAGAACTTAATGACGCTGATTTTCAAAAAAACTTATACGAATTAAAAGACCTTAGTTATTCATATAAAAACAGAAAAGTCGTGAATAATCTGAATTTGACAATCCCTCGCGGAAGCTTTACTGCATTTTTTGGAGAAAGCGGTTCCGGTAAATCAACGGCGGCAAAAATCTTAGCGGGAATAAATAGAAACTATCAGGGAAACATACGCCTTGCAGGAATAGAAATGAAAGAAATCTGTTCAGATTCCATTTATAAATCTACATGCTATATATCTCACCTCGACTGGATTTTTAAGGGAACAGTAAACGAAACTCTAAAAGAAGGAAATCCAGATGCAACCGAAAAAGAAATGTACAGAATAATGGAACGTCTACGGCTTGCAGATTTTCTAAAAGAAAAAAGCGGGCTTGAAACAGAAATTCTTGAAAACGCCTCAAACCTTAGCGGCGGACAAAAACAAAGGCTTTCGATTGCAAGGGCAATTCTTCATGATCCAGAAATAATGATTTTTGATGAAGCCACTTCTAACATCGACGTAGAAAGCGAAAAAGCAATAATGGACTTTCTTCAGGAACTGAAAGGAAAAAAAACAATAATCATGATTTCCCACAGAAAAGAAAACTGCCGTTATGCAGATTATGTTTATGAATTTACAGACGGAACCTGCAGGAAGGTATGAATATGAAAACATTGATAAGACTTTCAAAAATGGTAACTCCTCTGCTTCCTATAATGCTTATGGCTGTAATTCTTGGCGCAGCAGGACATATATGTGCAATAAGCATTCCTGTAATGGCTTCAATAATGCTTTACAGGCCGCTTCCGCTTTTTATGCTTTTTGCAGCAGGTGTTTTAAGAGGAATCCTTCATTATGGAGAACAATACTGCAATCACTTTATAGCATTTACGGTTCTTGCAAGAATCCGCAGCATTGTATTCAAAAAACTAAGACAGCTAGGGCCCGCAAAACTTGAATGCAAACAGAAAGGAGACTTAATTTCCCTTATAACAAACGACATAGAACTTCTGGAAGTATTCTATGCACATACAATAAGCCCTGTATGCATTGCCCTTACCGTAGAAACCGCCTGCTGCATATTTTTAGCACATTACAGCATTATTTTAAGTACTTGTGCTTTACTTTCATACATTTCTGTCGGAATCCTTATTCCTCTGATTACAGGAAAAAAAGCCGAAGAAGATGCAAGGCTGTTCAGGAAATCTTTTTCTGAAATAAATGCATTTATACTGGACTGTATACGAGGAATTGAACAGACAATTTTATTCGGAAACGGTTTAAAAAAGCTGAATGAAATTCAAAAAAACAGCAGGACTCTTTCTTCACTTCAAAAAAAGATGACAGAAAATGACGGAAAAACCAGCGCACTTACAGGACTTTTCATTACTTCGGGAAGCCTTTTAATGCTCTTTATTGCCCTAAGATTAAAAAACAGGGGATTGATAAGCCATAAAGATGCAATTACTGCCGTAATACTTCAGTTCAGTTCATTTGCCCCTGTAATTGCCCTGGCAAACCTATCAAGCGGCTTAAGTTCAACAATTGCAGCCGGAAAACGAGTCCTTACGCTTTTAGAAGAAAAACCTGCCGTGAATGAAATGACAGACGGAACAGACATAGAATTTAATGGAGCAGAACTTGAAAAAGTAAGTTTTTGCTATAAACAGGGAACAGAAATCTTAAAAAATCTGAGCATTAATTTTCAAAAAGGCAGGATTATCGGCATCAAAGGAAAAAGCGGCTCGGGAAAATCAACAGTCCTTAAGCTTCTCATGAGATTTTATGACACATCTTCCGGCCGAGTTATAATTTCCGGCACAGACATAGAAAAAATAAATTCAACTTCACTAAAAAATACAGAAAGCTATATTTCACAGGAAACAATACTATTTCATGACACAATAAAAAACAACATAAAGATTGCAAAATTGAACGCAACTGATCAGGAAATTGAAGAAGCCTGTAAAAAAGCGCGTATTCATGATTTTATTCAGAAACTTCCGGACAGATACAACACAGAAGTTGCAGAACTGGGGAATAATTTCAGCGGCGGTGAACGCCAGAGGCTCGGGCTTGCACGTTCTTTCCTGCACGCCGGAGATTTTCTTCTTCTGGACGAACCTACCAGTAACCTTGATTCCTACAACGAAAAACTGATTATGGATGCAGTAAAAGAAGAAAGCAAGGGCAAAACAGTTGTAATTGTAAGCCACCGCGAATCATCTTTTGAACACGCAGACATTATCTATGAATTACAGAAAAAAAAAGAAGCTAAAGATTAATCATGGAGAAAAAAATGAAAATTCTAAAACCTTTATGGATTACAGGCGGTTTTATTTCACTTGGATTGGGAATAACAGGAATTCCCCTGCCCATTCTTCCGACTACACCGTTCCTGCTGTTTTCTGCATTCTGCTTTGCAAAAGGTTCAGACCGGCTGGACAAGTGGTTCAAAAGCACCGCAATATATAAAAAACACCTGGAAAGTTTCGTTACTTCCAGAGCAATGACGCTTAAAACAAAATTATGCTGTCTTATACCTGCTTCCATCATGCTCATATTCGCCTTTATAGGAATGAGCCGAAATGATTGCACAGGAACCAGAATCGGCCGCGCCTTTGTAATCATTGCGCTTATATTCAAATACGTCTATTTCTTTACAAGAATACGCACGATTTCAAAATCAGAGGCGGAAAACTTAAAAAATAATGTCGCTGCAAAAAACAGCAAGGCTGCAAATGAATAAAGATTGCGAACAGCAGAAAATTAAACAAAAAAGACAAAAAGAATATAAAACAGTTCTGCTCATGATACAGATTTTTTGCAGTCATAAGCACAAAACAAAAGCAATGAAACTTCCAGAAACTTTATGTCCGGAATGTAAGCAGCTAGCAGAATACGTCCATACAAGAATTGAAAAATGCATTTTTATGGAAACCAAATCTTTCTGTTCGTTTTGCAAGATTCATTGCTATAAGCCAGAAATGAGAGAAAAAATAAGAACTGTAATGCGGTTCAGCGGAATAAGAATGATTTTTTATCATCCGCCACTTGCAATTAAACATGCAATTCTTACAATAAAAGAAAGTAAAAAAAAGAGGCAATATGAAACTGATAGAACTTATTAATCTTGGCGGACCTGTAAACTGGGTGCTTGCATTTTTGTTCCTGTTCTGCCTGTGCATTTGTATAGAACGCATAATCTATTTTGCAGAAACTTTTCACAGCAAAAAGGATTCTTATATTGAACGGCTCACTAATAAAATAAAGGAAACAGAAAAGCTTCCAGAAAAAGATAAAAAGAACCAGTTGGAAAAAGAATGTACCCTGATGTATTACGAAATGAACCGCGGAATGTGGCTCATTAATTTTATATCAGCAGTTTCACCTTCCCTTGGACTTTTGGGAACAGTTACGGGACTTATAAGCGCTTTTCAAGGAATGAACAATGCAGGAGGAAACCTGAACATTCAGGATCTTTCCGGCGGCATTTGGGAAGCCATGCTTACAACTGCGTTCGGAATGATAATTTCAATTCCTGCGCTTTTCTTCTACCGCACTTTCAAAAGAATCATAGAAAAACGCGTAATGAGAATGAATTTAATGGTTGAAGACGCGCTATCAAAGGAATAGACTCATGCTGAATTTCATAAAAAAGACAGATGAAGAAGAACTTGCCATAAACATTACCAGTATGATCGACGTAATATTTATTCTGCTGATATTTTTTATGGTTTCCACACAGTTCAAGAAAAACTCGCTTCCCCTTGACCTTCCAAAAAGCGAAGATACAACGCAGGAAAAAAATGACAGGCTGAAAGTCCTTACCGTTTCTGAGTCAGAAATTCAGTTTGACGGAATTACAGTATCCATGGATGAGCTGGAAAGCGTACTTTCTGAAACCTTAAGCTTAATTCCAGATATTTCTGTCTCCCTGGAATGCGATAAAACCGTAAATTTTGAACGCGTAGTACAGATTCTTACAAAACTTCAGAATGCAGGAATTGCAAAAATAGGAATCGTTCATGAACAGCCGGAATAAACGATACCTTAAAAGCCTCTTGATTACAATTTTTCTCGTAATAACTGTACTTCTACTGCCGTTTTTTAATTACAGGCACAGGGAAAAAAATAATTCCAGACATCAAAATGCAGAAATTTCTTTTGTAACAGTGAAAAAAAAGGCCTCTCCTAAAAAACAGAACCATATTAAAAAAATTCCTGTAAATACAGAGAACACTATTACTTCTGAAAATCCTGCAATTAATCAACCGGAAGAAGAACCGGAAGTGGACGAAACACATGACGAATATAAAGAAGATAGTCAGACAGGCGTTTCGGATGCAGAAAAAGCTGAGATAGAAAAAGCTTCAAGCACTTACAAGGAATACGTGCTCAGCAGGATTTCCGCAAAAAAAACATATCCGCTTTCATGCCGTGCAAAAGGCCAGCAGGGCCGCGTAAAAATCCACATTTGCATTGCACAAACTGGAGACCTTCTTACTGCAGAAATTGTAAAGGCCTGCCCTCATGAACTTTTAAATGAAGCTGCAATTACAGCCGTAAAAAAAGCCGCACCTTTCAAAAAAATGCCTGAAAAAATTAATTCCAGCCTAGATTTTATTTTTGCAATGGATTTTTTGATTGAATAAAAAAATTATAAAAAAAACGGACAAAAATCATTCTGTCCGTTTACCCCCTCCGTTTTTTTTTAAGCTCTAATTAGTTTGTAGCATTTGTGAAGGAAACTACAAACGGGAACGGCATGGCGCCATATGTATAAGTTGTTTCCATTGTTACAGTTGAACCAAGCGTAAAGCTGAATGCAGAACCATTAAAAGTTTTTGTTGCACCGTCTACAGTAATATCAACAGTATATGTTGATGCATCATTCGGGAGAGCAACTGTATAAGTTTTTGAGCGTCCCGATGTAACAGCTGTAACAGAAACTTCAAGTTCAAATCCAGGAACAGTCATTGAAGTTCCGTTCATATCGCCTGTAAAAGCAGGAATGACAATTTTTGCTGTATCATCAGAAACGCGTACAACAGAAAGTTTTGTTGTTCCAGCTGTAGCTTCAATACCCGAACCAAAACTTATTGTACCAGTCCAGGTTCCTTCATAATCCTTTGCAATTGCACCGGCAGCTCCGTTATAACGGCTGTCATATTGAATACCAGGAATGATTTCTGCATCTTCAACATTCATTTTTAATTTCATTGAAGGAACATTAAAAGCACCTTTCACTGCGCCATCTGTACGTGTAAAAGTTACAGTAGCCGCAGGATCATCTTCTGCAAGCCTTTCATCAGCAGTTTTAGTAGAACTTGCTGCATAGCCCTTTACTGTAAATGAACCATCATCATTTTCTACCCATACAGTATACTGTGCCGGGTAAGTTGTATCTCCGTATCCCTGTGCAACCCATCGGAAAGAATCTGCTGCTGCAGAAACACACATTGGATATGCAGAACCCATTACAGTCCACGTACCCCAATAGTAGCCGTAACAGTCAGCCTGCGTAAAATCAGCCTGAACGCTGTTATTTTTTGTAGATGCAACAGCAAGAAGCAGAGCAGAATTATCATCAGAGTCGTTTGAACAACCGCTGAAACCAAAAAAAGCCAATGAAGCTGCCAAAAAACTTACAACAAGTTTTTTCATAAAAACACCTTTTTTTAGGCACGGAAAAATCCGTCCTTAAATTTATTTTTAACCGCATACCGCAGTTTTTTGTCCTCATGAATAACCATAAAGACAGATATCACAATGGCAGAAAACTGCCTCGTAATCAGATTAAGCAAGTCCAACAAAAATCAAGACTCATTCATTCTGTTCTGACGTAAAGATTACAGTAATAGGGAACGGCATTTTTCCTGGAGTAAAAACATACCTAAGCAAAAGTACACCGTCCTTATATTCACCTTTCAATGATGTACCGTTAATAACACAGCCTGAAGCGGATGACACAAAAGAATCTTTTGAAAAATAAAAAGTTTCTTCCTGAGCAGAAACCTGAACATCCGTAACCGTAAAAGATTCCAGATTAAATCCCCCGTAGTTCATTGCAGGAACACGCACAGAAACAAGCCCATCCGAAGTTTTCTTAATTACCACACGGATTATTTCTCCGTCAGAGCAGTCTGCATGAACTTTAGATATACAGCCGTCTTCTCCAACAAGACAGTCATATGAACCTGTAAAAGAAGTGGACAGTTCAAACCAGTCTGTCTTTTCTCCTTTTACAGAAATCATTGTATCTGTAATGCTTTCTGCCGCATCAGAAATTTCACCCGGCGCTGTATTATAAAAACCGGAAACTTTTTTCATCGTAAGCGCTGTTCCAGCCATAGATGCACCAGAACAGTTTCCGTTATCCATAACCAGGACAGAAATACTTTCCAGAGCATTTATTCCAAACTTTATTTTCATTGCAGCTTTAGAAGTATCACCGGAATTAAACGAAGATAAAGATGAATACCAATACATTGTCCATACATTCGGAAAAAGAGAATCAGATTCTGCTGTATAATAAAATTTATTGTTTCCCATTGAGCCGGAAGACATAGTCCAGTCAATCCGCTCTGAATTAAAAACAGTAATTTCAGGAGAAAGACTGTTACCCGAAGACGAAGTAAAAGTTGTAGAAAAAGTAAATCCATAGACAGATTCAATCGGAAATACAGGAATTGTCACAGGTTCTGAATCTTCTGAACATGAAGTAAAAGTCTGGGCTATAAAAGCTGCAAGCATAAAGTAAAATATGATTTTTTCACGTAATTTTTTTTTCATTCCTGCCGAATCTCCTTTTTAGAATTTCATTCTTGTTCCAAAACTTACAGTTGTACCGTCATAAAGATTGTAATAAGCTTCCTGATCAGAACCGTCTGTTCCATTTTGAAAATTAATATTGTTCAAAAGATTGTCCGCCTTCAGATAAACCTCAATTTTTTCTGCACAGAACTTTTTGGAAATATAAGCGCCAAGCAGCAGGCAGTCCGGAGAATAGTCATCTCCCCCGGTCTTTAAAAGCTGTCTTGATGCCCAGTCACAGGAAATTCCAAAATCAGATTCAAGAACCGGCAGTATATATGAAGCAGAAACGCAGATTTTATGAGTTACCCGCAAGGAAAGATCTTCCCAGCTTTCATCAACACATGCCTTTGCACCCGTATACGAATATGAAGCCCTGCACGAAAAACTGTTAATGGAAGCAGATACTGCACAGTCACAGCCATAAGTAACAGCTTTTCCGACATTGATATATGAACGTGTTTGAGGAACTGTAGATTCATCAACAATTGCACTGTCAATCAAATCTGTAATGTAATTGAAGTATCCGGAAAATGAAATTTTTGCCAGATTAAACAGATTCTGTTCAACAGAAAGATTAAAACCATGAGATTTTTCGCTTTCAAGATCCGGATTTCCGTTTAGAATAAAGTTTCCTTCTCCAGGAGCATAATTATGATAGAAAACCCAGAACTTCTGTTTCAAGGTCGGAGTCTTGTAACCCATTCCATAAGAAAACCTTAAAGCCGTATAAGTTGAAGGACTGAATTTTACGCTGACTTTTGGAGTAACCATAAAAGCCTGACTGTTTCCGTATAAAGCCGGTTCATAATCAAAACGAACTCCGGGAACAATACAAAGCTTATCTGAAAAAAGATTTATAGAATCCTGCACATATGCAGAAAAAAGAAGCTGTTTTTCCCTTGTTTCAAAGGAATCTCCGTCAACAGTCTGAAGATTTGCATTAATTCCGAACAGAAATGAATTACATGCATTTAACTTCCAGGAAGACCTCAGTTCACTTTCCCAGTCTATAAAACTTGAATCAGTAACTGTTGATTCCCTATATAAAAATCCTTCAGACTGCTCCGGAGTAAAATGCATGAAATCCGTAGAAAGCAAAAATCCCTTTACACTGGAAAAACCGGAAAAAGAAAGATTATTGTCATAATCATATTCAGCAGAAATTCCTCCCTCAATTATGTCTGTTCTGTACTTCATAATTGAACCGGAATCAAAACCAAGCGCAGAAAAATTACTTTCCATAAGGGCATCTGCATAAACACCGTAAAGACAGACATTTCCCCAGCTGTCGTTCCAAGCCGCATTAGCCCTTACAAAACCCATTCTTTTTAACGGAGTTCTGTAATATTCTATGTTTTTACCTGCAAATGCATAATATTCGTACTCCTTCTTGCCGGGAGCATAATCAAAACTGCCTGTCACCGAAGAAGAAAAACGCAAACCAGAAACAGATAAAGAAGCTGCAGAATAATTTCTCCAGTCTTTTTTAGATTTTAATGTAAATTCCTCAGAAGCCGAACCATTGAATTTTAAACGCTCAGAAGCATTTTTAACTCGTTTAGTGATTATGTTGATTACCCCGCCCATTGCATCAGAACCATAAAGAGCAGAACTTGCCCCTTGAATGATTTCTATATGATCAATGTCTTCAACAGGAACCTGATACACAGCCGCCGAACCACCGATATCACCACTCATTGAAATGCCGTCAACAAGAATTTTTACATAATCACCGTCAAAGCCCTGCATTGAAATTGAATCAACTGGATTACCGGCACTAACACCTTTTACAGATACTCCAGGAACAGACCTGACCGCTTCCGTAAGAGTTTTTGCGCCACTTTTCTTTATCTCATCAGACGTCACAACCTGAACTTTATCTACAGAATCAGAGGCAGATTGTTCAAATTTTCCAGCAGTTACAACAATAACATCTTCATCAGACGAAGAGTCTTCAAAAGCCTGTCCCCATGCAGAAACAACATAAACTAACAATATAAAAAACAATGCCAACTTTTTCACTTGATGCACCCTGATTTTAATTGTTAGCAATATCTAATTTTTATTAAATTATTTCAATATTTTTACTTATTATTGAGAATTTGTATCGATTATTTTACCCCAATGCCACATCCAGAATCATCATCAGAATAAAGCCAAGTCCAAAGCCGGCAGTTCCACAGTTTGAATGTTCGCCTTCGCTGGCTTCGGGAATTAATTCTTCTACAACAACAAAAAGCATTGCGCCGGCGGCAAAGGCCAGAAGATACGGCAGGAAATCCACTATGAACGAAGAAAATATTATTGTAAGGAATGCAAAGACCGGCTCCACCACCCCAGAAAGCACCCCGTACACAAAGGCTCGTACCTTGCCACAGCCTTCGGACTTAAGCGGCATGGAAATAATTGCACCTTCCGGAAAATTCTGTACCGCAATACCAGCTGAAAGAGCCATAACTCCGGCTGCAGTTATATCCGCTGTTCCGTTTAAAAATCCTGCCGCTACTGCTCCTACAGCCATTCCCTCAGGGATATTATGTAGCGTAACAGCCAGAACAAGCATCGTCGCTTTTTTAAGTCGTGATTCCGGACCGTCTGGCTTTTCAGCATTAAGGTGAAGATGAGGAACAATCTTATCAAGTATAAACAGAAGTGCCATGCCCAGAACAATTCCTACTGCAGCAGGCAAAAATGCAAGGTGCCCCATACTTTCTGAAGATTCAATAGCCGGAATAATGAGCGACCACACAGATGCAGCAACCATAACGCCGGAAGCAAATCCCAACATTGTTTTCTGTACATATTCATTTATAGAGTTTTTCATGAGAAAAACAGCCGACGCACCCAGGGAAGTTCCGATAAATGGAATCATAAGAACTAAAAAAACATTCATATTGACCGCTCCACTTTTATATAATTTTATCACAACTTCATAAAATCTCATGTTAAAAAAAACACAGGATCAAAGCATTAAGCAGAATAAGCTTGAATCCTGTGAAAAAAAGCCGGGGACTTTTTATAAATTATGACTTGCACCCGGCAGAAACTCTGCCGGAAAATTATCAGACAGGGGGGAACCTGTCCGGGAGAACCGATATACGTTTTAGTTAGTCATTGCTAACTATCTAAGTTATACAACCTTTTTTTTATTTTTGCAAGAACCATTTCCCCTTTAATCCCTTTATTGATAATTTTCTTCTAAGCAAGGATTTTTTATGTTCCGATAAAATAATATGAAAAAACGCATTTTCTTCTTTCTAACGCTTTTTATTCCGTTTTATGCAAATTCCATAACCCCTGAATCACTTGAAGGAATCTGGCAGGGTGATGACAGGATTATCTTTTTTGGACACGAAAATCAAATAGCCATAATCTTAAAGGAATATTACGGCTGGTATTACGACCGAGCCTGCGAACCGGAAGATTTTTCACAGATTAAAAAACGTGCTCGAAATGCAGCTACTCAAAAAAAAGGCTACGATTTAACGACAGAATTCAAGGAAATTTCCGAAAACCAGAATCTTTGGGAAATGACTGTTCACACCGGTAAAAAAGAGAATTTTACAGTTCCTCTTTTTATATACGGAAATAAAATTTACCTTAACTTCCTAATCAAAGTTCCGTATGAAAGCGATTCCTACACAGGTTCACTTTCTGACACAGAACCGGATTCCGGCAGTAGGATTTTCGCATACTGGCAGGGCTTAAATACAGCTGATTCGCTAAAGTTTTCCGGTCATCAGGTCAGAAAAGACATAATTTCCTGGTACATTACAGAAAAAGGAACCTACAGGCTTCGCTTCTGGCAGACAGACATGCTTCACGAAAATTCAAAGGCCGCATTCTCTGACGAAAACAGGCTATATACAGTAAACAAGCACATTTTCAGCGCCGGACAAAATTACACCTGCGTAAGCGGCCGTTCAACAAACATTAGAAACGTAGAAAAATATTCAGAAGTTCCTTTTGAATACACAATGACAAAAAACGGTTCAGTCCTGCTTTTAGGTAAACCCTATCTTATAAAAGTAGAAGACAAATCAAGTGCCGAAGAACTGCTTAAAATTGTTGAAGAAGCAAATTCCCGCAGAAAGCCTGATCCGCCGGCACTTTTTCCGCCTGAAGAATTGGACTGGCACTGGGATTTAATCAATCAGCTTGAAAAAGGAAACAGTCAGATTGAACAACTGCGCAAAAGACAGAAAGAATTCGGTCCTAGAGCGCAAGACATAGAAAGAAAAAAATAGTATAGTAGCCCTATGGTTACTTATTTAGGAAAAATCGGTGAGCTCCAGTTAAAGGGCTCAAACATTAAATTTTTTGAAAGACTTCTTGTAAAAAACACAAAGGAATGCCTTAAAGGTTTGGATCTTAAGATTGCACTTTTTGGCGGACGGCTTTACATTGACAGCGAAGAAAAAGACTGCGAAGCCGTAGAAAATACCCTGCGCCATCTGCTTGGAATTACCGGATGGGCAAAAACAATTACCTGCGAAAAAAACATTGAAGGTATCAAGGCCGCAGTAAGACAGTGTGCGGAACATGCAAAAGAATTAAGCGGCGCAAAGACATTTAAAATTGAAGCAAAGCGTGGCGATAAAAAATTCCCGCTAAATTCCTATGAAATTGCGGTAGAATCAGCCGCAGCTGTTTTTGACGACAGATTCATGGAAGTTGACGTTCACAATCCGGACGTAAGGATTTACATTGAAGTGCGCGAACGCGTTTTTGTCTACAGCGATGCACAGAGAGGCTGCCGCGGACTTCCTGCCGGATGCAGCGGAAACGGACTTCTTCTTCTTTCAGGCGGACTTGATTCCCCTGTTGCAGGCTACAGAATGATGCGCCGAGGCATGAAAGTTCAGTGCGTTTACTTCCACTCCTACCCTTACACTTCAATAGAAGCACAGCAGAAAGTAGAAGAACTTGCCGCAAAGCTTTCTTATTTTGGAATTCAGACACACCTGAACATCGTTCCGTTTACAGAAGTTCAGATGAAAATTAAGCAGAAAGCGCCGGAAGAATGGTCAACCCTTATGCTCCGCGTCTGCATGATGAAAGTTGCAAACATGCTTGCAGAAAGGGTCGGTGCAGACTGCATAATTACCGGTGAAAGTCTTGGTCAGGTTGCAAGCCAAACAATGGAAAACATGAATATAACAGAACATTTTGCAGAATATCCTCTCATGCGTCCGTTAATCGGAATGGACAAGGAAGAAATCATTGATACAGCAAATTTCATTGATACATACAATACTTCAATCCTTCCCTATGAAGACTGCTGTGTACTGTTTTCTCCAAAGCACCCGGTTCTCAGGGGACGCATAGAAGATGCAGAAAGGATTTTTGCAGAAATCGACTGCATGGATCTGATTAAGGAATCATACGAAAAACGAGAAGTTAAGCATTATTTTTTTGGAAAAGAAGCTTAGCAACTTTTGATGCATCAGTATCAATTACGATGCTGTCAAAGTTTTTCTTCATCTTTTCATCAAACGAGCTGTCATTAAGCAACTCGTTTATTTTTTTATAGATGGCTCGTGATTTCTGGATAAAATAGCCGACCTTGTGGTCAACAGCAAAATGCATGTTTCCAAGTTCCTGGTTATGAATGTAACGGCAGATGATTACAGGCTTTCTGCAAGAAAGAACTTCAAGCAAAGTTGCCGGACCGGCTTTAATTACGGCACAGTCGCAGATTTTTACAAGTTCATCAAGAAAATCAACAAAACCAAATACATGAAGGTCAAGCCTTGGATTT
>Ga0256407_10007644_pt1 | contig 16173 bp, 9 predicted proteins | sample RumenRJG_04DNA_FD_193489 | JGI IMG/M metagenome (GOLD analysis project Ga0256407, IMG submission 193489) | Bovine rumen microbial communities from Lethbridge, Alberta, Canada - RJG_04 | ecosystem: Host-associated > Mammals > Digestive system > Stomach > Rumen | place: Canada: Alberta | collected...
CTCTCCCGTCAAGCAGCAGAGCCAGCGTGTCAAAACAAAGCAAGGAGGGATCGCCCCTGGGCGTTTCCCTCCTTACCGCTGAAAAAGCCTCGGAACGCTTTTTGCGTATCCGAGGCATAATATTCTTAATAGACGTTGATGCTTTATTTCTTCGTCAATGTTTGTGTTGTTTGTTACCAAATGTCGGCGCGTTCATCAGGAGCGATATACATCTTGCTTCCTTCCGGAATGTCGAATGCCTCATAGAAGTACGTCATCGAGCCAAGAGCGCGAGTGGCGCGGGCTTCGTGTGGCGAATGCACGTCTTCTTTGATTTGTAATTCAAGGGCCTTGTCACGAATATTGCAACGCCATACTGTGGTGTAGCTGATGAAGAAGCGTTGTGCTGGCGTAAATCCGTCGATGATCTTGCCCGCTTTGGCCTCGTCGGTCATTTGGTAGGCATCCCAAGCCACATTGAGGCCGCCCAAGTCTGCGATATTCTCGTCAAGGGTTTGCTCTCCGTTAATGTGGTAGCCACGGAGTTCGAATTCATCGAACAACTTAACAAGTTGCTTGGCGCGTTCGGTGAACTGGGCATCGTCCTCGTCGGTCCACCAGTTGTTAAGATTGCCTTTTTCGTCGAATAGACGCCCTGAGTTGTCGAACCCGTGGGTCATCTCATGAGCGATTGCCTGGCCGATGGCACCGTAGTTGACGGCATCATCAGCATCCATGTTGAAGAATGGAGGTTGCAGGACACCAGCCGGGAACGTTAATCTGTTCATGTCTGGGTTATAACGGGCGTTAATGGTTTGAGGTTCCATGTCCCATTCCTCTTTATCAACGGGCTTGCCGACCTTAGCGATATCTAAATCCCTCTCGAATCGTCTTGCTCGGCGTACGTTCTGGAAATAGGATTCAGGAGTTACTTCAAAATTGCTGTAGTCTAACCACTTGTCGGGATATCCGATATTCACTTCGAAACAATAGAGTTTTCGGAGGGCATTAGCCTTGGTCTCATCACTCATCCAATCGAGGTTTTTAATGCGTTCTCCAAGAGCTATACGCAAGTTTTCGACAAGGTTCATCACACGCGCTTTTGCTTCGGCGGGGAAATACTTCTCCACATATAGTTGTCCGATGGCCTCGCCTAAATGATTAGAGGTTTTGTCAAGCACACGACGCCAACGAGGCTCCTGTATCTCTACACCATAAAGGAATTTGTCAAAGAAGTTGAAATCTTCGGTAACCAGGTCATCGCTAAGTTGGGGGGCGCTGTTGGTGATGACCTTCCATTTCAAGTAGTCCTTGATGGTGTTGAAGTCGGTGTTGTTGATAATGCCGTCGAGGGCTGTGATGAAATCGGGCGATGCGACATTGAGACTGTCAAATGCAGGAGCCCCAATAGCATCAAAGTAGGTGTCCCAGTCGAAGATCGGTGTGGAGGCCTGCAGCTCCCCACGGCTCATGATATGATAGAGGTTGTTGGGATCTTGGCAATCCTCTATGGGTAGTGAGCATTTTGCAAGTTCGGTCTCGAAGGCGAGAACATGCTGGGCTTTTTGGGCTGCAAGTGCAGCATCTATGCCAGTAAGTTGGAACATTTTAGTAATGTGCTCTACATATTTGTCGCGAATTTCCTGAATTTCTTCGACGAGATATAAATCTCGAACGGGCAGGCTAATGCCGCCTTGGAAAACCAACATGATGTTCCTGTCGGCATTTTTAAAATCGGTATAGCTGCCTGAAACGAAGAAGGGCTTGAAACCGACATTGTGGAGTTGTCCGGTAAGCTTGGCAAGTTGCGACTTGTCGCTCATCCGGTCAATCATGTCGAAGTAGGGAATCAACTCGCTGTATCCGCGCTCGTTGATGGCCACGGAGTCCATGCCCGAGTTGTAGAAATCGCGAATCTTCTGTGCCACGCTTCCTTGCACGGCGGTTTTGTCATGAGTCACCTCTTCAATAATCTCTTTGAGCTGCAACTTCGTACGGTTGCCAACCTCTGAAAACACATCATAATAAGAAGCATCTTCGGGAATCGGATTGTTCTTCAGCCAATTGCCATTGCAATAGCGGTAAAAGTCCTCTGCAGGGTCGACTGTGATGTCCATATTGCTCAGTTCAATGGCTGGAACCACTTCTTTTTTCGTTTGCGCTACAGTCTTCTGTCCGCCGGCTGCTACCATTACGCATAAAAGTGTTATGGCGATTACACGATCTTTTTTCATTGTCGAAGTTCTATTTGGATTAATATGTCAAAATTGAGTTATTTGTCCATTAGACGTATTAAGCACACCAAAAAGTTGCAATACAGCGAAAAATATTTCCATTGTTATGATGCTATAATCAGCGGAAACATATGGAAAAACACTAATTTCCGCTGGTTATAGACACTTTTTGTCGCTATTTTCAGCGGAAACATATAAAAAAACACCAGTTTCCGCTGATTATAGCTTTTTCTATTGCCAACTCATTCTGGCGCATTCCATGTAACAGCATGCTCCGTTTTTCTTTTACAACGGCTGTTACAGTAACAGTGGTTGCAAAATAGTTGGAACGCGAATAAGCTACAATCACTTGAACGGGTTTGCAGCGGAATTGAACGGGTCTCGGCCAGAATGAGGCGGCCCCTACACTCATCAGTCTCACACGGTGGCTCGTTGTCTCAGCCACATACCGAAGAAATGGTCATAGATGATGTAGCTGTCCTCTTTCTGGCGGTCACAAAAGTACTCTGCGTCCTTGTGTCTATAGGTTACAAACGGATTGTTTATCAGCTTCATATCGACACTTCATGTTTTACGCAGCGGAAATTACGTAATTTCAATTGATAAATACTACATTTCTCGATGAGAAACATGGAGCGAAGTGTAACAGGATGCTCCGTCTTTTGCCTAATAAACTGGTTCGTTCCTGAATTGAACGAGTTTTGTCGGGACAAGCTTATGCGATTTCTCGTATTCGAGCGAAGTGCATTACACTGCCTGGAATGGGTTCAATCATATTCCAAATAATCTGCATCTGCTTTCTTGTTCCAAGGTCCTTATAATCCCAACTACTCAATGTTACGCGGCCCAGGTAGACGTAACCCATTGTGCGCGATTTATCCTCTACAAAATTCTTTTGCTCTCGGACAAATAGCAGCATGGTTTGCGTCTGATTGATATAAGCCTGCCCTTCATTGGAATCGGGTCGCACTCGATTCTGAGTGTCCCATTGGAACAAATATGGCGTAAGCGCCTTGTCATCATAATCGGTAGTTGATCCTTCCTCTCGGTTTTTGATAATGTCGACGAACATGGCCTCAACATTCATTTTTCTATTACGTTCCACACCTTCACGAGATGAAGATTTTTTACCGAGTGTTGACGTTTCAATAGCCACTTGAATCTGAGCCTTTGTATAAACGCCATGAAGTTTGAGCGGGAAATCAGCCAGTTGAGAATTATCCGGTTTCTCTAAAGCAGTCTTGTCTTGTAGCAGCAATGGCATCACCTCCTTCAGTTCTTCGCAGAAGCAGCGATCATCCGCCAATGCATCCACCATTTCTTGAAGACTAGAGAAACGGCCAGCGTTTTCAAACAAATCATAGTAGAGCATCAACAAACGCTTTTGGTCGATGCGATTCAACTGATCGACTTGCACCCTAAAGTTTTTTTGAGCCAGCTGCTCAATAAATCTCAGATAACTATATGAATCAGTTGCCAGCCACTTACGGAACACAGCGCGACCCAGTTCTTCATTGAACTGGGATTTTTCATGTTCAATTTCATTGTCAAACATGAGTTGGTTCCAAGTTCTCCCGCGATATAACTTGTCCAACGGGATTTGATAAATCTTGACGAAGTTGGTGAGCGTGAGAGGTACAGAGTGGTTCCTTTCGAAATTCTGCACTAGAGAATTAATTCGCCTTGCTGTGAAGCGTTGAACGGCACCTCTGATGTTGCTCATGATATACTCTTTAGCCTTTGGCTCAAGCATAATGCGGCACCCTAACGGCAAATGAGGACAATCACGCTCCATCTCTTCTACTACGCTCATCGATGTACGGCCCAACATCACTCTCATGCGGTCAGTATAATTGAACTCAGCACGGCAGTTGCCGACATAGTCGAAGATATCTACATGCGTCTTGCCTTCTGCTTTACGAAGGCCTCGACCAAATTGCTGGATGAACACCGTAAGACTCTCGGTTGGACGAAGGAACAATATCGTATCAACCTCAGGAATATCAACACCCTCGTTGAACATATCCACCACAAACAGGTAATTAATTTCCTTGTTTTTCAGCCGATTGTAGAGAACAGTTCGCATCGGTGCATTTTCACTGGTTAAGTAATCTGCTTTCAAACCGCAAAGCGTGAATTTTGAAGCCATGAACTTTGCGTGCTGCTGGTCTACACAGAAGCACAAGGCCCTGACATTCCTTATGTCGGGAAGATATCTCTCAAGTGACTTCAGAATTACGGCTGTACGTGCATCATTGTAGGTATAGATACGAGACAATTCCGCTGCCACATAGTGTCCTTTGTCCCATGCCACCTCGGAATAATCCACAGAATCTGTAATGCCATAATAATAGAATGGAGCAAGTAGCTTCTTGTTCAATGCATCATCAAGCCGAATTTCTGCAGAAATGGTCCCATCGAAATCCTGGGTGATATCCTCGCCATCCATACGTTCGGGGGTTGCCGTCAGACCAAGAAGAATTTTCGGCTTGAAATAATTGATGATCTTGCGATAGCTTGAAGCCGCTGCATGATGGACCTCATCAATGACAATGTAGTCGTAATAGTCTTCTGGCAACTGTAAACCATCTAAACGATTGTTTAGCGTATCCTTGGAAGCAAATACGTATTCATAGTTAGCAGGTTCTTCACCTCCATACCATTTCTCACCAAAGTTATAGTCATTGAGTACATGTCTGAATGTTTTAAGACTCTGCCTGAGAATCTCTTCACGATGGGCCACGAACAATAATCGGGCCCGATCATGGCTCTCTGCAAATGCCTTGTAGTCGCTTGCTGCCATCACAGTCTTGCCTGTACCAGTAGCCGCAACCACCAGGTTCCGCCAATGGCCTCTGACTTCACGTTCAACCTGCAAACGCTCCAATATCTCCTGTTGATAATCAAAGGGATGAATCAATTTCAGTAAGCTGAAGTCTATTTCTTTGTCTGATGGGCCATTGAGTGCGACCTTTAATCGCTCATCATCTTCCCCCTTAATAAACGTTTCGTAGCCTTCGGCCCACCATGAAGCATCAAATGCGCCCAGAATGGTTTTCATCATCTTGGGTTGCTCCATCTGGGTTACCTTGACATTCCACTCAGCGCCGGTGTCAAGAGCCTGTTCTGAGAGGTTGGATGAACCGATATAAGCAGTATTGAAGCCAGTTTTGCGAAGGAAGATATATGCTTTAGCATGTAGGCGTTCAGATGTAGTATCGTAGGTAATTTTTATATCAGTATTTTTCAACGACGATAGCTGGATGATTGCATCATAGTCGGTCGCCTGCATATAGGTGGTGGTAATTACCTTGAGTTTACCACCTCGATTAGTGAATTCCTTCAGTTGGGGTAGGATAAGGGCAAGACCACGTTTCTTGATGAATGATACCATCAAATAGATTTCATCCGCAGAAGCAATCTCTTTCTGAAGCTCTGTGTACATTTTCATCCCCTTGCCAGTAAACAGGGCACCATTTACCAGGCCTTTCATGGGCATGATTTCTTCGAGCCTTTTTGCCAAATCAGGGTAGTCAGATTGGGTTTTATCAATAACCGCTGTCAATATTTTAGCTTGCGCTGACAGCAGGTTTCCTGACTCTAGATGAAACTCATTGACTAGTTTGCGGATAATCGCATTAGCTAACTCTATACCTTTCTTTACAGCGTTGATCTGTTGATTATCATCTTCTTCATCACTTGTATCTGCAACATTCGAGAGCATCTGCTCAAATATATTTGTCAGGTACATCGAAAGCAGTTTAGCGACTTCTTTTCTTTCAATGACTCTTTCACCAATATAGAATCGCGTTCGATCCATCGAAGAGATTTTCTCCTCGAACATCTGGTTGATAATCTGCTCGTAAATTCCTGTTATCATTGTCTTGTTATTTGTATTCCAATAAAAAACTGTCCAATGCTTTCTCTATTTCAGAGAATTTTTGATTTAAGTCAAGTGTCCTAAAATAGATAGTGTTGCCAGCTTTCAGTTTCATTTGTCCATTTGGAACTATTGATTCTTCTGTTTTAGCATACAAAAGCATTCCATCTACTTTGCCAGAATGTTCCTTGTCTTGTTCTGTAACATAGGTATGAATCTGATACAGATTATTGGAATGAATTGTACGCTTGTCATACTGACTTTGCATGGATTTACTGTAATACTTTGTATCTATTATCAGGGTTCGTCCATTACCAGTAAGCATGATGTCCGTTTGCATAATCGGCAAGATGTTTTCTGTTGATTCTTCTTTATCGATATTCCAATCCACCCGACTCGCACTTGCATTGAGCTTGGGATGACGTTTTTTGTAATACTCAAGCACAAACTTTTCAAAGAGGCGATTCATGTGCTCATCAGAAAACTCGCGCATCTTATACTGGCCCTCTTCTGTTGTCATTAATAAGCCATCAAGTATGAAGTAGCAAATATAGAGCAACATCCTATAGCTTCGGTTGTTCCTGTCAAAACGAAGCAAATTCCAGTGGATATCCTTAAGGGCTATCGGTTGGACATTCGAGAAAAAAAGCATCAGTTTTCTCAGACTTGCTTTCTTGGCTTTTTTTACATCAGCGTGTCTCAGTAGGATATTTACAGTCGTGATAATGATACGATTGTAAATATTATTTTCAGACAATTCATCGTACTCGCATCCAACAAGATTGCTGTTTCGCGTTCTAAGCGAAATGGTCTCATTCAAGTCTATCTTTCCTCGAAGAGTGGTTCTTGATTCTTTTTTGTGAATATACTCTCGATGAAGTCCCTGCTTTAGCTGAAACGAAATGCCTTTTGCCAAAATTTCGGCAAAAAGGTCGTAAATATCGATAAAGTTCTCTCCATCTATCTCTTTATAGTTGTTCTGCCTAAGCTCTTGGAAAGCATAGGCCAACATATAATAGATATTCTTTATGAGTATGCCTTTATCACTTGTCATTTGAGAGCCTCAATTAGTTTATTTGCTTCTTCATTAAACTTAATGTCATTGTCAAACCAATATTCTCTAATCATTGGAATGATGTCATATTCCACGATCTCTTTCAAAAGTTCATTATTCACTTTCGCCAGATTACAGAAGTAGCTATGTCCAATGCAGAAACCGCTTCCAAGAGAATCATCGTTGGTTATAGCCATGTTCAAATCTACAATTGCTTTTACAAGTTTCTCCAACTGTGGGCTCCCAAAGGTATCCAGATAACTCTTGAATCCATTAGACTCAAAGCCTGGTCTCATTTCAAAGAAACTAAAGCGGCGGCGCAATGCATAGTCAATCATAGCCAATGAACGGTCTGCAGTGTTCATCATTCCAATAATGTGCAGGTTTGAAGGAACTGAGAACCGTTCATCACGATAAGATAACTTTATGGCGTGATCACGGTAGTCATTCTCTATCAACATCAATAGCTCGCCAAAGATCTTACTCAAGTTTCCACGGTTAATCTCGTCAATGATGAAAAAGTAGTGATTGTCCTTATCTGCGGCAGCTCTTTTGCAGAAGTTGTAGAATATACCTGTTCGCATATCGAAGCCTGCACTGTCATTTGGCTTAAAGCCCATCATGAAATCCTCATAGCAATAATTCTGATGAAATTGCACTTGCTCAATTCGGCTATTGTCGATTTCACCCATGATGGCATAAGCGAGTCGTCTAGCCGCGTATGTCTTACCAACTCCTGGTGCGCCTTGCAAGATAAGATTCTTCTTCCTCAGCAGTAGAGACTTTAGAGTTTCAAAATCATTTTCTGCCACGAAAACTTCTCTTAAGAAATCCTCTTTTGTGTATTTCTCTACAGGAGCCGCTGGATGAGTGGGGTTTTCCTCCCGTATTAATTCCATAATGATGTCAAACTCGTCCGCTGTAACTTTGAAGAATGATCCTTGCTGATTCTTCAAATATTCCATGCCAACAAGTTCTGGAATATTTTTTAGAGTGGAATAGTCTATAGGTGTTAGTAGGGTTTCTGTTTTCTTAAAACTAATAGTTTTGCCATCATTTGCTTTCGAAACCTCTAGCAGAGCGACAATTTGCAGCGTTGGTGTTGATTCATAACCAATAACAATATCTCCCTCTTCAGCGTCAAGAAAGTTTTGGAATATTCTGCGTTTATGACCTTCGTCATTATAGAGTCTGTATTCTTGCTCTTCTCCAATATTTAGATTTGACAAACTCCAAATCTTCGGATTGGCGACAAGCCACCAGAATTGTTTGCCTTGTTTGAGCGAGAAGAGCTTTTCCATATCGGCAACATATTTGGGGTATTTAGTGATGTCAGTAAGAGTTTTTAAAACAGAATCGTGTGGAGCGTCCCATTCGCCGGTATGAGTCCATTCAACGGCTCTAGTATTAGGGAAACGTCCCAAACTGGCATCATAGACATACGATCCTTTTACAATACCGCGTCCAACTATCTTGCTTTTTCCTCGTTTTGCATAGACTATATCACCAGTTTTCATGGTGTTAAGGAAATCCCAAACAGCAAGTCTATCATTCATGAAGTTGGCATCAGGTTTTTTGTAAACCTCTTGCATTTTTGTGTTTATCTCATCCATAGATGAGAACTGACTTAGGTTGCCTAGTTCTTGCCAACCTATGCACATCATGCCCGTTTCTTGGCACCAGTCCCATTGAGAGGCATTCTCGCCTGGTGCATATATCCAGTATCTCTTTTCTTTGTTTGTCTCAATTTGAACTTCTTTTACATCAGAGATTTCAAGGATGTTTATGATGTTGTCAGCCTCAATTCCTTCTACCAAATGGAAAAACATAGTATTGTTGGTACAATTCTCAATAACAGGCTCTGCCGGTTGAGGGTGATGCCATTCCACCTTTCGTTGAATGGGGTTTTCATCGCTAGTGACAAACTCACATTCCGATACGAAACGCCCCCAGCCAAATAGTTGATGGCCAGATTTTCCAATAGACTTAAATGCAACGACTATATCACCGACTTTGACGCTTTTCATCAGTTGCCAATAGGCATAAGGTATTTTCACGTCAGTATTCTCTGCTGCTTTTTGATATGCCTTTTCTAGTTCTTTCTTAGAACTGATAGCAGCAAAATCAACTTTTCCTTTAGCAGAGCTTCCAGCTTTGATAACGTTTTGTTTAAATGTGTCATCGTCGGCTTTCCACATCCACACTCGAATGCCGCTGGTATCTATTTTCCAGGCTGTATAAGAAAAGTCTATAAAAGAAGAACAAGGTATTTCGCCAGTTTCCATTTTCTTGGTAACAGCAGAAAGCAGATTCGAGTATTCAGCATAATTCAGCATCGGATATTCAATAGGCAGTCCAAAAGTATAGAGGAATCTCCTGTTTCTAGAATCAAGCGAGAGATATTTGTCAGGTCGAATCCAGAACAAGCACATGGCGAGACTATTTCTCGGCATCCCGTTTTCAATAACCTGATTAAATGCAGCTTCGATGTCTACTTCTTTGATGACACTCTCAAATAACGCCCATTGATCTTGAATAACTGTTTCATTATCATTGCCCCAAGAGAAAAAGAAGGCCCTACGCGAATCGACAATAGGAATTCCGTCGAAATCCGTTGGAACGTTTTCTTTTAATCCTAGAAAGGATTTAAAGCGTCGTAATATCTCGGTTCTATTTTGCCATGTTAGACCTCTATTGAAAATGGCAAACACTGAAAATGGATCAATGTCTTTGATGTCTGAACCATCTTCTTCATGCAGGTAAGCAACCAATGACCTGCCATCACTTCGTGTTACTTTGCCCAGTTCGCTATAAATCCAGTTGACCAATTCGGCTCGTTTATCCTTATATTGTAATAAAGCTGATGCCAATTCTGTATATAGAGGAACCCAAGTAAAATTCTTTTTGTCCATAATGATTGATATTATATTTAGTAGTACATTTCGATGTAGTTGTAGGCTTTCTCAAAGACGTCGTTGTCCTTGATCTGGTACTTGATCCAAAGGATGGAACGCAGTTTCTTCTTTATCTCTCGTCGGGCGGTGACGCTCTGGAAGGCATCATTGAACTGGCGAATGATCTTGACTACCTCGTTGTCGATGTCATTGACGACCTGTTCAACGATGATGGGCGTTTCCTCCGACTTGATGCTTTCGAACAGGTCTGTTAGCGCGGCCCTGGCTTGAGCACGTTTGTCCTTCGGTTCATCAATTTGCTTTTCTGCCTCAAGCAGTTCCTTGGCCATCTGCAGCAGCTGCTTCAAGAAGTCAATGCTGGTGATCAGGTTCTGCTCCATGCGTTCACGCAGTTCGTCGAGCTTATCGGCAAACGATTTGAACTTCGGGTCGCCCTTATGTTCACCCAGGCGAATTCTCAACATCTTCTCCACCTCGATAATCTTCTTTTGACGTTTCTTCTCGTCCTCCAGGACGGAGTTGATAATGTCGGCATCCACCACGAGGTCTTCGAGCGGTGTGCCGATATCGATGGTATCAATGTTGCTGTGGATGATCTCGATGGTCTTGGCTCCCAGGAGCGTCCAAATGAGGTTGCCTCCACTCATCGGCCGCACACTCTGATACACCTGAGCTAACCAGGTGTAATCATTGGAGTATGGTGCCAGGCACTCATCGGGCGAGACAATTTCCCACGCCTTGGCAAGGCGAGCGAAATGGCGAGCGAAGTTCGTCTTGGTTCCTTCGTCCTTCAGACATTGCTGGGCGGCCGTCAAGCCTTCCCAACCTCCGACAGTGCGGTCAACACCGGGGAAGAATTGAATGCACTCCTGCAGGAATGTCGGGATGAGGGCCTTGATCTCATCCATGTTCTTGATGACGGTCTTGATGCTCTCTTCGTCAAAGGCCAGGCTCTTGGCCACATCCTCAAACACGCCGACGAAGTCAACGATCAAGCCGCACTTCTTGTTCTCATTATAGGTGCGGTTGGTACGGCAAATGGCCTGCAGCAGCGTGTGGTTCTTCATCGGCTTGTCAAGATACATGCACTGCAGGATTGGGGCATCAAAGCCGGTGAGCAGCTTGCTGGTCACAATCACAAATTTCAAAGGCGACAGCGGGTCACGGAACTGGTCGAGAAGTTTCTTTTCCTCATCACGAGTACGCCTGTAAGCCTTATATTCGTCGGCTTTGTCGCCTGCGGTATGCATGACGATGGTTGTTTGGTCATCAGTACCAAGCAGAGCATCGAGGGCTTTCTTGTACTTCACGCAGCAGTCGCGGTTGTAAACCACGACTTGCGCCTTCATGCCTGTGGGCTCCACATACTCGCGGAAGTGGTTGACGATGTACTTGCACACATCGTTGATGCGTTTCTCTGCAGTGAAGAACGCTTCAACGCTGGTGCGGCGTACAAGTTCTTGCTTATCGTCCTCACTGATCTGGTCGGTCAGATCGTCAAACTCTTTCTGCAACTTGGCTTCGTCAAGATGCATTTCCACTGGAACAGTCTTGAAGTTGAGTTCCAGCGTTGCCCCATCATCAACGGAGTTCTGGAAGGTGTATTTCGAGATGTAGCCGTATTCATCTTCAGCACTGCCGAAGCAGGCGAATGTATTGTGGTCGTTTCGGTTGATGGGTGTTCCCGTCAAGCCGAAGAAGAATGCATTAGGCAAAGCAGTGCGCATCTTCTTGCCGAGGTCGCCTTCCTGGGTACGGTGCGCCTCGTCCATCAGCAGGATGATGTTGTCGCGATCGTCAATCACTTCACCATCACTCAAGTCACCGAACTTGAAGATGGTTGTGATGAGGATTTTGCGCTGGTGGATCTTGGTCTCCAGCTCCTCCTTTGAGATGATGCCGTCCACATTGGGGATTTCGGCTCGCGTGAAGTCGCCGGTAATCTGGTCTTCGAGGTCGATGCGGTCGTCCACGATGACCACGGTAGGCGCCTTCAGGTCGTTTTGGCGGCGAAGTTTCTGAGCGGCAAACACCATAAGCCAAGATTTACCTGAACCCTGGAAGTGCCAGATAAGACCTTTTCGTGGGCCCTTACCAGCCCTGTAGGTACCAAGGACACGTTGCACGATGGCCTCACCACCCAGGTACTGCTGGTAGCGGCACACAATCTTAATCTTGCGACCGCCTGAGGTACCCGTGAATACGGTGTAATAGCGGTAGATGTCCAGCACTCGCTCTGGAGTCAACAAGGAGATATAGTTATGCTCTACGTCTGCTAGCGTTCCATGGCGACGCTCCTCATCGGCAAACCATGGGCCCCATTTGTCCACGGGACAGCCGACACTGGCATACTGCAGCTCGCGACCTTCGCTGGCGAAGGCCAGGATGTTGGGAACGAACATCTCTGGAATGCTCTTCTGATAATGAAGGATGTCGGTTGCTCCGTCGGCCCAGGTCACAGATGACTTGACAGGCGTTTTAGCCTCGCCAATGATCATCGGGATGCCGTTGATGACGTAAACGAGGTCAAGTCGCTTGCCGCCTTCCTTACTCTTGCGGGGAAACTCCCATTGATTGGTGACAACACAACGGTTTTCTTCAGGTTTGTCGCTGAAGAAACGGATGTTCATGTTCTCGCCATCCTCTCCAAAGGGATAGGAGTTTTCCTCAAACAGCAGCCTGCGGAAGCGGTCGTTGGCATTGATCAACTCTTCCTGGTTGTTGCCGATGCTGCAAGCGGCACGGAGTCGATATATGACCTGTGCGGCCTGGTCTTCTGTGATGGGATTCAACCGCAATAGGGCCGTTAATAGCCATTCGGTTACAAGCACCTCATCCGGAAGCAGAGGCACTTCCTGTGGTTCCACATATATCCAGCCGCACTTGCCAGCAGCGTTGATGAGCATTTGCTCAACCGTATTTTCTTCGTTAAAGTATGCCATAATATTATACTGTTACTGGGAATATAACTTCCTCTCCATTATTATATTTATCTTTATAGGTAATGGTTATTGCGCCGTTACTATTGTGCCCTTTGACTAATGTGAATGGTATTCTCACTTCTCTTTCAGGCTCAAAGTCCATGGGTTTTGTATATTGAAAGGTCCAAAAAGTATCATTGGATGCCGAAATGTCTACACTATAAGCAGTTACTTTACTGATATTTTTGACCACAATATATTTTTCAAAGGTTTTTACTTGAAATTGAACCCTTACTCTTGGCTTTATATAGCCATATAACTCTTTTATCAATGATATAATCCATTCCATTAGCTTGCCCTCCTATAGTCGTTTATATATTCTGATTTATCGGCCTGACGATAGATGGCTTCAAACTGTTTCTGGAGATCTATTGAAGGTACTTTGATTTCATATTGAGATAGCTGCTTTAGGTATATTCCCTTTTGTGCATTTCCTCTTCCTTCTTTTTCCAAATTCTTATCAGAATGCAAATAAAACATCAAGAAAAGTGGAGTTACTCGACTATTAGGAGTAAGGACCGCTACACTTCTTTGCATAACTAAATTACCCTCATCTCCCTTTACAAGGTATGTCCTTCCAATAGTGCCAACTATAGTCAACAAAACATCGTTAGCTTTAACATTGGTACGTTTATTTTCCACCTCAAAATCTTCTTCAGTCAAATAGCGTACATCCGTCAAATCAAGATGGTCCTTGAAAACATTCTTTGAACTTATCATAAGATACTTACTGTTCTCAATTCCTTTAGGTGGATTATGGCTTCCATCAGAAATTTTGTCGCACAAATCGCCCAAAGGAACCATCTCAAAATTATTGTTGGTGAACATCTCGATAAATTGCGATTTGAAACCGATAAATTCTGATTTATCGGCCTGATGGTAAATTGAAACGAATCGCTCTTGTAGCTCTAACGAGACATCTGCAATGGGTATCTGCCAGTATTGGTCCATCTTTAGATTTTGAATGCCAGTGGTCTTATTTCCCATACTACGGATGATTCTTTTGTTCATCTGATAGTAGTTGAAAAGGGAATAAAAAATGAACAGGGAATTAACCTCTTCTTTGCATCTTAGAAGTTGGGTGAAATTATTGAAAAGGTAAAGCCCATCTTCGTTGAAATAGACCACACGACCAACGGGGTTATCGTTTGTTCCGCCGGAACGTTCAAGAATGATATCGCCTTTCTTCAGTTTCTTCTTCTCAACTTTATTGGGATCAATGTCACGAGTAACGACATCAGCTAAGTTCAGCTTACCTGTGTTCGTAAAGTTGGTTGTTCTTATGACTTTGACACCATTCCCGTCTTTATCTTCTTGTCCCCATTCTCCAGGGAATGATACCTCGATAAAGTCTGATAATGGTTTCGTCTTCTCAGCGTGGCCGAACATCTCGATAAATTGCGACATACTATCCTATGAATCTATGGTGAGACAATTTTACGTTGTTCTGATTCACCATTGCGTATTGCAATGTTGTATCGAGACTCTGATGACCAAGCAGATGCTGGACTTGCTCAATGGGCATGCCTTTGTCAATAGCCATTGTAGCAAGGGTACGACGGAACTTGTGAGGATGAACCTTGGGAATGTTCAACTCACGGCCAAGTTGCCGCAGTCGGATTTCAACACCGCTAATCTGTAAGCGGTTGAACGGAGCCAGCAACGACACAAACAGAGCTTCGTTCGTATCGGTGCGGCCGTTCACATATTTCTGGAGATGTATCTTTGTTCGGGCATCAAAGTAAACCTTGCGTTGTTTGTCGCCCTTGCCCGTAACGATACACTCCCGGTTTTGATAATCAATGTCGCTTCGATTGAGCTTAACCAGTTCGCCAACTCTCATGCCTGTAGAGGCCAAGAGGTCGATAAGGGCCAGGTCTCTAGCATTAGAGCAATGGTCTCGCATTTGCTCCAATGCTTCATCGGTATAGGTTTCCTTTACCGTCTTGCCCACTTTGACCTTGTGGATGCGGCGAACAGGGCTCTTGACAATGTAGTTCTCTTCTTCCAGCCAAGAGAAGAAGCTTGATAAGATGCGCCGGATGTTATCGACAGTCACCTTGCTGGCACCACTTCCGGCCTGGTAGTCGTTAAGATAACCTCTCAGGTCGTCTGTAGTGACATGCACTACTTCCTTCTCAATCTTCTTGAGCGCATTAATGATGGTGCTCTTGTAATAGGAGATTGATTTGTCGGAACACCCTTCAACTTTCTTGGCTGCAATGAAATTCTCAATCAGTGCCTGGTTATTGCCCTCGGCATTCAACGGTTCTTTTTCGGTCACACAAACATTGCGGAAGGTGTAGTTGAGCACCTTGCGCAACTGGCCTAATTGCTCGTTGTCAAGGACGTTGAGCATAGCCTGTTCTATTTCATTAATTAAATTGTCAATCATACATTTATATGGTTTGGTGATTTAATTAACGTGTGACCTTTTGGTTTAGCTGTTGATCAGACTCTTGATAACAGCGTCTATTGATTCTATCGATTTACGAAGTTCAAATTCTGATTTATCGGCCTGTTGATATATTGATGTAACCCTATTCAAGGTTTCTTCATCAGGAATGAAGATTTCATATGAAAGCACATCTCCATTATTAACTGCCGGATAAAGACCACCACTTGCTATGTCACACATTTTATCGGTGAATTTGTCAGATGTGACAATAGACAGAAGGTATTCTCGATAATTGGCCTTGGGACGTAGAACACAGAAGCCAGTAGATGCAACAAGGTTTAATAAATTGCGGTTTATCAACGCAATGTTTCTATTAACTGGTCGAACTGTAGAGACTAAGATATCTCCTTTTACGACACATTGTTGGGCTCTCGAGGGAGCAGAGTGAACAACATGCTGTGTGGTTTCCTTAATGGAACGATTCATTGCATCCACTGATGAGATATCGATGTATTCTATCGAGTCATCTTTGCTGAAAGATTTCTTGACGCTCTTGATATCAGTATCGACCAGATCAGAAATCTTTCCATTTGGTTCTTTATCCTTGAACATCTCGATAAATTGCGATTTGAAACCGATAAATTCTGATTTATCGGCCTGATGGTAAATTGAAACGAATCGCTCTTGTAGCTCTAACGAGACATCTGCAATGGGTATCTGCCAGTATTGGTC
>Ga0256407_10007647_pt1 | contig 16171 bp, 14 predicted proteins | sample RumenRJG_04DNA_FD_193489 | JGI IMG/M metagenome (GOLD analysis project Ga0256407, IMG submission 193489) | Bovine rumen microbial communities from Lethbridge, Alberta, Canada - RJG_04 | ecosystem: Host-associated > Mammals > Digestive system > Stomach > Rumen | place: Canada: Alberta...
TTTCCTATGGTTTATGCTTTCACATCAAATCCAACTGTTCCATTTGTAATCCCTGATGAAATACTGTTTATAAGTTGTGAAGTAATATTTTTAACATCCGTCCCCACAGCAGAAACTGTATATTCCTCTATAATTCCATCCATTTCAGTTCGATGTTTTTCATGCCTTTCTTCCTCAGCTTTTTTCTCTGCACGCTTCTTTTCCGCCTTCTCCTTAGCTGCTTTTTCTTCAGCTGCTTTTCTCTTTGCATTTTCCTTGGCAATTTTTCCATCTGGATCACTTGAGCCTGAAATAGCTACAGAAAGATTCCCATTATCATCACACATATAATGCAAACTTGTTATTATACCAGCACTCGCATTAACAGCCATTTTGGCGCAATTGGGGATAGCAGCTAAGTTTTCCTCTAAAAATGCAGCTTTTTCCGGATTATCCTTACATTTTTTTAGGAATGAACTTGAAACCGTAACAGTCGTGGGTACTCCCTGCATCGAAACAGTCCCTTTATTCATATAATCATACTTTTCTTGTAAATATTTGGAATAATCATTTACATCTTTAAAACCAGTCTTAATCTCTTCTTTTCTCGTAACCCCAGGAGTTGATGTTTTCAGATCCATAATCTGTGATGTAACACCGCTATTTATCTCCATTGACATATTCTTATCCTCCAATCCCAGAAATCATACCTGTAAATCTAAATATGTTCCTGTCTCCTTCTTCGCATTCTCTTCTTTCGCCTTCAGAATAACTTGCTGCATGCACCGTTAATTTCCATTGCCATATTCTCGTCCTCCTTTGACCCTTTAATCCTGAAATCCGTTTCATCCGATTATGACGGGATAGATATACTCATCTATTCTCTTTTTCGGAAGCCGGAATACACATATAAACCCCTATGTAGTGAACGGCAGGATTATTGATGTGAACGGTAAGCCTCAATCTGGGATCATTAGCAGTGCCGTAAAAATCACCATATTCTCACACTGTTCGAGCTCTATGGTGCCATAGTATTTCTCCGTGATCCGTTTCATGTTCATCAGCCCATATCCATGCCGGTTCTTATCATCCTTTGATGTCTCTGGAAGTTCGGTCTGGGGATTCAGCATAAGTTTCCCGGTAAAACTGTTCTTTACCTGTATCAGATAGGCATTGTTATTCTTCCAGGCCTTCACTTCAACATACGGATCCTTGCTTCCTGATGCCGCCCTGAGCGCATTGGACAGTGCATTATTCAAAATGATACCGATATCAATGGATTCCACCTTCCCGCTTGACGGATAATGGAAGTTCTGTACGAACTCTACCCCTGCTTCCTCAGCCTCACGCATCTTCTCTGAAATAACGATATCCGTGACAGGATTTCCTGTCTTAGCGTTGATCTCCGGCATGGGGAATCCGTTTTGCCACTCTTTAAGGTAATTTGCTGCCTCATCGGCCTCACCTTTATCAAGCAGGTTCCCCAGGACCATGATATGGTTATTGGTATCATGTCTTATCCCTCGGATATCGGAATACAACGCTTCTATAGAGTGAACATGCCCTGTCAGTTCCTCCACCTGCTTGGATACAAGAGCATTCTGCAGTGCATCCTCCTGTGACTTTTTCATACGCTGATAAGAGTACATGACCGTAATAGCAGCCAGAAATGCAATCACTCCAAACAGTGCTCGGATCCCATCATAGATAGGATAGTTATTCCAAACATACACGCCGGTATTTTTCACATATACATCTGAGAGAAATGAACTGATCCAATATCCGGCGATAACAGCTACATAGGGAGATGCAAGTAACGTCAGCTCCCTCCACTCCATCCTCTCATTCTTCCTGGCATATATCTTTTCCGAAATAAATATCTCCAAAAACAACAGAGCGTTTTCTACCGCAACAAGCAGGACCAAGGCAACGATAAACCAGACAAACTGCTTCCCCGGATCGTCCGATGTTTCCCTCATAAAAGTAAGACCACTTATCAGCTTCCAGGGCAGAGCTGCGATCACCTGAGATATCCACAGGAACATATATATCGTCATTGAAAGAAAAACCTTCTGCGGCAGGTTTCTTCTCTCACAAAGCAATGATGTAAGACAAACTGCTATGATCCCGATAATATACGCCACCACGCCTGACATAGAAAACGGAATCAGATAAAGAATCGTCATTACCGCAAAGAATACTGTCCCTGTCAGAACTGCTGACTTCTTTTTTATCATATAAGAGACATAGAACCGTGCTACAAGGATCGCGCTGACAAACAATCCCGCTATGGCGGATATCGTACTGGCAATATCCCACATTCTTTCCATACTCATGAATCAATCCTCCTACGGCTGTATTCCAGATAGGCTTTCAGGAATCCATCGTATTCCCTTCTTGATATAGGGATATTGTCTCCACCCGTGAGTGTTACTGAAGTACGGTCATACCTCTCCACGTATTTCATATTCACAAGATACGACCTGTGGATACGGTAGAAATCCTTCCCGACAAGATTTTCAAGCACTGATAACTGTCCGTAATACTCTATATTCTCTTTCTTCATATGAAGAATCGTTTTCCGATCATACACCTCGGCATATAAAAGCTGTGAAAGATTGATACGTATATGGGCTGTTCCAGACTGGATTTCAATATACTTATCTTGTTTACCCGATATATCCCCATATCGTTCCAACTCCTTCTGGGCATTATCCAGCACTTCCTTAAGCTTTTCATCCGCCACCGGCTTCACAAGGAAATGAAACGCCTGAAGATCAAATGAGTTGAATACCTGGTCTTCCTCACCTGTAATAAAGATCAGTATCTTTCTCCAATCCTTGTCCCGTAATGTTCTCGCCACATCCATACCGCTCATTCCCGGCATTTTAATATCAAGCAACAGAATATCAGGCAATATATCCGCACCAAGTAATTCCTCCCCGGATGCATAAGTCATAATCTCTGCACCGGGACAGATTTTTCCCGCTTTCTCGGCAAGGATGGCGCATATTCTTTTTTCATCATCACAAATGGCAATTCTCATGGCATTCCTCCCAAAGGGCATACTATATAGATATTATCGGATATTACTCACTGTTTATTGCTCCCAATGTAGTGAATGGTCGATTTTTTGAAGTGAACGGTTATGATAAAAAGAATTCCTCGGTCACCTGAGTACTATCATCAAGCAACCGAGGATACATTATCATATCAAATTGCTATATCATGCTTCTTATCAGATATAACTGTCAATTTTTTCTTTTGCATCTCTATTTCCTTGGATTTTTGCTTTCCGATTTCAAGCTTTTCTTTCATGGACTTCGGTCTGATAAATTCCTTAAACGCTTCCATGAGCCCACACTCAGAAACGAAATCCGTGAATTCCCTGAGTTTGCTCTTCAAAGATGAAATCTGTTCTCTCAGCCCGGCAATGGTTTTATCTTTAGCCTCTATCGCGCCGGCATATTGCCTATTAAGGTTTTCAAATGTTCCGGCAACACGATATTTCGAAAGCATCTTTTCGAATGTTTTCTTCGGAAGCTTGACCATAGGCTCTCCACCAAAGAAACTTGTGACATCAGATACCTGAGACCTAATCTCAGCAATCTCTTTCTCTACAGGTTTACCGGCATCTAGAATTTTATCCAAAGTCTTTTCTTTTGCAGCCACCTTTTTTTCTGCATCAGAGATTTGAGTATTGATATCTTCCAGGATTTCTTTCTGCTCTTCAATTTCCTTCTTCCCTGCTTCCAAGTCCTGATCCATGTTTGCAATAACAGCTTCAACCTCAATTTTCTCAGCGTTGAGGATCTCCATTTCAGCCTCAGCTGCCTCTTTTTCTCTCATGGCCTGTTTGTATTCCGGGATACTGTAGCTGTCACGATCCACACCAAGAACTTCAATCTCTATTTCATGTTCCTTGCAAAGTTCTGAAATATAAGCCCTTTCTCTTTCCTGCCAGTGCATAGTTTCCGTATCCGATTTGCTGACTGCCGGAGCAATTCCCATTTCCTGTAGTCCTTTCGTAAGACTGTTTCTTGTAGAAAGTCCAGTTTTATATCCGTGCGCCACCGGAATATAATCCAGGTGAAGATGCGGAGTTGCCTCATCCATGTGAAGGACTGCGTTGAATAGTATCAGATTCGGATTTCTTTCCTGAAATGTCCTCGCATATTCATCCAGGATATCTCTGGCAACTTTTGCAGCCTCAGACAGATTTCCATTTTCATCAAGCACGCCTGTATCATCTCGCTTACCAATCTGAACAACGGTCTCATAAAACTGTTTTTCATTGTTCCCGGAATTTTTGATTTTGGTAAGATAATCATCTATCTTCCTGTCACTTCTTTTCTGTTTTGCATTATAATCACTTACCGCAGTTCCAAAAATTTCATCATAGGCTTCTTGTAACGGCTTCTGAATATATACGATATTCCAAGGAACCCTCGCCTCATCAATATTGTTTGCTATGAACTCACGATTATTATGGCGGAGGCTTCCTTTTCCTTTTACAAAAGAAATTGTTTTTGCCATAGGCTCTTTCTCCTTCCATAGTTTTATTTTCATTTTGCCCGCCTAAGCGGGTACCGGCGTATTCGCCGGGGTTCTGTTACTCTTGTCAAGAGTAACGCCTTATTAGTTTTGACACTGCGTATCAAAACATAAGTCGCTCTACCGAGGGTTGCCTTCAGCAGGACTCCTGCGGAGAGCCCGGCACCCACATGGTTCCCGTGGATGCCGATCGCGAAAACTGCTCACGCGTTTACCCAGCGCGTTTACAGTTTTCTTATAAAAAAGTCTTTTCACCGAATCGCGTTTACATTGTTTACAAGCGCCGAAGCTCGCATTATTGCTCACTTCTTTTGTCAACAATCCCGTTGACAAAAATGTAAACAACCGCTTGTAAACAAAATTTGTAAACGCGCTTCAAAAGACTTTTTTATTTGAAGGGCAGTTCCGCATCATCCGGTACCGGAAGAAACCCGTCCCTTGGCTTTGTTCTCTTCCAGCACCTTTGCTGACCATAATCAGCGAATCGATGTTGCGGGTCTTTCTCCCATCCCACGATACTGTTGTTCATGATATTTCCGATTTCCTGAAGTTCCCATTGCTTCGGATTATCAGAATCTCTCCCAAGCGCATCTCGGTAAATCATTCTGCTGCAGACGTAATCATCTTTATAATTGTCGAGCCATGCCTGAATGATTCCAACATTTGTATCTTCCGGCATATGCTCTTTTTGTAATTCCTTGAGGTATTCTGCAGTCTTCCCTGAGAGTTTCAGCTTAAATCGTTTATTCTTTCGATAAAAATCCATCATCTCCGCCCAAACCTGATTGATGTACTTCCGAGATTCCTGCTCATCTTCAAGAATATGCTTTTCTACTTTTTCCATGTGAACCGTGATAGGGGCAAATCTTCGATTTCCGGTTCTGTCCAAAGGAAGAAAATCGAGTGTGTTACTGGTACCGACAAAAACGCATTGCCTTGGCCTGTCCTCCGGATGCACTTCATAAGGAATCTTATAATTGTCCTTTTGCTTGCTGAGGAAAGATTTTATCTCTTCAACCGTTCTGGCATTTACAGTTGCCAGCATCTCCGGCATTTCAATAATCCAATGCCCCTGCAATTTACGATAGACATTATCATCATCCAAACGTCTCAAATCATCCGAGAACCATTCATCCTTAATCGCCAGTAGCCGAAAGAGAGTGGACTTTCCGGCCCCCTGTCCTCCAATTAGGCAAACCATGATTTCATATTTGCATCCCGGATCATAAATTCTGTGAATAGCCGCCTGCATAAGAAGAGTCATAATCTCTGTTTCATATTCAGACTTCTCTACACCAAGATACTTCGGAAGCAAATCTCCAATTCTGCTGATCCCATCCCATTCCAGATTTTCAAGATATTCCTTTATGGGATGAAAATGATTCTGGCTTGCAACAATATTAAGAGCTTTACCGATAGCTTTGTAGTTTTTCAGTCCGTAGGTTCGTTCCAGATACCATTCAATCTGATCAATATCCACATCCCTGATGCCACCGCCTGAGGGTTTATCCCAACCAAGGTTTTTTATGATATCAGTTTTACCGGTAAGATCGTTATGACATATCGCCCCGGAAAGAATCGGATCATACATCAGTGCGACCATGCAATTATCAATTCCCTGATTGACCTTTCCTTTATCATTTACAGAAAGCATACCGGCCACTTCTTCCACAGTATATGAGCGGTTATTATCCAACCGCTTTTCGACTTCTTCCCAGGATGTCATTTCCTGCTCGCTTAACGTTTGCGACAATACGATCCACCTCCTTTCCCTCGGCCATGAAGAATTCTTTCACATCTTCTTCCGTTCCAAAGCAAAGGATATCCAACCAATATCCTACGATTGCTTTTATGTGCATCAAATACACGAAGCTTCCCGTAATGATCACAACATGTGGATCCGACGACTCCATAACAGCTTTCTCTGCTTTCTCGATCAGCCTCTCGCACTCAAGTAGATCATCCGTTTTTGTCTTCTTCCAAATACCGAACCGATCTTTGATTTCCGTAATCTTTTTCTTATTACGAATCTGCCTTGAGATTTCCGCCTGTTCTGCTTCACTAATTGAAGCATCCACACAAATCCCAAGATTGAAATCCTCATTGATCCTACATGCCGCTTCATATTGACCGAGTCCAAACATGGCTGCCACAAATCCTATAGCGTCTCCATGTGCCCCACATCCAAAGCAGTGATAGTGTGAATCATCTATCTTCATACTTGGATGCTTGTCATTATGAAACGGGCAACATGCCATTCCATTTCTGCCAACTTTCAGTCCGTAGTTTTCTGCAACATGCCTTGCCGAAACACGGGCTTTCACTTCTTCAAAAATATTCAATTTCTACCTCCCGTTTTTTAAAAAATAGTTGTTTGTACCCGGGAGCTCTGTTATACTTGAATTGAATATAATTCAGATAACAGAAGCTCCTTTGGGCTTTGAGATAAATCCTCTGTTTGCGGCAGGGGATTTTATCGTTTTAACAGTTCTAATAACTCCCGCAATATCGCAGCGGTTTCTTCATCTGCATAGGCATCACCTCCTTCAGCTCTGTCGAGCAGCCTTTCCAAAATGATTGCCAGCCGATCCGATCGATACTTCCCGGCAACGATTTCAACCCTTTGTCCAAGGATTGATGCACGGTAGTATTGACCTTTCTCGGTTCCGGCAACTTTTATCCTCGCTTCAACAATCTGCTTTTCTTCATCACTTAGCCAAAATGCTATGGTGTTGTGTCTAAACCTTGCCTTTCTTTCACACGGCATCTTCTTCACCTCGATCCTTTCTTCCAAGTCTGTCAGCAATTTTCTTTTGTCCATCCATCGAAGGATGACAATAGGTTTCAATTGTCGTAGTCACTTTCCCATGTCCCAGCCTCTTAGCTATCTCTATTGGACTGAACCCCATTTCCACAAGCATTGAAGCATGAGAATGTCTGAGGCAATGAACTGTTATCTTCTTTACTCCTGAGAGTTCTATTCCTCTTTCCATTTCATGTTCAAAAAAACGCTTTGTTTTTTCCGGGAACAATCTTGAAGCCGGTCTCGGACGATATAAATGCGCCATATATTCACGTAATTCTTCCGTGAGTTCTTCATGGATGACTATGGTTCTGATAGAATTCTCTGTTTTCGGAGAGGATATGATATCCTTGCTCTTTAGCCTTGTATACGACTCATCAATTCTGATGAGTCCGGTTTCAAGATCAATATCTTCCACTTTCAAAGCCAGAAGCTCTCCAACCCTGATTCCTGTCCAAAACAGAATCTGAAAGCCCATCCATGCTTCGTGTTTATTACTTATGGAATCACTGAATTTATTGAATTCTTCCAATGTCCAGTATGGTCTTTCATCCGCTCGTCCCTTACCCATGCTCCCCGCTTTCATACAAGGATTAGAGCGAAGATCATAAAATCTCACTGCGTAATTCATAACTGCTGAGAGCTGGCTGTTGATTGATTTCAGATAAGTTGGCTTAAAACCTTTTTCAATCATCTCGCTCTGCCACCGGCGTATCCTTGACGGAGTTATTTCATTTATGGGAAGATCTCCGAAATACGGCTCGATTTTGCATCTCCATATATGTTCTTTGTTCTCTATGGTAGTTTCCTTGAGTCTCTTTCCCATATCCTCCATGTAGATCTTCCAAAAATCCCGAAGCGGCATACTCGGATCTGAAGACTGCTGGTACTTGAAGTGAGCAACCCATTCCTCCGCTTCCTTTTTTGTTTTAAATCCACGTTTCTGTGATTTACGCTTTTTCCCGGTCCAATCAGTAAATCTATACTGTATTCGCCATGTACCGTTTGGATCTCTCTTCGCGCTGCTAGCCATCAGGCACTCACCTCCTTACCTCTTGTTCCTCCGAAATACTTTGCATCAAAGAATTCCTTAGGCACCTTACCTCGAACCGCCAGGAAGCCACGGCTCTTGAGCTCCTCATTCATTTGTTTGACAATTCCATAGGCAGTTGTTCTTCCAACGCCTATCATCTGAGCAATTTCTGCAGCAGTGTAATAAAGTTTTTCATTCATATTGTTTTTATCCTTTCTTAAAAATGTTTTTTGTTACTGTCTCCAACAACCGGTTTGATGGTAGGATTCCCATCACACATGCATCCTTTCAGCATCTCCGAGAATTAGTTCCCCCAAGCTTCCCCCATTACGTGCGACGGGTTTTCACCGTTCAAGTTGTGGCTGGGAAGGAGTATCATTTGTGGCCTTCATTGCGATTGAAGATTCCTTTTCTTCATTTTGGAATTCCCCGTTATTCGCTCCGTCTTTTGACATCTTCGCGCGGGATCCGCATCGCTCGTTACCTGTGTAACCGATTGCGCCTTATTCACTTGTCAAGGTTCGATAAACGATTATTCGTTCGTTTTATTCTATGCGTATCTTTTGATACGTTTCTTTGTTTTGTATAATACCGTATCTTTTGATACGTGTCAATATCTTTTTCTTGCATTTTCGTATCAAATGATATATTATTTATTCAAAAGGTACGTGTAGTACAATTTTTTGCTTTTTTATTACAGCGATAGGAGCATAAGATTATGACTATTGGAGAAAACATTAGGCGTATCCGCAAAGAACGCGGTCTGACACTTAAACAGCTTGGTGATGAAGTTGGCGTGAGCGAAGCTTATATTCGTGCCTATGAAACGGGCAGGAGAAATCCCAAGCTCAAATCCCTTGAGGCTCTTGCCAACGCTTTACATGTAAATGTTGAGGCTCTCACCGGTGCGGATTTCGATGGTGTCAAAGCCATGCACCAGCTATTTCAGATTTTCCGTCAATATAGTGGGGAACTTGTTGAATACAAAGATAAAGAAGGCAATGAACAGGTTGCTGTTTCCTTTGGAAGTCTCATGTTAATGAGTTCCTGGTTTGAAAGATATGAAGAATATCAAAAAGAAGTTAAGGAATGCGAAAAGATTAAAGATGTTTCAGAAAGAGGTCTTGCTCTTATTAAGGCTGAAGAAGCCTTCAACCTCTGGATGGATATTTATCCCGAATCTGAACGCTGGCTCGAAAAACTGAAAGCCCAGAAAGCCCACGATCAGTTCATGGATCATATTGGTTTGAATCCTAAGAATGAGTATTAAGTCATTGGGGATAATTCCGAAGAATAATGAAAGTGTACCCAAATCGTACCCAATGCCATTTAAAAAATCCCTACAACCCGCTTAAATTCACGGTTTGTAGGGATTTCGTGTATTATTCGAGCTCTATCGTTCCGGGGGGCTTACTCGTTAGATCGTAGAATACTCGGTTAACTCCACGAACTTCGTTTATTATCCTGCTCATTACTGTCTGAAGAACTGCGAAAGGAATATCACAAGCCTCGGCAGTCATGAAGTCGATAGTCTTGACTGCGCGAAGAGCCACTGCGTAATCATAGGTTCTCTCGTCACCCATAACTCCGACAGACTGCAGATTTGTAAGAGCTGCATAATACTGATCCGGCATCCATGACGGATTGAAATTGCGGGCACGGTCGAATATTTCATCAGGTGTATTTCCCGATTCTTTCCTCTCTCCCATGTGCTCTTTCTTCCACTCTTCTGCTGCCTTGGCGATCTCTTCACGATATATAAAGTCCGCTTCCTGTACGATACGAACTTTCTCAGCCGTTACTTCACCAATGATACGTATTCCGAGTCCGGGTCCCGGGAACGGCTGACGGAATACTAAGTTTTCCGGTATACCAAGCTCGAGACCTGCCTTACGTACCTCATCCTTAAAGAGGTCTCTAAGTGGTTCAATGATTTCTTTAAAATCTACGAAATCAGGAAGACCACCAACATTGTGGTGAGACTTGATAACAGCAGACTCACCGCCAAGACCTGATTCAACTACGTCCGGATATATTGTTCCCTGCGCAAGGAAGTCTACCTTGCCAATCTTCTTTGCTTCTTCTTCGAATACACGTATGAATTCTTCACCGATTATCTTACGCTTCTTCTCAGGCTCCGTTACGCCTGCAAGCTTGCTATAATATCTTTCCTGCGCATTCACACGGATGAAGTTAAGATCAAATTTTCCTTTCGGTCCGAATACAGCTTCCACCTCATCGCCTTCGTCTTTTCTCAGAAGTCCGTGATCAACAAAAACGCATGTAAGCTGCTTACCGATAGCTCTGGATAAAAGGCCTGCAGCCACGGAAGAATCAACACCACCGGAAAGAGCCAGGAGAACCTTACCGTCTCCAACCTTCTCCTTGATCGCCTTAACAGTGTTCTCAACAAAAGCATCCATCTTCCAGTTTCCGCTGCATCCGCAGATATTGCGGACAAAGTTATGAAGTACTTTTGTACCTTCCAAAGTATGAAGTACTTCAGGATGGAACTGGATCAGATAGAGATTTCTCTCTGTATTCTCAGCTGCCGCAACAGGACAGTTAGCGGTATAAGCAATGGAAGTAAATCCGGGAGCCATCTTGGAAATATAATCATTATGACTCATCCAGACCTGTGTAACCTTCGCATTTTCATCGGCAAACATCGGACCTGTCACGTTATCGTATTTCAGATATTTTCCGCAGGACTTTTCTTCATCAGTGATGGCACCGCCAAATGCCTCATTGCAATTCAGATCAAATCCCACACCATCAAAAAGTGCAGTCTTTGTATTTATAAGTGTTCTGGTCTTTCCGTATTCGCGGTTATCCGCTCTTTCAACTTTTCCTCCCAGAACATAGGTCATCAGCTGTGCTCCGTAGCAAAGGCCAAGTATCGGACATCCGATATTAAATAATTCTTCCGTTGCAGAAGGAGCGCCTTCTTCATATACACTGTTGGGGCCGCCTGTTAATATGATCCCCTTTGGATTCATCGCTTTGATCTCGGCCAGATCTTTCTTGTAAGAATAGATCTCGCAGTACACATTACATTCACGTACACGTCTTGCAACCAGCTGGTTATACTGACCGCCAAAATCAATTACTATGATCTTTTCTTTTTCCGTAACTGCCATTTTGTCCCTCTGCTTTTCTTATTTGCTTGATATATTACTTATGGCTTCGGATACTTTCCCGAAGCCATGTCTGTAACTTTTATTCTTTAAGTCCCGGTAAAGTCTCGACCCATTTGATCTGCTCTTCCGAGTAATGGAATTTCCTCTGCTTTTCTTCGTTCACATATCCATCCTGCATGCATCCTGCGTAAAGCCTGAACATTCCACCGCGCTTGAAGGCCTGATGCAGAAGTTTTCTCTTTACTCCTTCGTCCTGTACCCTCACAACATGAGTAGCAAATCTTGATACAAGGGAAGTCTCTTTCTCCGATTTGCGATTGCGGAGAACATATCCGCATACAGCTTCATCGGAAGTATTGAAATCGAGATGATACTTCTTGGCAAACTCTTTGCTTGTGCGTTCATCATAATTGATCGTAATCCGAAGTATCTTATAGAGATCCCTGTTAGGCGGTAAACATTCTCCCGGAACATTGTATGCCATACAGAAGATCAGTTTAGTCGTATAAAAAACATTTTTCGAAGCAAATACATCAGCGGTAAGCTTCTTTATCTCAGCATTATCATCCGGATTTCGATATGAAAGATACTTTTTTCCATCTCTTACAGCTCTGATAAATCCGGTTATCGCTTCCTTCTCTTCATTCTCAATTACATCAGAAGTAAGTTTAAGAAGCTTTACAAGCGAAACAGCACTGAGATACGTCTTAAATATCTCTTTATCGTTGATAATGATACTGCTGAATTCTTCCGGTTTTGCGTATTCGGCAAGAAAAAAAGCAGCAATATTCGCTCTCTTAGGTGCACATTCCTCTATCCACTTTTTTATGGTATCTTTATCCGGAACAAATGAGAACGGAAGTTCAAATGAAGTAAATGTCTGCATCTTAAGCTCTGACGGAACAGAGGACGCAACTATCCTCTCCACATGTTCCTTCATTCCCGCTTCTTCTTTTTTAGAAAAACCTTTGTGTTCCGTATATACACGCGAAAGAACGCTGAAGAGCTTCTTGTCATATCCGCCTTCAGCCAGATCTCCTGACAGTTCCAGGAGTTCCATTCCGGTTTTAGATGCGCCTATCTTTCTTATCTGCGCTGTTCCAGGGATTACTTTCCCCTCCATAACTCCTTCTTCCTGCGACGCTATCCGCCGTCTTGTGAGAAATAGTTATCTTTTATTTCTTGATTTTCTGAGTAGTCTTCTTTTCCGCAGGTTTAACCGGCAGTTCCGGCACTATTAGCGGAAGGACATTGCTGACTTTATCATGAATAACAAAATCAGCATATCTGTCGGTATAATGTTCCTCTTTGGTAATAAGAACCAGTCTCTCACCGTTGTAATTACCTGTACAGAACTTAACCATGTTGTCATACATATTGGTGCCGAGGACCATTATCATATCCGCATCCTCACAGGCATTTACAGCATCTGTCATAAGCCCGTTCAAAATCTTCTCTCCGAAAAGAAGTATACCGGGACGGATCGGAGCACTGCATTCATCACAGATAGGCACGCCCTTTGAGTTCTTGATGTAATCAACATCAAATTTCTTCCCGCATCTGGGACAGATGTTAAATTTAATATTTCCATGAAGTTCGATAACATCATCGAGCCCTGCACTGTGCTCAAGATTGTAATAATTCTGAGTTATGAATCTCTTTACTTTTCCCAGCTTCTGAAGTCTTTTCAGGTCTTCATAAAGAGGAGCCGGCTTTAAAACATCCGAAATGATCTCATTCTTATAGAACTCGAAAAACTTATCTCTTCTGGCGCTGTAATACTCTACAGACATCATCTCATCGGGAGACTTGTGATATTTCTCTTCGAGTCTGTAGCACTCACGCGAAGACCATATGTTTTCTCCGCCGCTTTCTATAACTGCACCGATTCCGAGAAGTACTACAATATTCTCGGACTGAGCTATCATCTTTTTAACTCTTTCGATTGTTCCGCTCTGTTGATTCATTATGAACTACCCCGCTTCACCTTAGTATAGAAAAAGTCGTTAACACTCAGAAGTATCTTCTGGCATTACGTCCCTCAGCATATCCACAAGTCATAAAATGATAGTAATACATCGGCAGATTATTGCCATACATACTATTCAGCTCTTTATAGTTTGACCTGTAAACATTTATATTAAAGTTATCGCATCCCTGTCGGCCCTCATACATTCCTACTGTCACGAAATGTCTTATTGCCCCTTCGGGATCATGCTGATAAAGAACTCTCATATCAGGATATGTAGCTATATAAAATGAAAAATCATAAACCATTGAATAATCAACGCCGTTGAAAACCTGAGCTGCCGCAACATCAGCTGTCCTTGCTCCGTCGCTGTAAGCCGGGATCGAATAAATCTTCATGGTAGCACCATCTGTGGTATACCAACAGATATTTCCCGCTATATTCATAGGCTGACAGTCTGAAAGACAGCCGGAAATCTTCTTCACTTCACCTCTGAGATTTCCCGCACCATCAACATACGCATAGTTAACTTCCTGGGTATCGGAATATCCTTTTCTTGCCTCCCAGATAACTACAAAGCTGTCATCCGTTACCTTAACGATATAAGGTGTTGTAACCGTATAACCGTCACCATAAGCATATCCGGTAAGATATGCCGTATCAGTTCCCGATACTATGGTTCCCTTGGGAACAGCCGAAATAAAAACATTTTTATTTGGTGAACTTCCATCCTGCGGTGAAGCGGCACCTACCAGTAAATAGTACTGTGATGAAGACTCAAGTCCGCCCAATGAAACCGTACCTTTCCCCGGTTCCAAAGCCATAGCTTTATATGTATATGAATTAAACTTATCCTGTGAAGCAACATTAGAGTATCTTGAAACAACTGCCGCATATGGATCGGTCATACTGTGATCGGCTACTGTTATCCTTCCGTCACTTGCATCGATAAATACCGCAGCGCTGTTAGCATAGCATGAAGTCTCCGTTACTTTATCATTACAGCTTACATCCTTAAATGTCATAGTAGAAGAGTCAAAACAAAATGTCATGCATGCCTGACAACCGGAATAGGTCTTATGCCCCATTCTCACGAAAACTTTATTACCCCATTCACTAAGATCACTGTTACTTCCAAAGAAAGGCTCAGCAGTATTGCATCCGCAAATGGAAACAGCCCCGACTCTTATCCAGTCCTTGGTATATTTAACAACACGAACTACTTCCTTAGCTGAGTTCTTCTCATAATTAGTCTGTCCAAAAAGAACGTAATTGTAAGCTGCTCCCGAAAAACATCCGCCGTATATGGGAAGTTCCATATTAATAAACATCTGTCCAATGAGCTTAAAATCAGCGGAATAACTCTCAACAAGAACGATATCTCCCATATTCTCAACTCGTCCGAATGTGCCGTTATTGTTATTAACTATAGCGGAATCCGCAACTTTTCTTGTTGAAGTATACTCATTGCCATGAATATTATTGGTGATTATCCCACCTGCAACAACACCTGCATTCGTTGCCTTGAGAAGCGGTGTATCTGCGATATCTACTTCGGATCCGTCATCCGAATTATCATAGGCGATCCTGTTATCATTGGCATAAGAAAAAAACGAGTATGACAAAACTGTTACCGTTACTAATGCAGCGATAACAGACGTAAATAATCTAAATATTAAATTTTTAGAAATACGCCCAGACTTCATAATCGTAATTATAATCTAAATAAGTGAAAAATTGTGATTATTGAATAAAATCTCACATTTAATTTTATCATATCGGTGAGAAAATTAAACCACAACATATTGATATATAATAAAAAAAACCCGCATTATCAGCGAATCCGCGATATACGGGAGTTGTACAGTCAGTATTAATGAGCCACGCGGGACTCGAACCCGCGACAACTTGATTAAAAGTCAAGTGCTCTACCACCTGAGCTAGTAGCCCATCCGCTTTAGTCCGTGAAAAAATCTACGGATAAAAGTGAATGCCCAGAGCCGGAATCGAACCAGCGACACGAGGATTTTCAGTCCTCTGCTCTACCAACTGAGCTATCTGGGCATATTAAAAACTTTGTTAAATTATATGGTGCTTTTTAAAATAGCGGGGACAGGATTTGAACCTGTGACCTTCGGGTTATGAGCCCGACGAGCTTCCAGACTGCTCCACCCCGCGGTATGCGCGTTTCGCGCCTGAAAACAAATCAGCCAATGCCTAATCTGTTTTAGTGGGCGGAAGTGGATTCGAACCACTGAAGGCAGTGCCAACAGATTTACAGTCTGCTCCCTTTGGCCACTCGGGAATCCGCCCATCTTACCAGGTTTCCCTGATAAATGATTGCCGTCTAAAGACAGCAAATGGAAGTTACAGGGCTCGAACCTGTGACCCTCTGCTTGTAAGGCAGATGCTCTCCCAGCTGAGCTAAACTTCCAGGAAAAGGTAAACATATTAAATTTGCTGCCTCTCAAACCTTACGATTTAAGAGAAACGACCCAGATCGGACTCGAACCGACGACCTCCGCCGTGACAGGGCGGCGCTCTAACCAACTGAGCCACTAGGCCAAGCACATTCAAAACTGAACACAGACTCTTTCGAGTTCCTTCTTCTCAAACTCAAGATCTCAAACCTTCAGGACAAGCCTTCGACCTATTAGTAACCTTCCGCTGAACGTATCACTACGCTTACACTT
>Ga0256407_10007648_pt1 | contig 16169 bp, 14 predicted proteins | sample RumenRJG_04DNA_FD_193489 | JGI IMG/M metagenome (GOLD analysis project Ga0256407, IMG submission 193489) | Bovine rumen microbial communities from Lethbridge, Alberta, Canada - RJG_04 | ecosystem: Host-associated > Mammals > Digestive system > Stomach > Rumen | place: Canada: Alberta...
CAAACATTTTCCTACTTGCCCATTCTCTATCAGCTGCTCCAGCATTTATAAAGGCAAGAAGAATCTTTTTCTGGTGCCGCCATTCCATACTATTAAAGCGCTGCTGAATCTCACGACGAGATACAGTTACCTTTCCACTCTTCCTGTTTTGATAATTTTTAATGAGAGTGGCAGCAGGTGTGTTGTGTTTCGGCACCTTAAATTCCATTTATTTATATCTAAGTAATATAGTTGGCAAAAACTCTACAGCCTCCATACAATTGGTGCATACAGACAGTTCTCCTTTGTATCCTAAAGGCCCTGCATCATGTGAGTATTCATACCACTGAAGTTTTTCAGACTTGCATCCACATCGCATACAAGGAATCCTATACTGTCGTGGCTCAAGATCATTCCCCATTCTGTGAGGCATTACTGTTAGGTTTTTAAACAACAAAGGAGAATGATCCAAGTCCCAATACCGAATCATAGGACTCTGTAGTGGATTAGGGCAAAGAATTAGTTGCTTGACTTTTCCGTTTTCAAATCGGGCTATCAGATAGAGTTCCCTTTTCCCTTTTGGATAAATACTTAGTACATCCCTATCGTAATACTTGCAATACTTAACCTTGTATTCAGTGTTTTCTGCTGGTTCATTCCACCTTTCAAGCCAATCCTTCCAGTATGCGACAACTTCATTTATCCCGGAAAACTCTTTGTTGTCATAGAGGATCTGAATAACATCATCTGCCAAAAGCTCTTGAACTTCATCAAACCGATTCAACATGAGAGCTTCAAGGAATAGTCTTGAGAATTTTCCGTACTCTGTTTCTGGCCTGTCTTCCATAAGTTTTACAGTAGAATCAGGTTTCTTAGTAGTAAACACAGTAGGTAATGTCATTCCAATCGGACGCATCCAAAGGCTCTTTAGCTTGCCTTCAATTATAGTAGGTTCGAGTGCAGCCATGTTACCGCCCTGATTCAAGACAACTACATATTTGTTTATTACCTCTTGGTATACAATTTCTGCCGATACAGGGTTGTTTCCTTTTCTAATAGACTCGAACTTACCACTTATATATTCCATGTAGCGGCCTTTCCCTTTCATCGTTTCAAGTACCCAGACAGAAATATATTCAAAATCGTCGCTTAGGATGGCCTCGAATAATGAACTATCAAGCGTGTTCCATGCCTCACACACTATGTCTGCAATTTGTTTCCCAATATCTTTCATACTAATCAAATTTGTTGCAAAATTAATAAAATAATCTCATTTTTATCGCTCACACTCCTGCAATCTGCACTTCTCTATCTCCAAGTCTAATGTCCTGGCTGTTCTGAAAAAACAATCCAGCATAAGTCTCAGGTATTCTTCTAAATTTGGTATCTGTGGGACAAACAAGAAATTCTTCTTGATATGTATTGCCACATCATCAGAGTCAGTAATGCCATAAATGACAGTTGCAGTGCCTCTCGCATTGATGTCATTCACAACCTGACGAACTCTTGCGAACTCATCTATGTCGAACTTCGAGAAGCTATGGCACCAGGGCCATATCAGATTCACAAACATACAGTCATTGGCGGTTTCCATCAAGAATATCACACCCTGATACTCAAATTGAATATAGCCTTCTTCTGTGTACTTGGGCTCACTCCCAATATGTTCAATTATATTCAGAGCTAATTGCTTTGTGCTAATCGTTTCTTCCATATTCGTTTCTTTTTGAATGTTGTCTGACGTATCTGTTTCAACTGGACTATAGTCATAGCTATCGTCCTCCTGATAGTAGCGATACAGATTGTAAATCACCACAATTAACGTAATCCATAATAGATGCCAAAGCATTTTTTAGTTTTGTGAATTAGTATATTCTCTTAAACTCATCACCAATTTGCTGCCAGAATATCCGAGAGAAGTAATGACCGTTGACACTCATGATTCTGCTCACCTTGAATGTTCTGTCTTCACCAATGTCTGTCCGACGAGCCACGATATACCCGCCGCCATAGTATTGAGAATAGCCTATGTTGGTAATCTCACAGGCGAAGACATGCCCACTTCGTGTGCAATACTCTATCTCTATCGTCTGCTGAGACATGATGGCTCTGTCTATTACATCCTCTATACTCATATTAATATGGTGCGGGCTCGTTTATTGGAGGTGGAAGCGTAATTGGCGCATCACCAAAAGAATCTACCCCTACAGGCTGATTGTTCTCACCATTTAGTTTGTCACCTCTGATTTCACCACCTTCCGATAAAGGCATATCTCTCAGTGAATTATCCTCCGGATTCTCAAAGCGGGTAAACTCGCCCTTGAAATCGAGCAAGACAATATCCGTAGCACCTTTTCGATGTTTTGCTATGATGATTTCTGCCTTGCCACGATAGTCAATAACACCATCAGAAGATTCATATAGATGATAGTATTCCGGGCGATGAACAAATACCACCATATCCGCATCCTGTTCTATGGCCCCCGATTCTCTGAGGTCTGATAGCATCGGGCGTTTGCCCTCTGCCCCCTCTCTGCCTTCTACACCACGGTTCAGCTGACTCAGTGCGATGATGGGGATATTCAGTTCTTTGGCCAACCCTTTTAGCGAACGTGAGATATTAGACACCTCTTCCTGGCGATTGTTGAACCGCATCCCATTGGCATTCATCAGCTGCAGATAGTCTATCATAATCAACTTTATCTGATGCTCATTCACCAAACGACGTGCCTTTGTCTTCAGTTCAAAAACAGACAAGCCTGGGGTGTCGTCAATATAGAGGGGTGCACCTATCAGATTATTGATCCTCTTATCAAACCTATCCCAATCTGTTTGGTCAAGATTGCCATTTAGAATCTTTTTACCGCCAATTTCACACGCATTGGATATCAAGCGATTCGTCAGTTGAACTCCAGACATCTCCAAAGAGAAGAATGCCATAGGGATATGCTGATCAGCTGCAATATTCTTTGCCATCGACAAAGCAAAGGCCGTTTTACCCATAGCAGGTCTTCCTGCAATAATAACTAAATCAGAGTTCTGCCAGCCACTGGTTACATCATCAAGACGATAATACCCTGTTGATATGCCCGTCACACCACCGTTGTTCCCTGCCGATGCCTGCATAATCTTAGTAGCTTCTTCAATCAGAGGATCTACCGAAGTGTAGTCCTTCTTCATGTTTTTATGGGCTATGTCGAACAGAATACTCTCAGCCTCCTGAATGACATCATTCACATTGTAGGTCTCATCGAAGGCCTTGGTACCTATAGTGCTGGTATATGAAATCAGTTGTCTCGACAGATATTTCTCTGCCACGATATTGGCATGATAGCCAATGTTGGCTGATGTGGCCACTCGCGAACTGAGTTCTGCCACATATCCAGGACCACCGACTTCTTCAAGTGTTCCCATTTTCGACAGTTGCTCCGTCACAGTCAGCACATCCACCGGCTTCTCTTCCATGCTCAACTGTTGGATAGCTGCATATATTTTCTGATTACGAGGCTCGTAGAAACTTTCCACATGCAGCACCTCACATACTTCCATATATGCATCGCGGTCAATCATCAATGCTCCTAGCACGGCCTTTTCAACCTCAAGAGCCTGAGGCTGAACATGACCATACGCGAAGTCCAATGATAACTGACCGTTTGCAGTCTGGCTGCGTCGATTTTGGTATCTTTGTCCTGGCATAAAGTTTACTTTTTTTGCAAAAGTAGCATTTCTTTTTCACATGAAGAAGCAAAACAGACTCACAAGCCTTGTGAAATAAGCATTTTATTCCCAAAGAACTAAGTCACGTGGCAAGGCAATACTCTTAGGCTCTCCTCGTGTACCTTTTATATAATAATGCTTAGCCATCTCGCTTCCAAGGATTCCTACGAATACTTTCTTGACTCTGGCGCACTTCTCATTGATGGAGTTCAGCATCGGATTCGTTACGTCTTCGATACTCTGCAAGGCTCTATCAGATAGTCCCCAAGGTCTGACATCTGAGTAAATCTTTGTCAACTCCGGTCTATAGTCAGGAAGATCTTTGAAGATGATTCCCTCCGGATTACACAGGAACAGTAGATATACGGCCCTTACAAGTGGCTCCATACGAACTTCTACCCGCTGTTCTCCAAGGTATAGCCTATAGTCTCTGCTGACTGTCAGTTTGAGTAAAGATTGTTCCGTTTCCAAGAGGGAGGTTAACTCTTTCTCACTTAAACCATATTCCTTCAGCTTTCGGATTCTTTCCTTTACTTCTTCCACGAGGGCTTCGTAAGGACATTGGTTTTCTTTGTTCGTGTTTGTCATAGTAGTTTAGTTTGGTGTTTGTTATCCTTAGTCTTGGTAGTTGATCTGATAGAGTTTGTTCACCCGGCAGTGAACTCCTGCTTCCTAATCAGTCGAAGCAGGTAGTCCACAGCCTTGGGTGCTTTCTCGCGAGCTGTTTGCAGCTTTTGGGTAAACTCCTCATCAGGCATGTCGCTGTTGAAGTCATCCACCAGTTCTCGCGGCTCGTCGTTCTTCTTCACCAGTACCAGTCCCTTCCGCTTCATCAGCATACGGAGCGATAGGATGCCCTTGTCGTACTTGGGCTTGGCCTTAATCAGTTCCTGCATCAGGTTCAGCCCTGGGTCTCCGATGTGCAGTTCGTTGAGCATGGCTATCGAATAGAGCACTTTGGCATCAGGTGTTGACATGTCAAACACATCACCCATCAGTACGTTCACGGCATCTGCCTCCTCGTAGCGCTCCATCTTGGCAAGACAACGGGACTTCACATAAAGTGCCTCCTGACACTGATGCAGTGCCAGCACGCTATCCACATACCGCAAGGCCTGCTCGTACTCGCCAGCATAGAGGCTCAGCAGTGCCACCAAGAACCGCGGTGCCCAGTGGTCAGCCTCCTTCAACGAGGCAGGAACCTCACTGATGCAACCAAACAATTCATCGTCACAGATGACGGTATCGAGAAACCGCTTTGTCTGCTGCATAGCCTCTTTGATGTCACCAGACTCCGCCTTCTTCTGCACCAGCAAGAGATACTGCCGTGCAGCCTCATCGTAGTCGTGATGGCTCAGCAACTGATACACCGCCTTGCCGCTCTCTATCTCGCTACTGATGGCCTGCTCGTCATTGTAGCCACAGGCATAAGCCAACACCTCGCGACTGGTATGGGCATACTGTGGGATGATAGGACGAGAGAGGTATAGTCCTCCCAACGAGCGCACACGGCTCAGTGCCACATAGAGCTGTCCTGCCGCAAACATTCCTCGGCTTAGATCAAGGTATAGTTTGTCGAAAGTCATACCCTGGCTCTTATGTACCGTGATAGCCCAAGCCAGTCGGAGCGGATACTGCGTGAAGGTACCTTGCAGTTCCTTCTTCATCTTGCGGCTCTCGCGGTCATACTCATAGCTATACGACTCCCACGAGCAGTTAGGCACCACATAGGTCATTCCACCGTCCGTTGTCACCTGTATCTCGTCCTTGCTCAGTTTCGTCACGGTGCCGATAGTTCCGTTTGCCCATCGCCTCTGCTGGTCGTTGCGGGTGAACATCACCTGAGCCCCCACCTTCAGCTTCAGGGTCATGTCCACAGGGAGCCGCTTTTCCTCGAATTTTCCCGTCACCGTGCCCTCGTAGGTGTACTCCTCGCTGTCAATCGCTACTAACCGCTGCTGATTGATGTTGTCAGCCGTTTTGTTGACTGAGGCCAGCGTGATGACCATCCCGTCCTCTTTCGTAGGCTGACAGACCCGCTCGTTCAGGTGCATCAGGTTTTCCGGTGTCGTCTTGTTCAGTCGCACATTCTCCAGTATCTGTAGGAACTGGCTGTCCTCCTGTCGGTACACCTTCTGGAACTCGATCTTCACCAGCCGCATCCGCTTGATAACATCAGCCTTGTAGAAAAAGAAGTCATCCGTATGGTAGAGGTCGCGAAGCAACTCTTTCTCTTCCCTCCTACTGGCCACTGGCGGCAACTGGAACATGTCGCCCACGAAGATAATCTGCTTGCCACCAAAGGGTAGTGACGAGCGCAGTGTCTTCCGCATCGTATAGTCGATGGCATCAATGATGTCGCAACGCACCATCGACACCTCATCTATAATGATAGTGTCGGTGTGAAGAAGCGTCAGGATGCGAGCCTCGTTCATCTTCCCCATTGTGCCTGGTGTGCAGACATCCATAGGCAGTCCGAAGAATGAATGGATGGTATCGCCACCTGCCAGAATAGCTGCTACACCCGTTGGAGCCAGCGTGATGAACTGCTTGTCCACCATCTGCTGCACCTTACGGAGGAAGGTGGTCTTACCCGTTCCTGCCCTACCGGTCAGGAAGAAACTACTGTTCGTGTTGGCAATCAGTTCAAAAGCCATCACCTGCTGCTTGTTCTCTGTGTCGATCATGTTTTCCATAGTCTTATCGCTGTTCAAGTTTGGGAAGTATCTGGGTTAAACGTGTGTTAAAGTCTGGGGCGAGGAAACTCTTGTAGCAGCCGCTGATCAAGTCCTGAGCCTGCAAGGCAATCTGCTCTGCAGGCACACTAATACGCTGCATCTTCATCACACCAGTCAGATATTCCTTAACCATCTGCTCCGACTCCTGACGGATGAAATCCTCGTTGCGGAACACCTTATCGTAGTCGCGCTTCTGGATGAGCTCCATCTTCTGCCCGTTGAAGGCATAGAGTTCAATACCGTCGATGTAGTTCCAGCTATGGTATAGCCCTACCTTCTCCAGAATGACGATACGGTCGCAGAACCGGATGCCAAGGTAGTAACGGTGCCCATTTGCACTCTCGTACTGGCTGCAGATGAACATCTTCTGGCTGTCATCCCAAGTAGGGATATTCACTCGCGGTGTGCCGAATGTCGGCAGTATGCTGTCAAACAGACTCTTGTTGATTGCTTTGGTCAGTGTTGCCATAGTCTTTCTCGTTTTTGTTGATTTATATCTATGAGCGGAAGCAAATTTTTCACTCTTCACTTTTCACTCTTCACTTCCGTTAGGCCAACTGTTTGCGTTGCGTTTCTTCTACCATGCTCCTTGCGAAGCAGGCAAGTTCCTGATCGCTGACGCGTGCTCCCTGCAGTCTCAGTTGTCCCTCAAGGAAGCCTTTCAACATCAGGATGCTCTGCTCTTTGGCGAACTGCTCGTTAAAGATGCGATAGTCACAGCCGCCCCAGTTTCTCTGGGCTATCAACGTCGCCTTTGTGCCATCAAAGGCAAACAGCTTGATTCCGTTTAGGAAGGTGTGGATATACCCCTGCCCGAGGTCGTAATAGACCACCAGCCTGTTCGACAGGCGAATCGCCTTGTAGTACATGTTCCCTGCAGCACTGGTGTATCCCTGCGAAAGAAATACGTTCTTTGCTGCGTTGTATGTCACTTGCTCGCCAGAGAGTGCTGGCAGAGCCTTTGTTACGATTGCTTGGAATGCTGTGTTCATCATAGTAGTCATCCTGTGTTTAGTTCCCACCACTAAGCATTTGCAGCATCAATCTCGAGGTGGTATCGATGATTGACGCTGCAAAATTAAGATGATTTTCGCAACCTTGCAAGAAAATCAACCTTGCGAATGGTTCCCTTCTACTTGGAACCGTTTTTCCTATAATTAAAAGCCTTTGGATCCTTTATTTCCCAAGCTTTCATGTTCGCATCCTTATCCTTATGCTCACGCAGATAATTCTTATACCATAAAATTATGTCGCATAGTTGCAAACTGAAACTTTTAAGCAAGAATGTAGAATTGTCTATGCCCTTTAGATATTCTTCTCTTTTTATTTCGTTATCTTCATCATTATCTGAATGACAAAATGCAGGAATAATTTTCACCATTTCTTTAATCAACCTATTCAGAACTTCTGGAAGTATCTTCTTCTTACTTTCAATAACAATTTTATCATTTTTGTCTTTTGCAGATATTCCACCAAGCAACAAACCTGACCAGGATAGATTTACTTGTTTGCCCCAATCTGGAAGCATTCCATGAGAAGACATTGAACGGAATATATACTCCATGACTGTTCGAGCTTCCACATACTTTAAATTGTAATCCTTGTTATCAATTGTTTTTGGAAAATGAATTGGAACTAGCAAATCTTCCAAAGCATTATATGCATTATCATCAATTCTGCATTCTTCAAAGGCATCAAATACATTCCGATACATTTCTTGAATTTGAATTCGGGAAGATTTGTAAGCATGATACCGTATTCTTCTATATAGATTTTCTTTGTCTACATTTTTGGAATAGTAATTTTTATTTTCACTATCAGTCCAATCTTTATCCCATTTTAGACGATCATCATTAATGGAATCTGATACTTCACTTTCATCACCACCTGTTAAAACATACCAAGGTATGATATGTCCTTTCCTTTCACTTAATAATGAAATGTCTTTCAATGCCTCACTAAGAAACTTAACAGCATTGTCTTTACTATCACGATGATGCTTACATTTTGCATCCAATATTATTGCAGACCATCTGTCATAATCACTTTCTAATGCTGCTTTTGCATCATCCCAACATGGATATGGAACCAATTGTAATCCAAATTTTCCAGCTTTCAAAGGATAGGACTGAGTAACAACTGGGTCATCTTCTACCCATAATACTTGTATATAATCGTATGCTTGCATATCTCGTATGATTTAAAAAGGATTTCTTACATTATTAATACGGTTAAAAGTAAGAACATATTTTACCGTAAATTCGTTTCCCGGAGAAGAAACAATTTCTACTTTCCCATCATATCGGCGCATAATGTCATCTATTTCGTTACATCCTATTCCATTATGACCTTCATGATGTAAAGCAGTAGAGACACCATATTCAAGTAGGGTTGAAGTGTCTCTATCAGCAGGGATTGCAGTACCATTGTTCTCTATCTCAATGATATTCGCCAAACCATCAACATGCCAAGAAAAACGCAATTGATAATCACTACGTTTTTTATCCGTAAATCCGTGGGCCTGTGCATTCGCAACGATATTATTAAAAACACGTGTAAGTGCATCTTTGGGGAACAAGAACAAATCTAAAGACTCACCTTTTGCGAACAAAAGTCTCCCTTTTCTTCCTGTTTCAGGATTATCACCAAAAATATCTTCTTTGGCTTGATTATTACCTTTTTCCCATGTCATAATCGGATTAAAATTGATCCATCCTTTCTTATTCTTCTCAATATAATCCTCAATGAAAATTTCAGGATCAATCCATTCTGGCTTACTATATGAATAGTCAATATCTGCAATATGGTCTAATGCTGGCATAATATCTTCCAAGCTTCTTGCGATAAGTTCAAAAGCGTCTCTTACAGTTGTCTGGTTGGGGGGAGATATACGTTCATTATTAGATATTGTTCCATTATTTTCGATACGATGTTCATTTAAGGTATCAAAAACATCCTTAATCGCTGACATGGGTTGTGTCAGCGCATGTTTGCGCATGCGTATAGCTTTTCTATAAAACTCATTCTCTTGTTTGAGTTCTATCTGAGAGTTATACAGCGCTTCATAGCATGTGTCTGCCAAATATTTGTTTCGCTCATTGCTATCGTGATTAGGTACAATGATATTTCGCAAGAATTCAGGCATGAATACCATCATGTTACCATAATAGAAATCCATATATATGGCAGAAATTTGTATTGCCACAATTGGATCAAACAGTAACGATGCTACATATCTTAAATCGACGCCGTCTTTCGCCGTAAAACAGGCTATAGGGTCAAGAACAGCATAGGGTAGTTCGACTTTGGGAACTATTCCTGCATAAACAGTCTTTTTTCCACCATAAAGAAGTATGCTCGGGAAATCGACATTATAACAGTTTGATGCAGGATTGTCGGATGTCAAACCATATTCTGTACCCTTTTTGAGAGATTTAAGACTTATGTCTGCATCCTTAAAAGAAGTTCCTAAACTTTGAGGAAAAACTATCGGCTGCTCAATTGATACAGATTGGCTGACATGATTGAAGTCATAATTCTCCAAAAAATCAGATAAGGGCCTACCGTTGTCAGGTCGTTCTGTCAAATAATAACCTGGAAGAAGAATCCGAGGAGTAATCTTCTCGAAATCTACCATCATAGATTGTTGGCTTACTCTATCTTGAACATCGACTTCAGAGTGCTCTTTTTTCTCAATGGTTATCACATACCGGAAGATGGTATCACTTTGCGAGTATTTGATAATAGTTTTTATTGACTTATCTGCTACCAAACGTTTCCTAAATGAAACAGCATCCTTATCCAAACTTGTCATAAAATGAGGATGAGCTTGCATTATCATTGTTCCATTATCTGCCAGAGAAGCATATAAGGTCTCTGAGGGGATAAGAAATCTGGGGAACCATCCTGCCCCAGAAACTATGATATCAATAGTTTCTTCCTCTATCTTTTGTAAATTTCTGTATTGAATACCCGCAGCGAATAGACGAATCTTTTTTATAGCCGATTCGTCATTATCTTTATCGTCACACAATATTATACAGCTGGGGAAAAGTACAGCTCCATCACCAAGAGTGTCATTTTCGAGATACACATAGTCTCCCGGCTTTGCGGTAATATATTTGGCAGCAGTCTTGATGAAAGATTTGTCCCCCATCATCATGTAAACGCTATTGCGGGTGACATCGCTTCCGTAATGCAATCCTTTTGAGAATATAAAATCTACAGCGTCCTTAAAATTCTCACGCAAAAAGGTGTATTCTTCTGCATCAAGAACATCCTTCCAAAAGTGCTCCCCATATTTTGAGAGCCTATTTTGAATATTCGGATCAGCCTTGTCTCCAGCAACATCATTATAAAGAGTAATCAGGAGTTGATGGTCTGGCCAACCATCCAATCCGTATTCCATACTTCCTATAAAGTCTGCATCTGCGCCTAAAATATCATAGGAAGCATGATCCTCTACGAAGTTACGATACTTGGCAACGAGTGCCTCTACTGTGAAGTTGCTGTTGTTGTTTGCTGTACGCATAGTTTCTTTGTTTTTGTTTTTCACGCTGCAAAATTACAACCATTAATTAATCCGTGCAAAGAATTTGCAATTATGATTGGTTCCGTTCTACTTGGAACCGTTTTCCTTCTCTAACGATTGGACTCTTGCAGCAAAATAAGGGTAGGTCTCTTTTGTCGCAGCATCATTGTTTTTTCTTTCTTCTATAATAACAACTTTTTTACCAATAAGCTCCTTGCTGGTTGAATATTCTGCTGAAATACAAATACAAGATTCTCGTCCTGGTCTTTTGCTTTTAATTACGCAGATTGAATCATTTCCTTCTATTGGTTCGACAGTCCCAAAGGTTTTAAATTGTTTCTTGTTTTCAGAGTTATCTTTATGGGTATCAATATATTTTCCCATAAATACTGCTATCTCACAAATTTGTAATGCAAGACTATAGATGAGATACCGAGTATTACATACGTTTTCCTTAAAATAAGCACCTAACCTTTTTTGTTCATCATCATCTAATGTCCTGGAATGAGAATTGATATTACCAAGATTAAGTATTTGGAACATCATATTCTTAATATGAACAGGAACTACACTTTCTTTTGCCCCACCAAAACGAATTCCAATCCAGTCTGCGTTGCCGCCAGATAAGAATTGTACGCACTGATTCAAATTTACATCATCTTTCTCTTTTCCGATGAATTCGTTTGGAATGATACCGGCTTTGTTGGCTTTTCTAAAAATGTATTCCAAAGTCTGCCTCAAAGGATTATAATAAAGCAAGGGATCTATTTTTTTCCCGGCGAAATGCATCGCCTCCAATATATCAAGAATCTTTTCACAACACCATGCATCAATAGATTCTAGTTGTTCTATTGCATCAGCATAGAAAGACTTTACCTTATATCTTTCGATATTATCGATTGTATTCCTTATATCATCGAAAAGTTTCTCATCATCAACATCCTTAATGTATATATGTTCATCCTTTAGCATTTCGTTATCTTTAACCTTGTCTTTACCTGTGGAGATAAAGCGAGGAATTTGTTTATGCTTTTCAGCAAGATACATAAGAGCCTTAAGAAGTCCCTTGGTTGACGGCTCCTCATGTTCAGATTTATCTTTTATCTCTCCATCTAAAAGAACTGCATCCCACGAATTAGGATGCCTGTCTAATTCATCCATTGCAGCCTTTTGGTATGAAAAAGGCTGAAGATGAATGTGAAGGTCTTCACACTCATCTTTAAACTCTGTCATTTTATCCCACTCGTCATCAATCCAAATGACATTATAGTATTTCGCCATATGTTTTACTTTTAGGTAAATAAATACTTACAACTGTCCAATCGCCATCTTGCGAAATTGAAAAGTCACCATTATAATGTCTCACATTCTCGGCCACTTCATATCCACCTATGCCTGTGCCACCAGTCTTTCCCGCATATTTTCTATTCTCGCCATAACTTTCCTTTGTTAGTCCTTCTGGTAAAGGATTTCCATTGTTGCGGAAGTCGATACGATACATTCGCCTTTCATCATCCCAGTCAAGTGCAATTTCTATTACACTATCTTTACGATTAACATCTGCAAAGTCATCGAAACCATGTTTCTTTGCATTCTCGAGAATGTTTCTTACGATCTTCCCAAAGTTATATTCTGCAATATCAGCATAAGCCATACTACTTCTTGCCAGAGCAGCTTCCAATTCCTTACTCTTGCTCTTTTCATCAAGTACTTTTAGCATTTCTTGATGCTCTTGTCTGTATTTGCGAAAAGTATCATTCGCAATTACATTAGTATATTTGATTGGGCAGACATCATATCCAAAATATTCTCGATAGTTTCTTAAACTATGGTCGATATCATATGGTGATGGCTCTCCATACGTATTTTCTTCATTGAGGCGTTCAATATCTTCCGAAAGATATTGTCTTTGATCTTTAATATGACCCAGTCTCTGCAGTAAATATGATTTGATCTCTTCAGATGAGTCCATTTCATTGACAAAACGCTCCATACGACGAACCGCTGAACCTATCTCTCTTATATGTTTTCGCATACCATGTTGATAATTACAAAGCTTATCCATATGGTCTTTTTTTAACTTTGCTACTTTTGCTTCATAATTAATCTGCATTGAGTACTCCGTACCTAACCTTTGCTTTTCATCATAAAGGATATGATTACCTGTTGGCACAAGAACATCATTAAAATGTTCATATAATCCAAAATCAGAATAAGCAATCAGTCGCCTATAAACTACTGGCATTGAAAGAATTGACAATAGTGAAAAGGCATCAATAGTATCTGTTGGATATAAAACATGTATATCCGGATTCACCGCGATAGCTTTACCAGATGCATTGACTAGAGCAGTCACGATACCCTCGTCTTTCAACTTGAATAGAACAGCGTCTTTATTTCCATCAATAACCTTGCAATTTCTGTACAAAGATATTTGAACATCCTTTGAGGAAATACTGCCACCGTCTTCCCCGACGCTAAAAATGCTAAGCCTCTTTGTCCCATAACGCCAATCTTGAGGATTATTGGGTAAATTGACTTTTTTCAGAGAAGAAATATCAATGGGTCCTGTATATACTCCTGACAAGTCATTTTCCACGACCCATGGCGTATCTTCAGGTAAATCATGGGTAACATCATATACATGTGTCGTTGATATGGTACACAGTTCAGTCAATGGAACTGGGATGCCATCGCCTGATACCCCTTCTGTTACATATACCTGAGGAACTAATAAAGTAGGATTTATAACAAAAGAAGGAACCTTGTCTTTCTTACGTAGACCAGTTCTTTCTTCTATCCCATCATTATATAGCATCGAGTTCAATTCATCAAGATTGAGTACGCTACCATAATATGAGCTATCAGACTTATGCGCTGCAAAGCGTGCATCAATAAATGTGGTTTCAAAGTCCGAGTTACCTTTTTCTATTACAATAACAGAAAAAGATTCATTACGAAAACTCTTCCCCATGATGTGTGGGAGTTGGATAATTTCTTTTAATGATCCATCGTCAATCACTTTTTTCCAGAATGATTCTAACGAAAAACCGGCATTTCCTTTCCACAGACACTCATTAGGGAGTATCAGAAGCATTTTTCCACCATCAACAAGATTTTGATACATCAATTGTATTTTGTTGATAGTTTCCTGGTCATCAGGACCTTCACCAGTGTAGTCATTCTCCTCATTGGGTATACCACTTGGAACATAAGGAATAAAAGACAGGGCTACATCATATGCGGGGGGAACCATTTCATCCTCTATCATTATTGCATCTACATTGTTTGCATATAGAGCGATTTTCATCCAGGGCCATATATAGTTGATGTCTCTTTTGCCGTAGACGACATGAGCTTCTTTGCGGCATTTGTCACAATAATCATTCCAACGTTTGTGAAAGGAGATATAGCTTTCCTCACATAAGAAGGAACAACTAGGGAAAAGGGCAGTCAGTTGGGCTAAACCTGTAAATGGATTGTAGACCTTTGCCCCTGCAGGAATGTCGAATCGGGCTTTAATCAGTTCCAACAATTCTTCTGGTATAAGGAAAAGATCTCGAATATCATTCTGTTCGACTACTTGTAGGTCATTGTTAGGAGTTTGGATTATATAATTAACCATTTCCCTAAAATGTTTTTCCAAGAAGAGTTCTTCCTCTTTTGAAAAAACCGACTGGTCATATTTGTTGGCAAGCAAATGAGCTAAAACACTTGTATCGGCCTTGTCTCCTGCTACATTTTTATAGAAATGGCCCAACAACTGCTCATTTGCTCTTATAGAATCAACAGCATCTTTAGGAATGTCAATGTCTAACACATAACCCTCTATACCTTGCTCATGAAGGCTCATGGCGAAATCAATTTCATTGTCATACTGATGTTTATATTCCTCAGCAAGATTTTTTGCTGCCAGGCTCTCCTTACCCACCTTGGTACGGTAAAGTTCTACGAGGTTAATCACTCTCTGCTGAATCTCTGCTGCGTTCTGTACGTTCTGCATATCTCTTGTGTTTTTTGTTGGTTAGTACTCTATGTCCTGCAATTGTGTCTCAAATGCGCTGCAAAGGTACAACCGATTTCTGATTGCTGCAAGCATTTCTTCTTCATAAACGGTTCCATTCTGCTTGGAACCATTTTGAGTAACAAAGTGATAGTAAGAAATCACAGTATAAATTATAGCTGCTACTAGCATAACAATCATTTATATGCGCAAAGATACGCATTATTTATTATAAAAGGATGGTTACAATCATAGTTATAACACTTTTTAAATCAAAAATGTGCTAACAATTAAAAATATTGCGTATCTTTGCACCAGTTTTATTGGTTGTTGAAGCGAGCTGTTGAGCCATAATCAATAAAACGGGGTGAGTAATGGTACTCATTCCAACATTAACAAATAATGATTATGGAAAAAAGGAAATCGCTGTTAGTAACAGCAAAGTATGGCTCGCTGAAATTCTCGGAAACGGCTAGCCCGTACAACAAAGATGCTCAGGACGAGCAAGTAGAGACATGTGTGAAAAGCATCCGTCGACAAATCTCAGATGCAGGCCTCGCTGAGATGATGGATACGTTTCAATTAACAAGTGATCTAATTGAATAGTCGCTTGCCTCTATCTCCCAAGACGGAGTTATGATGACTCCGTCTTGGGTATCATTATCAGTATACATCCAAACTACTCCCAGACTTTTACCTACTTTTAACCATACTCAAATAACATGTATGAATATCCCTACGCCTTGGGTAAAACTTGCCATCTCCATGGGAGCACCAACCTATTGGTTTTCAGCAACGAAGCGCCTATCAGTTCGGTGTGTCACTATCAGCAGCCATCCCAATAACCACTTCTCTTAGAGGCTCTTGCCTTTCTAATCCCCTGAGTGGTCTCAGTTCTACTGTATGTTGCCTGACTGCCTTTCTGATTTTTCTCATAGCTTTTAAACTAGTGATGATATTGCCAAAATATCTACCAATACCAAAAGCATTCAAAACCGCCATATCAAATTCACGTCGAACCGGGTCTTCCATATCTTGATCGATATCTACGATGCCTCTTGACATCAGGATTTCAAACTTCTCCATAATGTCAGTCTTTTGCTCCTGGTTCAGTAAAGCAGGATTGAGCATATAGCATTTCGAGATAGAATCTTTATTAATGTCGAGTACACCTAAGCCTCTACCAAAGCCAACAGCTTCA
>Ga0256407_10007649_pt1 | contig 16169 bp, 13 predicted proteins | sample RumenRJG_04DNA_FD_193489 | JGI IMG/M metagenome (GOLD analysis project Ga0256407, IMG submission 193489) | Bovine rumen microbial communities from Lethbridge, Alberta, Canada - RJG_04 | ecosystem: Host-associated > Mammals > Digestive system > Stomach > Rumen | place: Canada: Alberta...
GTGTCGGAGGTGCCATCTCGATCGACCGGCAATATCGAATATCTGCATGGAACAGAAACGTGATGAATCAGTTGCATTTTGGACACTCAATGAATGATAAAGATCCATTGGCTCCGAATTATTATTGGAAGGACGAGATGCCTGTGTTCAATGAGGAACTATTGACGCAGATACTTGCCGAGAATTCGGTCGATACGGTCATCACGCACACTGCCCCCTCCTTTTGCGAAATGAAGAGCAAGGCAGGCATCAGTTCGTGGATAAAGTATGATCCCGACCTGGCTGACGATTTGGATCGGGAGCGTTCCATTATGGATGAGATCTATGCCAGGGTTAAGGACACTTCGGTTACGCATTGGTGCTATGGTCATTTCCACCAGAGCTGGCACTCCAACATCGATTCCATCCTCTTCAAGATGCTCGACATCATGGAACTTTATGAGGTTCGATAATCTGATTTTTCGCTATCTAGGATGAGCCAAAATATAAAAGCGCAGAAGAAAAGGCCATCCGGATCCATTTGCTGTGCTAGAAATCATAGAGGAAATCTCAAATGGGCCCCTCATTCACTTGCTTAGAGGGATGACAGGCTGGTCGAGGCATGACATTGGTATAGTTGATTCTTGACTATTTTGCTATTCATCAGCCTTATTTTGGAGGTTAATCGAAGAAAATAAAATCCAAATCAATATTTTCCTTGCCAAAATTGATTGTAATATAATAATTATTTGTATATTTGCTGCGGTTTCAGAACCTAAGGATGGCTATAATAAATTACTTCACTCCATCTTTCTGCGAACGTAGCGTTCGCACTAATGCCATATCTTTGCAGCGAAAAATCAAACGATATGAAAGATACAAAGAACTTTTTAACCAGAATCAAGCTCTTGGACGAGCTTCTGTCCGATCAATACCATGACTACTCCATGGACGACATCGTTGACAAGATTAACGATCGTCTGGAGGATATGGACTGCGAATCAGTAACCCGTCGCTGCATCGAGAAGGATATCAAGTACCTAAAAGAGAAAAGTCCCTTTGGTGTCTTTATCAAAACTTATCCGGTACCTGCCTACGATAAGGAAAGAGATCGTGCATGCATCAAGCATTGCCTCAAGTATGAGGATCCTGGTTTCTCCATTTTCCAAAAGAAGATAAGCAAGGAGGAGCGCAACCTGCTTCGAGAATTCTTGAGTACACTTGGTCAGTTCGAAGGACTTGCACATTTCGAGTGGTTGGATAAGCTTAAGTCGAGTCTTGAAATTGCTCAGCGCAGGCAGATTATCTGCTTCAGCAATAATCCGTACTTGAAGAATTCCAGTCTTCTTGGCACCCTCTTCGACATGATTTCGAACGAGGTGGTTGTCCGGTTATCCTATCACACCTTCCCGAATCCGGACATACGCTCAATCGACTTCCACCCATATTTGCTCAAGCAGTACAACGAACGCTGGTATCTCCTTGGTGCTGCAGATAGTGATAATAAGATTCTCACTTTTGCACTCGATAGGATAGATGATGTGAAGCCTCTTCCTGAGAAAAAGTACATAGAATGTCCCGACGAACTAAATGATCGCTTTGACGACATCGTGGGCGTAACCCTCAATGAAGACCATCCCATCGAGCACATCTTGTTATGGGTAAGTGATATCTTCAAGGGATATATCGAAACCAAACCTATCCATGGCAGCCAGACTCCACAAACAGGTGAGAAAGAACAAAAGCTAAGAGAGAAATACCCCCAGCTCAAAGGTGGCATGTTCTTCACATTAGATTGCATCTGCAATCATGAAATCATTAATGTTCTGTGTTCTTTCGGCGAAAATCTTATCGTTTTGCAATCAGATGGTACAATCCAAAGTGACATCGACAAAACAATTAGTAAAATGAATGAGATTTATTCTTCTCTGCGAACGTAGAGTTCGCAAGGAGACATTACCTTTGCACCGTAAAAATGAAAAATATATGGAAAAAGTAGTTTTCATCAAAGATACAACCTATGGCAATGTTAGAGTTGTTGAGAATAAGAGTTATCAATGGGCTGTCGTTGACAGTCAGGGTAACTTTATTGTGCCCTTTGGCAAATATGGTTGGATAGACGGATTTGATTCGGGTCTAGCAAGAGTTAGAACCGATAAGGCTTCTGGACGAGCCGGCAATGCTTTGGCTATATTAGGTCTTAATAATGATAAGCCAGCTATCATTGGCAAGAATAATATTCAAAAATATTTAACTAATGATAGACGCAATAACCCTAATAAATATGCAAAATGGGGCATCATCAATGAACAAGGGGAAGAGGTTCTCCCAGTCATCTATGATGACGTTTGGAATTTTTATGGGAAGAATAGATATTCCGTTAGAGTTGAGAAGGATGGAGAGTATTCAGATGTATATTTCTGTGACTTGAATCCGTCTTTGCCGAAGAGCTATAGGCGAAAGACAAGTTATCACTCAAGCTATGATTACGCATCTCGTCATCACTATGGTGAGTATGCTGGATCCTACGCTCAAGACGTGATGGGCTATAGCGACGAAGACATCAATGACGCATTTGATGGCGATCCAGATGCATATTGGAACATTGATTGATAAAAATAATTAAATGGACAAAGATTTTTGCTGCTTGCGAACGAATATTTCGCAAATAATAACTATCTTTGCACCGTGATTTCAAAACACATAATATAATCTTTGACTTGTAAAAGGGACAAACTTTTGATTCAGTCTGCTGTGTTGGCAGATTCCTCTTCCGAAAGGATTTGGAAAAACAAGGTTAGGACGTTATTAAGTCCTAGATCAAGTCCTTGATACCTTCGTTTTAAGTTATGTTTTAAGTTCCATATACAAAGAAAACAAGTCCTTATTACAGGTCAAAGATTTTTTAACAATTAAAAAAATGGAAAAGTCAATAATCAGAAAGAAAGTCCAAGAAATGACCTCTGTTGAGGATCTTCTTGATCTGCTTAATGAATTGAAGCAGGAAGAGTATGGAGACAAGGCTTTTCCAATCGAACTGAAAAAAATAAATTATTACAAAAACCCTAAATATTCCAAACGCTATTCTCAGTTTAAGATTCCAAAAAAGAACGGCGATTTTCGTACAATTTCTGCTCCAGCAGACGGTCTTGCCGATATCCTGCATTTCGTAAATAGAATCTTCCAAGCTATTTATGAACCCAAAGACTGTGTTATGGGATTCACAGAAAATCGTTCTGTAGTGAATAACGCAATTGTTCATTTGAACCAAAATTATGTGTTGAATCTTGACTTGAAAGATTTTTTTACCAGCATTGATCAGGCTAGAGTTTGGAGAAGGATTCAATTAGAACCTTATAATATCCACGCTCCTATGGCCAATATACTAGCGGGATTGTGCAGTATGAAATATATCGCTGAAGATAAAAGCGTTCGTTACGTACTTCCCCAAGGGTCTCCCACTTCTCCAATTCTTTCTAATATGGTCTGCGAAAATCTCGATCGCAGACTGATGGGTCTTTCCAAAAGGTTCGGACTGAATTACACACGTTATGCGGATGACATTACCTTCAGCAGCAAGCATAACGTATATCGTGATGGAAGTGTGTTTATGAAAGAACTTGCACGCATCATTGCCGATCAGAGATTTCAAATCAATGAAAAGAAGACAAGACTTCAAAAAAGAGGCAGCAGGCAAGAGGTTACTGGCTTGATTGTCGGAGGAAAAGTAAATGTTACCTCTCAGTATGTCAAAGATATACGAATCTTACTCCATATTTGGGAAAAATATGGTTATACTGCAGCCCAGACATATTTCTATCCTAGATACAAAGAAAAGAACACCTCTAAAAAAGGAGAACCCCTCATTGAAAATGTGATCAGTGGCAAGCTTATGTATATGAAAATGGTTAAAGGAGCCAAGGATTCAACATATCTCTCGCTTCAAGACCGTTTTGACAAGCTTCTTGGTATCCCTGGATTAAGAAAAGGAGACTTGTCGAATACTAAAGATTTGTTATACCTCGTTTCGTATTCGGTTCCCGAGTTCGAAGAATCGTTAGGCACTACAATATCAGCTTCGCAAACCAAAGTCAACGGGAAAGCGACTAATTTTGTTAAAGTCTATTGTAATGTAGGAAGCGCCCAAATTCCTATCTTAATAAGTCAAGGCTTATTAAAAAAAGTTTCTTCGTCTTTAAAAAACAAATCTAATGAAAATGGGAATGTCTCTCCTAATGAATCTATACAAGAGGGAAACAAAGTATCTTACAATCCCATCGATGCTATTAAGGCCAATTTGTTTATTTCTCTCTGCCAAGGGTTGCACCGGGGCAAGATGCGCCGATTCTGGCTATTATCAGATCAAAAACCTCGATTTGTTGTTTCAGATGCCAAAGAACTTACAGCAGAAAAACTAATAGATCTTTGGGAAAAAGATGGGATTGATATGGCTTCGAATAAGTATCAAGGCATTGTCTCTCACATCAATAAAATGCGTAAAGATAATTCAAAAGATAAAATGGCTCAAGATGTCGTTGAAGCAATCCTTCAAGTATGGGAAAGGGATGGAATCGAAATCGCTTCCGAGACACATTGTAAACTCAACACTTTATTAGGTGGATATCTATCATCAAAAAATAATCACTCACGTGAAGGTGTAACTATAATAGAATAATATTATGGCAAACATTAGAGTAAATATGATTCAGGCATTGTTGAGTGAGCCTACGCTTACCCAAGAACAGCGAGCACGTATTGACAAACTTTTGGGCAACACCTATAAACCTCAAGTACAACAAGATTCTGAGGCTAGTAATATTGAAATTCCTATGAAATCACAAGCCAAGGCTTCAATAGGATCTTCAATCCATAATCCTAAAGCATTGGCTAGTTTTTTCAAGAAATTTACAACGACAGGTTATAATCTTAAATACACCACTCATAAATGGGATGAAGGAGATTATCCTAATGGATTTGATTCTTTCGTGAAAGCATATACTAGTGAGATAGATAATGATTTGTACAAGTGGAATTCGAATGTCTATAATTTAATCCACAACTTCCTTTGCCCAATAACCAAGAATAATCAAGATGGAAGTTTGTATTTTTGGGGTAAAAACAAGATAACTCTGGGTTACCAATATCCACCAGATGCCATGAGAGATTGGATGAATCAGAACCCAGGCAATCAGCCTGAAAATATGCCACTATCGGCCTTCCCTGAAGAAAATAGACCACAAGGGAAACAGAACAGAGGGTTAAAAACTTTTGGCGACATTATTCTATTGTTTAAAAAAAGTATTGAATTTAGAGACACGGATCTTTACAAAAAAGTAAGAATCCTATTTGAAAATTCAGATATAGATTTGGATCCCTGTGTAGAGGATTTAAAGAGTTATCAATTTTATACATCAACCCAAGATGTAGGTTATGCGCTCGATCGTATAGCCGAAAACATTCGAAATCGCAAGGAACACAAGAATGTCAAAATCTATATGGAGAGTGATAAAAATTCATTAACCCTTAATATCCTCCATATCGATTCATATTCTGATGCAAGAAGAGATTCTCAAAAAATCAATCTCGAGAGTGGAGAAGGTTCTATGGCTATTATCAAAAGCAGACTGATTAGTTTGTGTGATTTCTATGTGGAGAGTCGATTTATGGATTCTGACGGTCAATTAAAGGATTTTAGAATAAAATACCTAGAAAACAAGGATCCTTCAACACCTCCAGTATGGGAAGAAATGCCAAAAGGAACCTCACAGGGTTTTAAATATTGCTTGAAATTCTATATATAACGAACAATGAGAAGATTACTTATAGTAGATGATAGGCCAAAGCGTCAGGAGATTGATTTGGGTACTGAAGCACTTCATGAGCTCCAACAGTTACCCTATGTTGAATTATGTACTAGTCTGAAAGATAAGATTGGGCATTTGGAGTACTATACCTTGATTGCTGCACATCGTTCATATCTCATCGAAAACGAACTACTTACTGATGTTATCAAGGAAACCAAAAGCAAGAAAATTTATTTGGTTCTCTTTAGCGGCAGTATTTCTCAGAATGAACTGATTGAAGAGAGACGGTTAAACATTAAATCCACGGACTTTTATAATCCGCAGACACTTGTTCCATTTTTGGAGATCTTTGGGAAAGAGGATTCGAAGATTAAACTTCTTCAATTAGCTTATGGAGAAGAGCTCTATGAAATGCCTCTTCTTATGGATATCAGGAACATATTTTGGTTGAATTCTATTGAAGAAATACAAAATAATGAGGATTTATATTTTGAAATAAAAGAGAAAGCAAATAGTTTGGGTTTTAAATCAAACAATTTGGAAGAAATCCTATCTTTCGTAACAAAAAGAATTAGAAAAATTCTTAATTGCCAATAGCTGATCCTATGAATATTTTAGTTATTAATGCTTTTTTACTACCCTTTTTCCTTGAAAGTAAAAATCTTGGAGTGCATAGTATTGTGAATGAGGAAATTCTCAAAGATACTTCTACACAAAAGGATTTTGATGAATTTCTATATGATAGTTCTAAGGAGATATTCAAAGATGGAAAAAATTATGACCTCATAGTACTACCATATTCTCTCAACAGAGATAACTTGATGGAGAATTCTGGCTTGCGGTTAGCCTGTCTTGTCAGATTGACATCTGGTTTTCGCCATCAAGGAGTTCCATTCTTGTTTATGGGAGCAGCTTCTACTGAGGAAATAAATAGAATCGACAAATTGGGCAGTATTCTGTATACTCCTCGTATTTACACTACTCAAACTAACGATGAAACGGAGTTCCTCTCATTAGTCGAGGATATCTTCTCGTTGAATTTCAGCAAAGATACCTTGACTAATAATCAGTATAAATCATTTCTCAACAGAGTGCAAATTGAGGCTCCTTCTAATTATGGAACTCATCATTCCATCGCGAATGAATGGGCAATAACGAGATGGAAGGAAATGTTCAATTGGAATGGTATGGAACCAAATATTAATGAAGGAAAACTGTCTTCTATGCTATATTTTAAATGGCTATTGGAGAAAGAGACGGCAAATAATGGAGCTAGAGAGAGTTTCAATAAACGAAAAGCCAAAGTTGCATCAGTCCCTGGCCTCCCAACTAAATCTCGAATCGTTTATATTGACGATGAAGGGGTTAAGGGTTGGACCTCGATCTTGTCTATTATCTTTAAGAACTCAAACGTTGAATTTATACCTTATGACAGTTTCAAGAAGGTCCAGAGTAAAGATGAAATGGTTGCCGACATAATGGCATTTATTGATAAAACACCTGCTAATTGCTATATTATTGACTTGAGACTTCACGATGAAGATTTTAATGATGACGTCAAAGAATTATCCGGTCATACTATTGCTCGGTATATTAGGGATCAAAATATTGGAAACCAAATTGTCATTTTTACTGCTTCTAATAAAACTTGGAACTACCAAATATCTCAAGAAATTGGTGCTGTAGGATATGCTTTAAAAGAATCACCCGAATATAACTACACAAAAGATGAATCGTACGAAAATTTTTGTCATTTCGCAAAATTAGTTCGTACAGCATGCAATAATTCGTATATATGCAAATATGTTGAGGAATTGCGTAAGTATCAAAAGCAACCTCTATTAGAAAACTTTATTGAATTGTTGAAGCTTGATGATAACAAGACTATAAGAGCAAATGCGCTTAATCTTGCTGTATTTTTGGAAAGTTATCTTGATGGCTCAAATTACTCAAAAGGCAAATTTAGAATTGAAGCCGGGAAACTAAAGTTGTCTAACGAAATAGATCAGAGAAAGAGTGTCGCTACTTATAATGCCAATTCAATAATAATTCGAGAAGATAGGAAAGATGTTAAATTCTATCCAAATCCAGTTTGTCCTTGTCCTAAAGATTATCAATATTTGAGTGAAGCTTCTCGAGGTTCACTATCTGTGATTCTTATTGCTCTTCGCTATTATTATGGTATTTCAGATTCACTATGCAATCTAGTACTTAAGCTAAGATATGATCGCAATGAGACGATAGCACATTATCACAATAGCAACATTACATTAACTTTGGAAGATATTAAAACTATCTTTGAAAAAGTCATTTTAAAGATTTTAGATAAAGACTGTCCTGCCTAAAAGGGCTAACATTATAATATCTTTCTCACTTCCCGCTTTAACGAAAAAGGGGTAAATGATGTATGGAAAATTCATAAAATAACTAAACGATATGGTCACATATACCCCAATAAACCTCACATCTGGCAGGTCTGAATTTAGTCAGAGTTTTGAAAAGGCGTTAAAATCACTTCCTATTTTCAGATCTACTCTAATTGTGAATGCACATGTGCTCTATAACTTCAAATCACCGACATCACAGTTCGGTGAATACGATTATATTTTATTTATAGATATTCCATATGGCCGTATAGAAAATAAAACAAACTTTTGCAAATGGAATAATGTTTTTGTAAATAGCTTAGCTATAGCTGTGCGCAAATTAATCGAACCTGATGTTATTGATGCTGATGACAATTCCATGTTTACAGAAGATGGGTCTTGGGATTACAAAGAGCAAATAGAAGAAGAAAGAATATCTTTACGCAAATTTGTCCTAGAAAATGTTCCAGATGTCAAATATTTTGACCTAGCTGTGATTTACCATGTGATCGCCCCGAAATGTAATAAAGTATTTTATAACGAGAACTTTGCAATTAATCAAGATTTGCCATTAGATAAAGTAGTTAGTTATTCAGTTGACTTGCTTAGTAGTAAAAATGTTAATGCTCTACTATTGACTGAAGGTGGTAAAAGTGCCGTCTGGAAAGAATTCATCTATAAATTCATAGTAGCTGCAGACAAACATACACGCCAAGGTATTCTTACAAAGAAGAAAGTTGATGCAATTACCAGGAAAAATACATCTCGACTTATGGATCAAGCATACAATGCTATAGGTAATAAGTTATGTATTATTAGAGGAAATGCCGGTACTGGAAAGACAATGGCTCTTTTGCGAATAATGTATAACCAAATTAAAAAAGATGAGAATGCAGAATCGCACCATTGCCGATTGTTAACTTACAACAATATGCTGGTAATGGATATGAAACAGACGATGAAAAGTATTGGAGAGTTTACACCCACAAATTCTTCTATTAGTACTTTGCACAAATTCTTTTATGATATCTACAAAGTATCCCCAGTTCGGGTTATGCATATGGATAAACGAAAGATTGACGAGATATTCAATCTTTGTATAGTACGAATTACCAGATACAACGCTCTCTTGAAAAAGGCATTTTCTGAAACCAATTTTCCAAATGTTTTTCAGCTTATTATGAAAGTGGATGAGATGAATTCTGTAATGCCAGATGAGAAGAGTGAAATCGATCAATATATAAAATTTTTGCTTAAACAAAAGCAATTTGAAATTGCTAATCTACCAAATTATTTAAAAGAATACGTAGAAGACAAACGTGAAGTTTTCTTGAATAATTATCATAGAAGACAATTTCTTAATGGTTATAATATAATTATCAAAGAATTGTATTTGATTTATCATAATCTCGATGAATTTATTAATACATATGATTTAGCAACAGTTTATGCTAAAGAGGAACTACGTAGTTCAGAACATTTTAAAAAACAGCACGAAGAAGCCTATGATAAATTCATGGAATTTGCTGAAAGAAAATTTATAAACGAGAAAGCTTCTGCTATAGAACTGATGTCTGATTTTCTTTCTTATATTGATCAAGTGGAAAAAGAGATTGATACATCAATAGACGAAAAAAACGCTGAAAAACTTAAGAAAGAGTTTGAAAAAAGTCTGAAAACGATAAAACGCAAAATTAATTGGTCAAAATATATTCTAGTTGATGAGGCTCAAGATTGTCAATTATATGAAAAAGCTTTATTGTTAGAACTTAATGGTTCTGATAATACAATTGTTGCTACAGGAGGACACAGTCAGTTAATAAGATCTGCTAAGGAAAACGACTGGTCAATTTGCCTGGGCAATCGAATAATGACAGAAAAAATAACATTAAGGAATGTGAGTTTTCGTCAAAAGGGAAATATAGTTAATTTTTTGAACGCTTTTGCTCGAGTATTCAATCTTGATTCTCAGCTTTCTATTCCAGAGGAGACAATCAATGCCGGACGTGTTATCATTGACTGTAGACCTAGCCTCACGACTATCCCACAAGATATAGTCGAGGAACTTTATATCAGTGGAAAAGATTATGGGTGTAGTAATTTTGAAAATTTAATGTTTCTTTTGCCCAAGGAAGGTTACATAGATTTTGAATCGACTCATGATGTTAATGTTGAAATCGACTCCAATAATACTATTGTAATAAATCCATCAGATGCCAATAGGAAAATGGGGCTTAGGCTGCCAGAAGAGTATAACCCTATTGATTGTACTATAAACGATAAAAGAGAAGCTACGAATAAGGTAGGTCAAGATAATACTCGCTGTTTACTGTATGAATCTTGTCGTGGTCTTGAAGCTTGGAATGTTTTATGTATTGATCTTGATATATTCTATAAAGAGAAAAAAGCTTCAAAAGATGCAATTGAATACGCGAATTCAAATGCTGGATTATTTGAGTCAGACAGGCCTATGTTTCTCGAGCGATATGCTTCTTTATGGTGTTATATGGCTATGACTCGCGCAATGGATACGTTATACATCAAATTATCCAATGAAAATGCATCGTTTTCAACTTCACTACTATCTGCTGCCAAACAAATACCAAATATTGAAATCTTACGAGGACCAATCGAAGATGTTCCAAGGCTAGAAGAACAATTGTAGGCTTTACAGCGAACATTGCGTTCGCACTAACGCACTATCTTTGCACCGTCTAAAAATAAAAAACCGCAAAAGATATGTGCAAGATTCGTTTCTACGCTGACGTGACTGAAGTTCAAATGCCTGTTATCCGCATCGAGGAGGGCTTGTTCAAGGATATGATATTTGTGGTCGACACGGGGTCAAACAACAATATCCTATTTGGTTACGTATATAATCAGATTAAGGACATGCTTCAACCAGTTGAAGGCATCCAAGAACTCTATGGCATAGACGGGAAAGTTACTCGATTGAATTTAGCCAAGGGCATCGTTTCCATCTGTGGAATAGAATACGATATGCATTTCCTCATTCGCGAAGACGACGAAGCTGCTATGGCTCTCAGCAAAGACTTGGGGTTCCCGATATGCGGTATCATTGGCACGAACGTTATGGCCGAGCATGACTGGATCATCGACTACGGCAAACAAGAGATCACGATTGGCAATCCTGTTTCCACGCTGATGCTAAGACAAATAATCAGCGCGAAACAGAAAGCTGTATGATATGTTTTTATCTAAAAACAAGCAAATGATGAAAAAAGCAAAGAATCTATTGAGATGGGCAAAGGAGAATATTTGGATAATTATCTTTTGGCCCATTACGCTTCCTCTGCATTTGTTATTTATGTTATATGTATGGCTATACATTCTGGCACATTGCAACGTAATAAAATGGGCAGATGGATCAAGGGAATTAACTTTGGCTCCACATCGGCATGATTGACTCTAACCGACTGAAGAATATGAAAAGAATAATATTTCTGGACACTTATGGAACTGACAAATTCACAGTTACTGCTATTAGCAGCATTCAACGAAGCGAAGATAGGGAAGCGAGAAGCCGCAGTCTTGCTATCGCTCTTAGAGAAGCAGGAAATAGAAGACATTCTGAATCAATTGGACGAGATAGTGGACAACAAGAAGAGACTTCCGACAGAACAGGAAATAATGGAAATCCTCTGGCCAATACTGAAGGAAAAGGCGAAGAAACAGAAAAGTTCATAACCCCTCAAGGAGAGGTCTACGGCTTTGTAGATAAAGAAATTCAAGATGAAACCAATGACAGACAAAGTAAAGGAGGCTTGGGAGCTTATGATAGATTGTCTCGTAGAGATGAAACTACCCAAGGAAAACATAACAGCAATAGCTGCGATGTTACAGAACGAGGAGCAGATAGAGACAATGTTGGATTGGATAAAGAAACACAGCAAGGAGAATCCCAGCAAGCTCAGAGTGATGCTAGTAGCCAAAAACATCAAAGAAGGATTGCAATAAAGTATGATTTTACAAGAAATACAACTTTAATAAACTAACAGAAGATGAACTCAAAGAAATCATCAGAAGCATCGCCAGTTACTATCGAGGTTCTGAGAGAGCTGTTCGCGATAGGTTGCAGGAACTTGGGAATACCCCAAGACCAATGTCTGGCATTGGTTTTACTGCTCCAATCCAGAGAGGAATTAGGGAGCATGGTCAAATGAATGCTGAAGCAAGAGGAGCGGGGGTACAAGCCAGACCTAACGGAAGTAGTGCTGATAGCGGAGAAAATCAAGGACTATTACATAGCACATCCAGAAGAAATGGAATAACTATTGCTCCTTATTCATCTTTTGTAGATGAGAGCCTCCAGTTCTTCAAAACTCCCCAGGGAGAAGTCTATGGCTTTGTAGACAAGGGTGGCAATATCTATCTCGATGAAACTATTGTCTCTCCTAACCACGGGATCCACGAATACACTCATTTTTGGGACAGAGCAGTTCAATGCAGCAAAGATGGTATGTCAAAACCTGTAATTGAATTAGAAGGCACAAATAAAATAATAAATTAGAAAATGGATTCAAAGAAACCAACAATCCCAGAGATTTTGTACGCAGGATTACACCTGCTTGGAATAACAGACAAGGAACAGTTGAAAGTAATCCTTCTTACGTTAGAAACAGAGGACAATATGGCAGCAATGATAGCCAGAATAGAGGACCGGGTGGAGAACAAGAAAACAATGGATTGGAGCGAAGCTCTAAAGATGGCAGTCTCCATAAGGAATTCCGAACATCCGTAGGTGACTACAGACACGACTGACTCGAGTGGAAAGTAAGCATTTGGTAAACCCCGTAGACATTTAAAAACTACGAAGCATTCTCCGAAAAGTTGGAGTTCCTCGGAGAAACTTGTACAAGTTTGGAGATGTTTTCGGAGATTCGTCGGAGACGTTCGGAGACAGATCAGGCCACTCCTTCATCTGACAAAATGGCTTTTGCGCTACCCGGGATGAGCCATAACCTGGTGTCGTTGCTCTTCAAAAGAGTACTATAGCTAGGCAATTTCGTCAGCACCACAGGGAGCCCTACGACCTGCGACGATTACGGAGCGTCGGAATCCGAAGCCGAATACACTGGGGTGTGCAGGTCGGTATCTTCCTCTCCACAATCGGTGCGATTGACTGTGTGCAAAGATACAGCATAGCGTTGACATCACCAAATAATTGATCGAAATTTTTTGAGTTGTGAATTCGATTTGAATCTAAATCTAAATATATTTCATTAAAAAATTTAGGATTTCTGATTATCAAAATGGCATATTTTCATGTGAAAAACACCTTAGATTTTTTTTATTGTACAAATTCACCACAATTAAAAATATTTGTGGTTATTTTGTACGCAAGGCGTTTATCAGTTCCTGGATAAAGTATGATCCCGACCTGGTCTCTGATGGCAGCGGTTTAATTGTACCACCCCAAAACGGTTTCAAATTTACCACCTGTAGCGGAATGAAATGTAACGGACATAACGGTTTCAAATGTACCACCCGCAGCGGAAACAAATGTGCCACCCTCAGTGGCCTCCTCTAGGTCGTTTTTCTGTAAGTATTCGGCAAACCCCGTATCGATATTCAAAGGCATTCAAAGACGGGTTTCGCTAGTGCTGGATGGCGTTGGACTCAATACAAAATAGTGTGGAGATATTCGGCCCTGAAAGAAATGTTGTCTCGCAACTTATTCTATTGGATGTGTAAGTGGTCAAAAAGGGACAGGAAATTAAGAATTTACATTAAATATATAACATTTTTGGCAAAATATTTTGGAAATTGCCAAAAATGTTATATATTTGCACCCATAAAATAGTGTTTAAAAAAAATGACGGCAACTGAGAGAATTTTAACTTATGCGTCCATGCAAGGTCAACCTTTCCGCAAACGCGACCTATTGGATTCTTTGGGTACTCAAATTGTATCCGAAGCAACCGCTAATGTATTGCTGTCGCGTCTAGTCGAACAAGGGAAATTGGTTAAAGTTGGACATGGCCTCTATTCACTTGCCGAGAAAGGTAAACAATCTTTTTTATATAAGCCTTCGGAAGGTGAAAAAGAAATAGCAAGAATCATCAAAGAGGAATTCCCTTTTGCAGAATTTTGTATTTGGAAACCTTCCGTGTTGATACCTTATATGCGGCACATACCTGCATTGGGTATGACATTTGTTGATGTGGAACGAACTGCTATGGAATCGGTCTTTTTCTTTCTGCAAGGAGCTGCCCTGGAAATCCCAATTCTGCTCAACCCAACTCCACTGGAAATTGAAAGGTATATTACCACTGATAAGGTATTGATTGTTCGTCCATTGATAATCGAAGCTCCTTTAACTCTTGTTGATAATACACCTGTTCCCACCTTGGAAAAGATTCTCGTTGATTCAGCAGGAGACAAAGAATTGAGTTTTGCACAAGGAGCTGAACTTTTCACAATATTTGAAAACGCTTTCAACTTGAACGACATAAATGTCAGCCGTATGCTTCGATATGCCTCACGCCGCAATCGAAAGGAACAGATTCTAAAAATCATTAACACTCAAAAATCATGATACATCCTGATAGCAGGTCTTTGGCATGGATAGAGCAAGTTGCCAAAGAGAATCATGTGAAAGACTTGTCTTTGGCAGAAAAAGCCATCAGGGCGTTCTCATTGCTCGAAGCATTGGTTCGTTCTGGCTGTCCACTTCTTTTCAAAGGAGGAACCGCCGAAATGCTGCATATGAATAGCGCTAAACGTCTCTCCATAGATATCGATATTATTTGTCCTCCAGGCACACGTATAGAAGACTATCTTAAGGTCTATTCGAATGACTATGGCTTTGTAGATGTGGAATTGGTGGATCGTGTTTCCCGAATTGACATTCCCAAAAAACATGCAAAGTATTACTATGAAGTTTCTTATCCCTCAGGAATTAAACAAGATAAAATATTGTTGGATGTCCTTTTTGAAGAAAACCACTATACACAAGTCGTGTCACTCCCAATCCAAAGTCCGTTTCTGAAGACAGAGGGAGATCCTGTGATGGTCAACCTGCCAAGTTGTCAAGACATGCTCGGAGATAAACTAACTGCCTTCGCGCCACATACCACTGGCATTCCATTCTTCAAAGGAGCGAGAGACTGCTCTATGGAAATCATTAAGCAACTATTTGATGTAGCTTCTCTCTTTGACCGAACATACGATTTGAGCATTACAAAAGAAACATTCCGTAACCTTGCTACCATTGAACTGCTTTATCGTAATTCAGATTCTCTAAGTTTGCAAGATGTACTTGATGACATCTTCAATACCTCGCGATGCATTTGCCTTAGAGGGATTGAGAATGCAGAAGAGTTTAGATTGCTTCAGAATGGCATTGGCCGAGTTCGCAGCTACATTCACAGTGAAAACTACAATCTTGATAGTGCTATCATCAATGCTTCGAAAGCCGCTTATCTCAGCAAACTTTTAGAGAAAGGAATTTCGGAAGTCCAGCATTTCTCTGCTAACGAAATTTCACAACTTTCTGATGCAATCATAAAAGAACCACTGCCCTCAAAATTTAACAAATTTAAGAAGAGCAATATTGAGGCTTTTTACTATTGGAATGAAATCCAAAAGCTGATGTAATGTGAGTAATCTGAATGAGGTGATCATCCTGTGTGTATGGGGATGCGGTGCTTATTGAAACCCCATTGCGATTGTCTCGAAATTATTTGCTGAGTGCCTCAAGGACTACAATTTCCCAATCGTGTTTTTTGCCTTGGGTAAAACGATGAGTGTGCAGCGCTCCTCTTCATATGCGTTTACCTTTCCCGCTAAACATCACATAATATTGGAACAGTAAAGAAAACAATACAAACATGGAGATCAAGATTACAGCTATCAAGTTCGAGACGGTGAATGGGCGGAAGACAGGGAAGTCATTCAGATTTGGCATGGATCCGAAAAAGATGGCCAAATACAAGACGGAGGCGACTGTCAGAAAGAAGATTGAGGAATATGTCGCAAAGAATGGCGTATTCAAGAG
>Ga0256407_10007650_pt1 | contig 16168 bp, 7 predicted proteins | sample RumenRJG_04DNA_FD_193489 | JGI IMG/M metagenome (GOLD analysis project Ga0256407, IMG submission 193489) | Bovine rumen microbial communities from Lethbridge, Alberta, Canada - RJG_04 | ecosystem: Host-associated > Mammals > Digestive system > Stomach > Rumen | place: Canada: Alberta | collected...
AAGAACTTGAAAACTCTTTACTTTTGCGACAGAAACCTAAAACGAAGAAACAAAATCTCATTATATAACTAATCATCTATTAATAAAAAAACCTATGCTAAAAAGAAACAGTTTCATCGTGCTGATGCTTTGTCTGGGCATGCTCATGGGCATACCGGCAGAGACCTTTGCGCAAGGTGCGCAAAAGCACAAGGTTACAGGAGTCGTGAAAGATGAGAGTGGCGAACCTCTGATTGGCGTGACGGTGACCGAAAACGGTATTGGCAACAATGGTGTCATTACCGACTTAGACGGTAACTTCAGTATCACTGTCTCGCCCAACGCATCTCTTACGTTCAGTTATGTGGGCTACGTGTCACAAATTGTAAAAGTAGCCGGTAAAAGCAACCTAGACATCGTCATGAAAGAAGATGCCGCCCAGCTTGAAGAAGTGGTGGTCGTTGGTTACGGCGTTCAGCGTAAATCGGACGTGACGGGCGCATTGACCCGTGTGAATGAGGAACAGCTCAACACCCGCCCAGTTGCCAATGCCATAGAGGCTTTGCAGGGAAAGGCTGCCGGTGTGGACATCACCACCAGCGAGCGACCTGGTACGTTAGGGTCTATCCGCATTCGTGGTAACCGCTCTATCAATGCCTCCAATGAGCCGTTATATGTAGTCGATGGCGTTCCCTTGAGTGCAGGCGGCATTGAGAGTCTCAATTCACGTGACATTGAGGCCATCGACATTCTGAAAGATGCTTCATCAACAGCTATCTATGGTAGCCGTGGTGCCAACGGAGTAGTACTCATCACTACCAAGCGCGGTAAGGAAGGTAAGCTGCAGCTTACGTACTCGGGCTCGATGACCTTCGAGAAGATAGTTGACAAGAGTCCTGCCTTCAATGCCAGCGATTACATTACATGGCGCCGTTGGGCTTATTACAACTCAAATAACAACAACTATCCAAGAGGCGACGAGCCTACACTGGAGAACGACAAGAAGATTTTCACTGGCGACGATGTGGCATGGAAAAACATTGAGCAAGGATGGGCCAGCGGCTCATGGGACGGTTCGAAAGTGACCGATACCGACTGGACCGACTTCGTCACACGTACTGGCGTTACTCAGGAGCACACTGTGCGCGCACAAGGTGGAACCAAAGACCTGCAGGGCAGTTTCTCATTTGGCTACCTTGAGAATGAAGGAACTCAGAAAGGTCAGGAGTATAAGCGTTACAATGCTGCCGTAACTGCCGACGTCCAGGCCACCAAATGGTTCAAGATGGGTGGATCTATCAATGCATCATGGAGTAAACAGGACTATGGATTCTCGCGCACAGGACAGTCGTCGAGCAGCGGTCCGACCGACATCTACGGTGCAGCTAAGGCTATTCTTCGTTACACGCTGCCTTATGATGAGAACGGGCAGATTATCAATATGCCAGGCGGTTCGACCACCAACACCTACACCGTGATTGACGAGTGGGAGAAATCGAATGATAACCGCGAGGTTTTCCGTGCTTTGGGCAGTTTCTACGGACAAATCGACTTCGGCAAGATTTTCGAGCCAGTAGAGGGACTGGTATATAAGATGCAGTTCGGTCCTGACTTCCGCTACAGCCGCAACGGTATTTTCCTTGATGCCACATCGGCTACACGTCTGGGCGGTAAGAACTACATCCGCCGCAACGACGACCGCCACTTCTCGTGGACACTCGACAACATGCTGATGTACAACAAGACACTGGGCGACCACACTATCGGCCTCACCCTGCTGCATAGTGCCTCGAAATACAATGCCGAGAGCAGCAGCCTGAGCGAACAGGGAAATCCATTCCCCACCTTCAAGTGGAACAACATGGGAACAGGTGTCGATATTACCGAAACTAATTATGGCGTAGGCATTGGCACTGGTCTGACCGAAAACCAGCTGATGTCATACATGGCACGTATCAACTATTCGTTCATGGACCGCTATCTGCTCACCGCCAGTGTGCGCCGCGACGGTTCGTCAGTACTCTCGAAAGGCAATAAGTGGAGTACATTCCCCTCGTTGGCCCTGGGTTGGCGCATGGAACAGGAAAAATGGCTGCGCGACGTGAGTTGGATTGACCAGTTGAAACTCCGCTTCGGTGTAGGTGTTACCGGCAACTCTTCAGTAAGCCCCTACGGAACACTGGGTGTCATCAGCGGCTACTGGATGCCATTCAGCACTGGCAATTCGTTCATCCTCGTGACCAACGAGCCTTACTACTCGTCAGGTTCCAACAAACTGCCAAACAAGAATCTGTCGTGGGAGAAGACCACACAGTGGAACTTTGGAGTCGACTTCAGCTTCTTGCGCGGCCGCATCAATGGTGCCCTCGATATCTATACCTCTCGCACCAACGACCTGTTATTGCAGATGTCGCTGCCCTCACTGACGGGTTATCCTGCCATGATGGACAATGTGGGTAAGACCAAAAACAAAGGTTTCGATTTGACGCTGAATTTCATTCCCGTTCAGACCAAGGACTTCGAATGGAACTCTACCATCAATGCCGCCTGGCAGAAAGACGAGATTGTTGAGCTGGCCAACGGTAAGCAGGACGATATCAACAATGCTTGGTTCATCGGCGAGAGCATTTCAGTTTACTACGGTTTCGAGTCCGATGGTCTGTGGCAGGAGAGCGATGCCGAGGAAATGGCTAAATTCAATGCCAATGGTGCCAAGTTCGGTGTGGGTAACGTAAAGCCTGTCGATCAAGATGGTGACTACAAGATTGATGCCAACGACCGTGTGATTCTAGGCAACCGCAATCCGCGCTGGACTCTCGGTTGGAGCAATGTTTTCACCTGGAAGGGATTTGAACTGAACATCGACCTTTTCGGACGTTTCAAGTATAAGATCAGTACTGGTGGTGAAGGCCAGCTAGGTATGTATCAGCAGCGCGAGATTGACTACTGGACTCCCGACAACCCCAATGCTGATTGGCAGAAACCAATATACAATCAGTCGGGCGGCGATCCATACGCAGGTCTGCTTGGTTTCAAGAATGCCTCATTCATCAAGGTGCGCAACCTCTCACTGGGCTATCGCCTGGACAAGAACCTCTGTGACAAGATTGGCATTCACGGCGCAAAACTCTATATTCAGGGCAAGAACTTGGGTATGCTCTACTCTTCGGTTGACTTCATGGACTTGGATACGGGTGCCACCTTCTTCAACAGGGGCTTCACGGTAGGTCTGCAACTCGACTTCTAATTCTCACAATCAATGTTCAACAAAAGAAAGTATATGACTATGAAATATATGAATAAATTAATGATTGCGGCCCTATGTGTCGTATCGCTAAGCGGCACCACATCTTGCTCCGACAGTTTCTTGGAGGAAGACTCTGGCCACATGCTGACAGACGAACTGCTAGAGACGGGCGAAGGTGCGCTTTCAATGGCCGCCGGACTATATGCCAACCTGCGCTGGCACTTCGGCTATGAGTGGGCTTACGGCATCACACTCTACGGAACCGACGAGTTTACCAACGGTGCAGACCTCACCTCGGAGTGCTGGAACACTTATGACAACCGCCTCAACCCACTCGACCTGACACCTGCACTCGGTGCCGCCAACAAGAACTGTCCGGCCGTATCTGCACTTTGGGACGAGATGTATTATGGTATATCTACTGCCAACCTAGTGCTCTCGAGAGCTTCTCTCGTTACCGACGAGAGCAAGCGTAACCAGGCCATGGGCGAAGCCTATTTCCTTCGTGGATACAACTACTACAGGCTTTTTGCACAGTATGGTGCTGTAACCATCCAAACAGAGCCTACGAAGGCTGACTCTATCATAAGATTCTATCCGCGCGCCACTGAGGAGGAAACACTCGGACAGATTATATCCGACTTTGACAATGCCTATAAGCTACTCCCCACCAAGAAAAACCGTGGCAATGGATCGTGGACACGCTACACTGCAGCACACTTCCTGGCCAAGGCACTGCTATACAGACAGTCTGAGCGTTGCAACAGCTGGAACAGTAAATATCCCGCCGCAGCCGACCTTAACCGTGCTGTTGAGCTTTGTAACGAAGTCATTAAGGCTTGTCCGCTAGCTCCTGACTACCGTTCGCTCTATGCCGACTGGACTGGTGTTGACTGTGCAAACGAGGGACTGAGCGAGATTCTTATGGTGGCTGAGCACAACGATGCCAGTTCTACACAGGGACGTTTTGGAAACCGCACCTATAACTATTTCAACCCGCAGTTCTCCAACTTCTCAGGCGGATGGACACAGCGCGGACAATACATTGGCGGTATGGACTTCCAGCGCTGCCGTCCCACGGAGTATGCCTACGAGATTTTCGACAACGTGAATGACTCACGCATGTGGAAAACCTATAAGACCGTCTATGGTCTGAACAACATTCCAAAGGGCAAGACTCCTGCCGTAGTAGCTAAGGATAACGGCGTAAAAGAGAGTCAAGTGCCTGGTCTAGGCGACAATGGTATTCTGTTCATCCTGAACAAGAAAGACGACCCACGCTTCAAGGACGAGAGCACTTACGGCACCTTCGGACGCGGAGCCGTGGCCCACTCTTTCGTTCATCCTGAGACAGGCAAATGGGTTCCCAATGTATTCCCCGTTTATCTGGGCGGCAAGTATGTGCTCAACACTTACGGTGTGAACGGTAACCCCGCACAGTCGAATGTATTCTGCGGTATAAACAAGACCGACGACGGCTCGCGTACCGCAGAGAAAGGCGACGCCCACCGCGATGTCATCATGGCCCGCTCGGGCGAGACTTATCTTATCAAGGCCGAGTGCCAGGTTCGTCTGGGAGCCTATGACGATGCCATTGCCACTGTCAACCAATTGCGCGCCCGTGCCCAATGGAAAAAGGGTGAGGACCGCGAGTACTATTCTGATGGTACACAGGCCTTCACAAAGAACTCTACTGGTGCTGCCATTCTTGGCAAATGCTATCCCAATGCCGACAACAAGAAAGAAGACCGGCTGACGAATATCCAAGCTTTCGAGGCTTCTTATCTCACCAAGAACACTTATTATCTGTCAACTGGCATCGACCGTACTACCGATGCGTCTAACCTGCAGATTACCAGCTACAGTCAGCTGCCAGCAGAAGATGAGGCCATCCTGACACAACTGGGCATTACCGACACAAAGGAACGGCTCATCAATTTCATCTTCAACGAGCGTACTCGTGAATTGCTCGGTGAGTGGAACCGCTGGGAAGAGCTGAGCCGTACCAACCTGCTGGTAAAGCGTGCCAAGGCTTTCAACCCAGAGGCCGCACCTAACGTTCAGGAACGCCACAACTACCGTCCTATTCCTCAGAAGTTCATCGACACACTGCAGAATCCCGACGGAACCAACCTGAGCGATGCCGAGAAGAAGGCATGGCAGAATCCTGGTTATTAATTCAAGGCATAACAAGGAGCTGCCTCACACAAGGCAGCTTCCTCTCTGCACTTGGGTTACAATGAAGCAGACTACTATTTATCGATAAAGACCACTATTAGGTATTATGTTAGTCTTTTAAAGTTTTAGGTTATTTTAGCTATTAGTAGTTTGTACGGTGGTTGTCCGTTGAGGGATAGCCACCGTTTCTTTTTGTGTAAAAAAACTGGAAAAATATTTGGCCGTTCGCCGAATAATCCCTATCTTTGCCCGAGTTGCTAACCTATGAAGAGATTATTATTGTTTCTATGGCTGTCAGTATCGGTCTGCGCGTGGAGCCAGACTGAACTGAAATACCGTAATCTGAGCACCGAAGACGGACTGCCCAGCAACTACATTATTAATATGGTGCAAGACCCGCAAGGCTATATCTGGCTGGCCACGGGCAACGGTCTCTGCCGACACGACGGCTACTCGTTCGATGTGTTCAAGCATGCGAAAGAAGGCAACAATGCCCTCCTGCTCAACAACCGCATCCGCGAGCTGCACCAGAATCCCAACGGACTGCTCTTCATCCGTCTGCAAGGCGAGCGCTACAGCTGCTACGACACCAACCGGCGTCAGTTTGTCGACTTCACCACCACGGGCGACTATGCCCGCAACTACTGCGACTGTTATATCACGCCCTGGGGCGACACCTGGCTGTGGTATACCTACACGGGATGCATTGAAATCAAATATCACGATGGCCGCATTGAAGCCCATGAGTACAGCGAACGCAATGGCAAACTGCGCTCCAACCACGTGCGCCACATCTATGCCGACAGCCGGCAGCGCGTATGGATATGTACCGACGGCGGACTGTACATGAAAGATGCAGGCGGACTGCACAGCATCACCACAAAAGCCATGGTGGCCACCGCCGCCGAGGTAGGCGACAACGTGTATTTCATCACCGCTGACCAACATCTGGTACATGCCGACCGGCAAGGGCGCCTGCACGACGATGCCAGCTCGTACGTCAGTACCCTGGCCACCACACCCATGCGCGCACTAGCCGCCCTGGGCAACAGACTGATGGTGATCACAACGGGCAACACCTACGAATACGACACGCAACGACACACACTCGAGAAAAGCCGGTGGCAACTGCCCAACGGCAGTGTCTACACCGACAATGTAGGCAACTCGTACATCTGCGACCAGACCGTCAACCTCTGCTACATCGACAAGAAGCACAATGAGCCCTTCATGTTCGGCATTCTCGACAAGAAGATGCTCAACAAGCGCGGCGGACCTGCCTACAAGGTCATGACCGACCACGACGGCAATGTGTGGGTATCGACGATCGGCAACGGACTGTGGATGTTCAACCCCGCCACCAACCGCATCAAGCACTACCGCCCTGAAGACGGCGATGCCAGTCCTGTGCGTACCGACTATCTCTATGGTGTGCTCTGCGACAATGCCGGCAACATCTGGGTGTCGCAAGAGAATATGGGACTCAGCGTCATCACCACCATTCCGCAGGGCGTCAGACGTGTCTTTGCCACCGGCCACGACACACCTAACTACACCAACTTCTTCCGCTGTCTGCGACAGACCGCCGACGGCCAGGTGTGGGCGGGCGACTTCATGAAAGGCTCCTACCGCCTCGACACTCGCACCCTGCAATTGCAGAAGACCGACATCGGCACCGACGACGATCTGCTGGCTGTATGCATCGACCATAGCGGGCACACCTGGATAGGTACACGCCACAAGGGAGTCGGCGTCGACGGACGATTCTACACCAACCATCCCGACGACCCCGGCAGCATTGCCCCAGGCAAGGTGTTCGACATTCTTTGCGACAAGCGGCACCGTGTGTGGATCACCGTCAATACCGGCGCTCTCTGTCTGGCACATCAGCAGTCCGACGGCAGCTACCGTTTCAGCCGTTTTCTCACCGAAGACCCTTTCCTCCGCACCCTCACCGTGCTCCACGAGACACGCAAAGGTATGATTTTCGCCGGCTGTGCCAACGGACTAGTGGCCTTCAACCCCGACCAGCTGGCCACCAACCCCAAAGCCTTCCACTACTACAACTCCAGAAACAGCGCCCTCGGCTACTATGAGATACGCGACATCTACGAAGACAACAACGGCAGTGTATGGCTCGCCACCGTGGGAGGAGGCGTTTACCGCATCACCGATGCCGCCGACATCGCACACTTGCAGTTCGAACAGCTCACCACCAATGAGGGCCTCACCGACAACACTGTCAACTCTCTCATCTCCGACAAGCATGGCAACCTGTGGATGGGCACCGACTATGGACTCTCGAAACTCGACGTGCAGAACATGCAGTTCACCAACTACTTCCTCGCCACCGATCCCCTGGGCGAGGTCTACAGCGAGAACTCGTCGTGCCGTCTGGCCGACGGGACACTGGTGTTTGCCACCAACAACGGCATTGTGTGCTTCAATCCCGACAGCACACGTCTTGGCGGTAACAGCACGGGGACGCTGGCCGTTACCAACCAGCTGGTCAACGGCTCGCCCTACCTTGAAGACTCACAGGCCGACGGTGCCGTGACGCGCCTCAGCCACCGGCAAAACTCGCTCACCTTCCGCTTCTCCGACATGCGCTTCGACTTCCCTCACCGCACGGAGTACGAATACCGCCTCGAGGGCTTCGACCGCCGCTGGAGCCTTCCTACCCGCTCTAACGAGGCCGTCTATAAAGACCTGCGCCCCGGCGACTACACTTTCCGCGTCAGGATCTCCGGCAGCCGTGAGGCCCAAGAGGCCATGGTACGCGTGGTCATTGCCCAGCCATGGTGGAACACGTGGTGGGCATGGCTCTTCTACCTCATCGTTGTCGGCGGCATTGGCTGGTACATCATCCGACTGCTGCACATCACCTATGCCATGCGCAACCGCATCCGCATGGATCATGAGATCAACGACTTCAAACAGCGTTTCTTCATGAATGTCAGCCATGAGTTCCGCACCCCGCTCACCCTCATTCAAGGGTCGATGGAACGCATGCGAAAAGTGGGCGACCTGCCCGCTGCCCTGCGCCAGCCAGTGAGCAATATGGCACGTAGCACTGACCGCATGCTGCGCCTCATCAACCAATTGCTCGAATTCCACAAACTGCAGAACGGCAAACTCACCCTCAAGCTCCAGGAGACCGACATCATCAAATTCCTGCGCGACATCACCATGAGTTTCAACGACATGGCGCAAAACCGCCAGATGAGTCTTCAGTTCGTGCCTTTCGCCCAGAAATTCATCATGTACATCGACCGCGGCTACGTCGACAAAATCATGTACAACCTGCTCAGCAATGCCTTCAAGTACACACCGCGCAAGGGCTCTGTTGTTGTCAGGGTGCGCCACGACGAGGCAAAGCGTAAACTGGCCATCCTCATTGAGGACACCGGTGTAGGCGTGCCCCGTGAGAAGCAAGACCAGCTGTTCACTCGGTTCATGAACACCAACATGAGCGCCGACAGCATCGGCATCGGCCTCAACTTCACCGAACAGATTGTACTCGCCCACCACGGCACTATCGAATACCATGACAATCCCGCCGGAGGCAGCATCTTCACCGTCACACTGCCTGCCAGCCAGGAGGTCTACCAGCCCGAGGACTACCTCAACATGGTAGAGGCCATCGATGATGAGGACACTACACAGCAGACTGATGCTATCGCTGCCTATAGAGAAGTGCAGAGCGAGCCCCTTAACAATCGCAACATACTCGTGGTCGATGACGACGAGGATGTGCGTGAGTTTGTGGCTTCCGAGCTCGGCAAGTATTTCCATGTCACCACCGCGCAAGACGGTGTCGAGGCCCTCGACATCCTGCACTCCACACCCGTCGACCTCATTGTCAGCGACATCAAGATGCCCCAGATGGATGGCATCGAACTGCTCAAGCAAGTGCGCAACGACGACGAGTTGTTCGATATCCCCTTCATCCTGCTCACCGCCATCAGCAATGTCGAGAAACAGTTGCAGGGCATCCGCTACGGAGCCGACACCTACATGCCCAAGCCTTTTAGTCCCACGCTGCTCGTCAGCCGTAGCTTAGCCCTCCTCCGCCAGCACGAGCGACTGAAGACCGCCTATGCCAATAACAACAAGGACGAAGCATCCTCCATTCATAGTGAGGCCCTTATCACCAACGACCGCGACCGGAAGTTCCGCGAGATTGTCGACATGAAGATTCATAGCAACCTCTCCAATCCCGATTTCCTCGTCGACGACCTGGCCCACGCCACCGGCTACGGGCGTAGCCAGTTCTACAGCAAGATGGTCGAGATCACCGGCAAAACACCTAAGGAGTACATCCGCGAACAGCGTATGAACCGTGCCGCCGAACTGCTTCGTCAAGGTGGTGCCGTCAACATCAGCGAGGTGGCCTATCAGGTGGGCTTCTCCGATCCCTTATATTTCAGTCGCTGTTTCAAATTGCATTTCGGAATGACACCATCAAAATACCAGAAAAGTTGATTGAAAAGCGCCCCATCACTCTTATGCAGCATGAAGCTGCCACTGGCTGTTTTCAGTCGGCGGCTTGTCAGCCAACAAGTGTGTTTAGCTTTCACTCTGTAGCTTTTTATGATGCCAGCAGTTTTAAAAGAAGTGGTGCACGGTGTTTTTTCAGAAAAAATGTGTAATTTTGCAGCCAGAACAACGATAAAGGAAACAAAACGATGGCTAATTTAAGATTTCAGGTGGTTGAGGAGGCTTTTAAAAAGAAGCCGCTGGAGGTGGCCGCCCCCACAGAACGACCCTCAGAGTATTTCGGCAAATACGTGTTCACACGCTCGAAGATGTATAAGTATCTACAGCGCGACGTATATGAGAAACTGGTGGATGCTATCGACAACGGTGCTCCGCTGGACCGTTCGATAGCCGACGATGTGGCCCGTGGCATGCAGCAATGGGCCGAGGAAAACGGTGTGACGCACTACACGCACTGGTTCCAGCCACTCACAGAGGGCACTGCCGAGAAACACGATGCCTTCATCGAGCACGACGGCAAGGGAGGAATGATTGAGGAGTTCAGCGGCAAGCTGCTGGTGCAGCAGGAGCCCGACGCCTCGAGTTTCCCCAACGGTGGCATCCGAGCTACTTTTGAGGCACGAGGTTACTCTGCATGGGACCCCACGTCACCGGTATTTATCATCGACGACACCTTGTGTATCCCCACCATCTTCATCTCATATACGGGCGAGGCGCTCGACTATAAGGCACCGCTGAAGCGGTCGCTGCGCGCCTTGGGCGAGGCAGCCCTCGGTGTGGTGCGCTACTTCGACCCGAACGTAAAGAAGGTCATCTCGAACCTCGGCTGGGAACAAGAGTATTTTCTCGTCGACGAGGGTCTCTACTCAGCCCGTCCCGACCTGATGCTGACCGGAAGGACGCTGATGGGCCACGACTCGGCCAAGAACCAGCAGATGGACGACCACTACTTCGGCACCATTCCAGACCGTGTGCAGGCGTTCATGAAAGACCTGGAGGTGCAGGCTTTGGAACTGGCCATTCCTTGCAAAACCCGACATAATGAGGTAGCGCCCAACCAGTTTGAGCTGGCGCCTATCTACGAGGAGACCAACCTGGCCGTCGACCACAACATGCTGCTCATGTCGCTCATGAAGAAGGTGGCGCGCAAACACGGATTCCGCGTGCTGCTGCACGAGAAGCCTTTCGACGGCATCAACGGCAGTGGAAAGCATAACAACTGGAGTCTGTCCACCGACACGGGAGTGCTGTTGCACGCCCCGGGCAAGACGCCCGAGCAGAACCTGCGTTTCGTGGTGTTCATCGTCGAGACGCTGATGGCTGTGTGGAAGCATAACGGACTGCTGAAGGCCAGCATCATGAGTGCCACCAATGCCCACCGACTGGGAGCCAACGAGGCACCGCCTGCCATCATCTCGAGTTTCCTGGGTAAACAGGTGAGCGAGCTGCTGGAGCATATCGAGAAGGCCGACAAGGAGGACTTGTTCGCCGTAGCAGGCAAGCAGACCGTAGAACTGGACATTCCTGAGATTCCCGAACTGCTCATTGACAATACCGACCGTAACCGCACCTCACCCTTCGCCTTCACGGGCAATCGCTTTGAGTTCCGCGCACCAGGCTCGGAGTGCAACTGTGCCAGTGCGATGATAGCCCTGAACACGGCTGTGGCCGAGGCACTTGTATCGTTTAAGAAACGAGTGGACGAGAAAATTGCAGAGTTGTCGGTACACTCTGAGCCAACAGAAGGAAAACTCGGACCAGTGTTCCGCGCCATTATTGAAGTGGTGCGCGAGGATATCAAGACATGTAAGCCCATCCATTTCGAGGGCAACGGATACTCCGACGAGTGGGTACTCGAGGCCACGCGCCGCGGACTGGATGTAGAGAAGTCGTGCCCGCTGATTTTCGACCGTTACCTGGACGAGGAAACCATCAGCATGTTCGAGAGCATGGGCGTGATGAACCGCAAGGAGCTGCGTGCCCGCAATGAGGTGAAATGGGAAACCTACACCAAAAAAATACAGATTGAGGCACGCGTGCTGGGCGACCTGACGATGAACCACATCATCCCGGTGGCCACCCACTATCAGTCACGGCTGGCCAAGAACGTGAAAAGCATGCTCGACATCTTCCCGAAAGACGAGGCTTTGAAGCTCTGTGCCCGCAACATGCAGATCATTCGCGAGATTGCAGAGCGTGTGCAGACCATCGAGACCATGGTGGAGGAACTGGTAGAGTCGCGCAAGGTGGCCAACAGAATCACCACCGAGCGCGAGAAGGCCATTGCCTACCACGACACGGTGGCCCCTAAGATGGAGGAGATTCGCTATCACATCGACAAACTGGAACTCACCGTGGCCGACGAACTGTGGACTCTGCCCAAATACCGCGAACTGCTGTTTATCAGGTAGCCGGTTCCGACGAAAGTAAAAAAGTAGTTCACTGACAATAGTCTAACAAACAGAAAAGATATGCAAGCTATCATCTTGGCGGCAGGTATGGGCCGCCGCTTAGGCGAACTGACAAAAGAGAACACCAAATGCATGGTGCCGGTGAACGGTGTGCGGCTCATCGACCGGCTGCTGACCCAGCTCTCGCAACTGAACCTCTCGAGGGTACTCATCGTGGTGGGCTATCAGGGACAGCGCCTCATCGACCACATCGGCGACCGCTATGCCGACCGGCTGAACATCGAATATGCCGAGAATCCCGTATACGATAAGACCAACAACATCTATTCGCTGTCGCTCGTGAAGGAACAACTGCAGGAAGACGACACGCTACTCATTGAGAGCGACCTCATCTTCAGCGACCGGCTGTTCCAACTCATCACCGAAGACAAGAATCCCAACGTGGCTCTCGTGGCAAAGTATGAGAGCTGGATGGACGGCACCATGGTGTGCATCGACTCCGACCACAACATCGTGAACTTCGTGCCGAAATCGGCCTTCAACTACAGCGACATCGACACCTACTACAAGACTGTCAACATCTATAAGTTCAGCAAGGAGTTCGCCCGCAACCGCTACGTGCCCTTCCTGGAGGCCTACACCAAAGCCGTGGGCAACAACGAGTACTATGAGAACGTGTTGCGCATCATCTCGCTCTTGAACAGCAACGACCTGAAGGCACTGCCCATCGGCACCGAGAAATGGTATGAGATAGACGACAAACAAGACCTCGACATCGCCGAGGCGCTGTTTGCCGACGAGAAAGATGTGCTGCGCAAGTATTACGGCCGCTACGGTGGATTTTGGCGCTTCCCGCAGATGCTCGACTTCTGCTATCTGGTAAACCCCTATTTCCCCACCCAGCGTTTGAAAGACGAACTGCGCTCCAACTTCGACACGCTGCTCACCGAGTATCCATCGGGCATGAAGGTCAACACGCTCATCGCCAGCAAGTGCTTCGGTGTGAGCGAGCACTACCTCATCCCCGGCAACGGAGCCGCCGAGCTCATCAAGATCCTCATGGAGCATCAGCAGGGAAAGACAGGTTTCGTGCGACCCACCTTCGAGGAGTATCCCAACCGCTACGACCCTGAGCAGCATGTGACATTCGTGCCACAGAACGACGACTACCGTTACGGTGCCGACGACCTGATGCACTTCTTCGCCGACAAGGACATCCGGCAGTTGTTGCTCATCAATCCCGACAACCCCTCGGGCAACTTCATTGCCAAAGACGATGTGCTGCGACTGGCATCATGGTGCGAAGAGCGCCATATAAGGTTGGTGGTCGACGAGAGTTTTGTCGACTTCAGCCACAACTATGCCACCAACTCACTGCTCAGCGACGCCACGCTCGAGACTTATCCGCACATGGCCGTAATGAAGAGCATCTCGAAGAGCTATGGTGTGCCAGGACTCCGACTGGGCATCCTCGCCTCGGCCGACAAAGAGATGATTGCCCGCATGAAGAAAGAGGTGTCTATCTGGAACCTCAACTCCTTCGCCGAGTTCTTCATGCAGATTTACAACAAGCATGATAGCGACTACCACAGAGCCTGTGCCAAGTTCGTTGAGGAGCGCGATGACTTTGAGAGTCGCCTGCGCACCATTCCCTTCCTGCGCGTCATGCCGTCAGAGGCCAACTACTTCCTCTGTGAGGTGCTGCCCCCCTACTCTGCCAGCGACATTGTGGCTCGCATGCTCAAAAAGCACAACATCCTCACCCGCGACTGCAGCCGGAAAACGGGCCTCAACCCCGACAAACAATACATGCGCATCGCCGTGCGCGACCATGCCGACAACTCACGACTGGTGGAGGCATTAAAAACTCTCTGAGCTAAAGAACAGGAATATGGGAGTGACGGTTTGTGTTTGCGGCGGAGGTAATTTGGGACATGTCGTAGCTGGTTTTATGGCTGCCCAAGAGAAAGTGGAGGTGCGGTTGCTCACCCGCCATCCTGAGCGATGGGCTGACACGCTCAACATCACCACACCCGACCGGGGCACGCTCCATGGGCCACTGAGCCTTGTCACCTCTGATGCCGAGCGTGCCATGCTCGGCACCAACATCGTGCTACTTTGCCTTCCAGGCTATGCCATCGGCAATACGTTGCGCCACATCCGTCCATACCTGTCCTCTGCAACGGCTGTGGGCAGCATTGTTTCAAGCACGGGGTACTTCTTCGAGGCCATGAACCTGCTGCCTGCCGATGTTCCGTTGTTCGGTTTCCAGCGAGTGCCTTTCATCGCACGTACCGTCGATTATGGCCGCGCAGCCCGTCTGATGGGCTATAAGCCGCTCCTAAAGGTCTGCATCGAGCGGACCGACGCCAAAGAGCCTCTGCGCCAACAACTGGAGAGCCTGCTGAAGACGCCCGTCAACCTACTTGACAACTATTATGAGGCCAGCCTCACCAACAGCAATCCGCTGCTGCATCCCGCCCGTCTGTTCACCATGTGGCACGACTGGCAGCCTGGTGTGGTCTACGATGACTGCTGCAAGTTTTATGCCGACTGGACAGTGGAGGCTTCGGAGGCCTATCTCACGATGGACGACGAGTTTCAGCAATTGCTCAAGCAACTGCCCATCAGCGAAGGAAGCATCCCCACCGTCCTCGACTATTACGAGAGCACCGATGCCCTGTCACTGACCCACAAGCTGCGCTCCATCACAGCCTTTCAAAGCATCAAGGCACCCATGCGGCAAGTGCCGGGGGGCTATGTGCCCGACTTTCAGAGTCGCTACTTCACAGAAGATTTCCCCTTCGGACTGTCGATTGTCCACCGGCTGGCGCAACAACATGGCGTCAGCACACCGCTCATTTCCGAGATCCTGGCTTGGGGAAAGAGCAGATTATCGGCTTTCTAAAATACAAGTGGCTTTAGTCCAGCCAATAGGCTTCAAAGTGATGAGTCACCCGTTGTTCTACGGGCGGCAGCGTCATATAGTCACCGTAGGTACGCTCCAGATAGTCTTTATAGCCCACCATCGTCTGGTAGGTTTTCCCCTCAAACAGGATGCCCACCGACGAAGCGATATCCTCAGCTGGGAAACAGCCCTTCAGCGAGGGACCGGCCTCTGTCATGTTACACACGGTGCGGGTGGGTGTCTCCCTCACGATGAGCCGTCTGATGCTCCGCTCTATCTGCCTCGTGCTCATCGGCCAGTGCTTATAAACGAAATAAGCCAGGGCCGACCGCAACGGATTGCCGTTTGATATTTTACAGCGGCGAATCTTATACAGCAGTTTCTTTTTCTTGAACACGCGCTCCCGCTCTTGTGGGTCGTCACTCACATAGTCCACGGGGAACACATCCACATAGACGCCAATCTCGTAGCCCTGCGTCTCGGCCTCCACCATCCGAGTGCGCTGGTCGACCACCTTCGCGAACGTATAATAATAATGTGGTTCCTGTTGCGGGTTGATGGCGCGGTAGCGGCCTGTCTGGTCGTGGAAGGTCGTCAGAAACACCTCATAGTCCTTACGAGGCATATAAATATCTATATCATCGTCCCAGGGAATATAGCCTTTGTGGCGCACCGCCCCGATGAGGGTTCCGCTGGAAAGGAAGTAAACAAGTCCTTGCTCCTTGCAGAAACGGTCAATCTCGTCGAGGATTCCCATCTGCAACTGTCTCAGTTCTGCTATGTCAGTAATCTGTTTCATGGCCGCAAAAATACAAAAAAAAACGCAATCACATCGCTATTCACCCATAAAAAGATGACATAGCAGTTGAGACAAATCTGAATATCTGAGCGCAGTTCAGAATAATCCATTTTCAATGATCAATTTTCCATTTTCAATTTTCAATT
>Ga0256407_10007651_pt1 | contig 16166 bp, 10 predicted proteins | sample RumenRJG_04DNA_FD_193489 | JGI IMG/M metagenome (GOLD analysis project Ga0256407, IMG submission 193489) | Bovine rumen microbial communities from Lethbridge, Alberta, Canada - RJG_04 | ecosystem: Host-associated > Mammals > Digestive system > Stomach > Rumen | place: Canada: Alberta...
ACAAAGCCCTGCTGCTTATATCCAGAGTACAATATCCACTGACGACCGCACCTATACTGAATCTTCATATCAGCCAGCATCTCGTTGAAGTCCTGCGCCGTCATACCGTAGTCCTGCGCAATCTGCGTCACGGTCACCGTGTTAGTACAAGCCAGAATCTTGGCACAATAATCAGCCATCGGCTTCATACGCTCATTCTCCATAGAGAGTGTGACATTCTCCTTCATCAGCGCCAATCGCTCGGTGCGCTCACGCTTCAAGGTATTGAGCAACTTGATGCCATAGTCAGGATCCTCGGCAAAGCGAGCCAATGCATCATCCGTGAGATATGCCCCATTGCGACGGATTGAAGGAAGAACCACCGAAGTCACCCAGCGCTTGAACTCTTTCGCCTGTGGAAGCTTAGAGGAAAGGATGAGAGCATAAAGCCCGCTCTCGTTGATGAAGATCGTCTTGCTCTTGTAGTTAGAACCACTGTGTTGAATCAACACACTGGTTTTGTCATCTTCATCGACATGATCAAACACCGCACGATGTGGAGACACATACCCAAGCACACTTGCCACATCCTTACCCACGAACCAAGGTTCATCGTTTATTACCATTGTCCTCACTTCACCGAAGCGGTCATTCTTGAAAACTTGTATTTCCATTTTATTTCTCAATTTAAATTTTTAACTCTTTCCAAACGCTAAGTCGCTAAGTCGCAAAGAATTTTTATTTTTTATTTTTTATTTCTTATTTTTCATTTTTCATTTCTCCGCGCCTTTGCGCCTCTGCGTTTGTTTTTAATTAGCAATGCTTCCGCTTGGGCCCATAAACGAAAAGCACCCGAAAACCGTTTCCGATTTCCGAGTGACAACGTGCTTTGCACCTCGCACCCAGAAAACAGGGCTTGTCGCTCCAAAAAGAGCGGTGCCCGTCTTTCGGTTTTCTGGGTGCAAAATTACTCCTTCACCAACAAAAAAACTGCCTATATGCAGTAGCACTACTGCAAGTACTACAGTAGTGCTACACCTTATCCCCCTCTCCCTCAGTTACTTGTCAATTCTGCCAACAAACTCTATGAACTTGGCAAACTTCTTCTGGCACAAAGCCCTTTGATAATACGACGAAAGCTTGCCTATCCCCCACAACTCCTCGAAAGGCTTCCAACGATTCTCCTGCCACAACTTTTGCGATATGCGCGAAGCAATATATGCCGCCTCCGCATTGCTTATGCCTTTAGGCTGCAAGTCATCATCAAGCAAACCTACCTCTACATATTGATTCATCAGAAGCCGAGCCTCCTCCGTGCCAAGTTCCTCAACCGCGCGCCTATCATTCCCGTCTCTCTTCTCCTTCGGAATGCCATCCCACACACTCAGCGCATCAAACAGCATATAAAGCTTCTTCCGAGGAATGCCGCCATCGAGATACAGCAACCTGTGCATCAGTTCCCCCTTATCCATCATGTCGAGGAAGAGATTATCAGGCAACCGCTTCAAAGCCTCATACGCACTCCTTCGCAGCATCTCACCGTCAAGGTCAGTATGCAGCATCTCCATCAGTTTCCTGCGGTCGTCAAAACGCGCCTTTATCCTCGGATAATACTCCGCGCGGAAAGCCTCCCTGCGCTCTGCCGAACCGATATCATTTATAGCCTTTACCAATCGCTCCCGCATCGCCCTCACCCTCTCCGACGGATGCGCTGCCACCAGTCGCCTGTACCTCGCCAATGCCGCCTGCGTCTCCTTCGACACATCACAGCGCGAAGCCTTTATCAACCTACTGATATTCCGCATCATCATAGCATCGCTCAGCGTACCCGGCTTCTCCAACCCCAAGTCAAGCATCTTTATCGCCTCCTCCGCCTCGCTGAACATCTCATAGTCCAGCACACCGTCGGTAGCAAGCGCATCCATCCAACTCCACTCTTCCCACACCGAGTTGCCCTCCGTGTCCTGTCTCGTCACGAACCCATCAGGCACATCCACCTCAAGCACGGCAAACATACCCTGCACCGACAGCTCCACCATCCGCGCCTTCAATACGTCATACCCCGTGAACGCCATCAACTGAAGCATCTCGGGCAAGTCCATACGGCTTATCACGCCTCTCGTCGCCTCCATCTCTGCCTCGTCATCGGCTTCCACAACTTTCAGCACCGCCCCGTATTTATTGTAAGTCTTTACAACGAGCATCTCCGGCATCGTCTTCTCCAGATGCTCCATCGTGCTTTTCAACAGGCGCACATCGCCCTTGCAGGGATATTTCATCCCCGTCATCAAATAGTTCCTTTTCATGTCCGTTTTATTAAGTCTTTTCTTTTGAAAATAGATTTAGTATCGTGTTTCCATGCCCTCTCTCCCCCTCACTACAATAGCGAGGGGGAGGATTTTGCAAGTCTTTATTTATTATCTATTTCAACTTTCGGAAGTAGCCTGGAAGGCTATACTATGAGTAACCGAGGGCATACTCGACGAAAGAGAAGATGCCCTCGGATAGAAAACCACTTATTCTTTATCAGCCTGGAAGGCTGTACCTGATTTCTCTTAATGCAACTTCCACGATGTACTGCCCTCCAGGCAGTATATAGAAAGGGATTCGTAATCCCCCGCACATCCTCGTTACACTCGTATGTACGGGGTTACTAATAGTATTGCCTTCCAGGCACTTCTTAACTTCCGAAAGTTGAGTTATCTATCTTGTCTAGTGGGAACTTCGTTTCATCTTTAAGACGAGCTTCAAATTGCCCAAGAATCCGATAGTTATATTCCAAATCTGACATTTCTTCATCTCTTTTAATAACCTTATAAGGGCATTTAGCCCTTTCAAGCTCATCGCAGGTAGGTTCTGTTAATTGAAACATTTCACATAGTTCCTTGCTATATTTGGTTTCGTCACTATTTTTCATAAAAGCGGGAATGGCGTAATTGGTTAATTTCGATAGTGGAAACGTAATGTCATTGCTTTTATGAACTGAAGTATAAACAATACCTATTAGTTCTTTGTGATATTGCTTGCTTGATGCATTTCTTTTTTCAATTACCCACTCCATTAAAAGTTGCGGAATAATATATTCAGGCTTAAAAGCATCTTCAGATTTAGCAACCTTTACCATACAGGCAAGTACTAATGGCAAAACCTGCAAGTCTAACTTTAATTCTTTAACAGTTTTATCTACATACTGTTTTTCAGCTCCAGTATATACTGTGTTTGAGTACCATGTTGGCAATGATAAATCAATGAATCTTATCTTTTCCCTATCAGAATAAAACCTCGAAACATAGTACTTATCAAGATTTGGTCTATGCATCTCTTCCCAACAGACATAGGCACTTGCTCCCAAATATAAACATGGATATCCAGGAATACTATATCTTTGAGTCTTTACGATAGTCCTCTTATTAAATGGGATATGAAACATACCATTACGATCATGTTTCTCGCCATCGTCGAATATACGCATTCGATAAAGATCTGGAAGATTGGTAAGAACATTAATCCCAATGGTGCTTATATTTTTATTTAATTCTTCGAAAGCTCTAGAATGTCGACCTTCATAATAATATTCAACAGATTTATTTATAGCTTCAATGAGTTCTTTGTTTTTTTGTACAATACCATCCCAAACATCCCCTTCCGGGCGTTCATCAACATCGAGTTTATCAAGTAATACTAAATAATCATTTAATGTTTTTTTCAAATGATCACGGAACTCACACTTACTTGCATCATACTCAGAAGGTGCAAGTTTGAGAATCTCATTATAAAATTCTTTTCTTGTCATATCAGTTTTAATAAATTTATAGGATTAGTTAATTCTTTCATTATTATTCTCATTCCGCCCACTCTTAATTTTCAATTTTCAATTGTCAATTTTCAATTTCCTAAGAGTGTATCTACTCCCTCTGGAGGGGGTAAGGGGGGTGGAGCTTGTCACATACTCCGATGTTATCAACATCTGACTACCCATTGGGGAGGGACTGGGTGGGTCGTGTGGGTCGTATGGGTCGTGCGGGTCTCAGGCCCTATGTATCACATACCTCACCACTCCCCACACGGCGAACCTGTCATCCGCCGTGACATGAATCCTCTTGAAATCGGGATTCGCAGGGATGAGCCACCCCTCATCACCCTCACGCTTGAAATACTTCAGCGTGTAGTCGCCATTCAGCTCGCACACCGCCATCTCATGCTCCGACGGATTGCGGTTGCTCTTGTCCACCACCACTATGTCGCCGTTAAACACATTCGCGTCAATCATAGAGTTTCCCTTAACATTGATGAGATACGTAGATTCACGGTCGGGACACATCATGTCGAGCAATCCCACCGTCTGCGACCGCTCATCGTTATTCATCGGGATAGGCACACCAGCCACGATACCGATGTCATAGAAAGGCACTTCCACCTCCTTCACCATGTCAGCCCTGTAAGCCGAGCCAAGTTTCGAGAAATCAGGCTCATTCTCAGCAGACAAAGCATCCATACGCGCCCTCAGCCGAATGCTCTCCTTGATGTATTCGCCCATCTCCTCCTGAGCCTCGATCAAGTCGCGCAGTTCTCCGTTCGCTCGAAACGTGAACACCTTTGCCGGGAGCGCAGACTTCTTCCTGCCTGCCCCCGGACGAGCACCGCCACGACCATCCTTTTTCTTCTTCTCAGCCATATATCATTTACGTTTATTCCGATTGCAAAGATATGAATACTTTTTGAAAAGCGTATTATTTCATTCAAAGATATAACAATTCTTAACTTTTGAAATCCGTATTCACGAAATCAATAGCAGGACATAACACACCACATCCTCCCTTACCAAAAAAGGTTCAGTATATTGTGAACCAAAATACACACACCCTCTCTCTCCCTCTTTTCCTCAATAATAATAATATTATAAATAAATATTATTATTATTGAATAGTGGTGTGGCAATATTATAGGGTCTGTCTTTACAGGTTCACATTTTACTGAACCTTTTTCCCCGATGTTATACAATACAGTTATCTTGCTATATTTCAACAAATTACAGCGTTTCACTTTCATTAACATGGTTCAACTAAGAAAAAGTTGTTCATGGATTTTTTTATATGCGGAAATCGTAGTAATTTTGCAGTGTAAATCAGTCAAAAGACTAAAGACAAAGGTCAAAAGACAAAGGGTGGTGGTCACTAAGAAGGTCCGTTACAGGTTCGCTTCAGGTCCGTTTCTAATCCGTTAGCCCCCCAGCCCCCCAAGGGGGAGTTTGTTAGATAGTACTGCAGGCTATTGAGCAATCACGGGGAAGGCAAACGGTATTCAAACAAAAAGGCTTCAAGCCTATGATTTATTAACTTCATTATTAACTTGCTGTCGCCTTCTAAAAAAACAGAAAAGAGACCCCTTTATTCGCAAAAGCTCATCAAGCTGAAGCAAGTCCCCAACCCTTTCCCCGTGAAGGGGCAAGGGGGAGGCTGGCGCAGAAAAAATAATCGCGATAATGCCCCATACGGCGATAGCTTCTTGCCCCTTCACGGGGAAAGATGTCCGCAGGACAGAAAGGGGTCGTTTCTAAATGGCGTAAGCAACTCATTATTAACAATTAAAACCCGCACTACCCCTTGGCGGTTATGGCTCTAATGCTATATAAAAATTCTCCCACTCGGGGGAGTTAGAGGGGGGCTTCTATGGGTAAACTAACAGGTATTATCAGTAAGATTTCAGGCTCAGCAGGAAATGTTACATTCAAGCTGCGTAGTGGCGAAACAATCGTTTCAGAGAAGGTCACACAGGTTCGCAACCCTCGCACCAATGCGCAGATGCAGACTCGCACCAAGTGGGGCAACATCATCGCGATGTACAAGGGCATCCGTCCGCTCCTTAACTATGGCTTCGAGGCTAAGCCGAAGACGCTCAGCGACTACAACATGTTCGTCAAGGTGAACATGCAGCGCACGCCTATCTACCTCACCAAGCAAGCGGTTGCGGGCGGTGCTTGCGTAGCAACAGCCTATCAGATTTCACAGGGTTCGCTCCCTGCAATCGTGCTCACTGGCACAGGGCAGAACGGCGTGACTGACATCCTTCTCGGCAGTCTGTCAATCACAAGCGCGACAACCGTGGCGCAGTTCTCAACTGCCGTTGTTCAGAACAACCCCGACTACCGCTACGGCGACCAGATTTCTTTCTTCCTCGTCAAGCAGAAGGTGAACGAAGAGACAGGCATTCCTTACTGCCAGTTCTCAGCAGCAAAGGTCATCCTCGATGCAGCCAACGAAAACAAGCTCTCTAATGAGACAGGCAGCTCTCACGGCTTCGCTTCTATTGACGGCAAGATTGGTCACTCTGGCAACGATGGCGACTGCGCCTACGCTTGGGTGCACTCTCGCAAGACTGACGGCAAGACGCTCGTGTCTTCTCAGTCACTCCTTTCCGCCAACACGAAGGAGGCAGAGTACAAGGGCGACATGGCTTACAACCTCTCTCGTTCCAGCTATGGCAACGGCATTGAGGCGTTCCTCGTGCCTGATGGCGATAGCGCAGGCTCAACCTCCGGCGGTGGTGACAACGGAGGCGGAAATGGTGGCGATGGGAATGACTCGCTTTAATTAACTAAACGCAAAGGCGCTAAGGCGCAAAGAAAAGCTCTGCGTCTCAGCGACTTTGCGTTTGAAATATTTGCTTTCGCCATCTAAAAAAACAGGGGAAAACCAATAAAAACATATAAAAACAAGACAACAATAACCAAAATGTTTTATTTTGTATTCTTTTGTTTTAATTGGTTTTTCTAAATGGCGAAAGCAACAAATCTCTAACCTTTAAACTCAGAAAGGCTCCTATGAAAACGAAGATTGCACTCGCAAGTTTCATTTGCGCTATCGGTTTTGGAGTGGCAGGATTGATAATACCCCCTATGGGGGTGATTGACAGCAGCGTTCTAATCTTTGTAGCTCAGTTGCTTACGCTTACGGCTACATTTCTTGGTATCGATAATTATGTAAACCTTATTCGGAGGAAATAGTTATGACAAACGAAAAGAAAAACAAGTGGTCGGTAATCATCAATATTGCTCTCACCACACTCACAGCCGTGCTTTCTGCACTCGGCTTCCATGTAGGATAAAGTTCCAATCTGAATGAAAAATTAAACGGCATCACACTAATGTAATGCCGTTTTTTTATGATACAAGAGAACGTTATTTGACTATGTTTTCGATTACTTGTATATTACTTGAATTATAAACAAATTGATTTTTTATATTCCTGTTAAGAGTAAAATGAGGACAGTCAACAGGAAGAACTTTTAACGGGAAACGCGGTGTTCCTTTAGTCTTGTAGCGATTACATATTTTTTTTTCATATATGAAATGAAGACATATATCACAGAAACACGCTTTTCGACCTTGTTCATGGCATTTCAGCAGCGAATATCTTCTTGCTTCTTGAATGCTGTTAATACCATGAACAAATAAATATTCCAGAACCGTTTTTCCATTTCTTTTTTCAAGATTTTGACATGAAACCTCATCTGCACGACTTTTCCCACTTGAAAAAAGTTGAAATCTATACATTTTAGATTCTATTGTGGAAATATTTTTTGTTTCCTTTTTAAAGTTTAGGAATTTTGTTGGTTCATATCTTATTGGGGATATTTGTTCATATCCTATTTGTTCATCTTCTATTTGGGATGTTTGTTCGTATCCTATTGGAAATTTCTGTAAATCCTCAAGATTAATGTCCTCAACATCAATATTTATGATTCTATAATCATTCCTGTCAATTACAACATGATAATCTTCAGTCTCAATGTTGATTATAATGTCATTCTTTTCGTTTTCTGCGTGTTTTATAATAAGATCGCACTTATACTCTGCATCTTGTAGCTTGACATTTTTCAGACATTCATTATACCCTTTTGTTTTTAAATCGTATTTTATTTTCTCCCTTTTTTGGCATCTTTCGGAATCGTATAGGTCACATGTGTCTTTTTTCTTACAGCTTATATGCTGCGGAACCATGATTTCAAATTTGTCTGATGTTGTAAATTTATGCCAAATGATTTCTTTTGCAGCCTCACGCAAATACAGATCAGCATCACATAAGACTTTACTTTCTAAAGGGACAAAGTAATATTTACCATGTCGATTTACATCGATGGTAAGTTCCCGACCACATGCAAGACAATAATATTTATGCTCATTCATATTAACCTCATCATTATTGAGATTAACTAATGTTCCATTTTCATCCTTCGCATAGGAACGCCATTGGGTGTAGTAATCATAATCATCATAATAATAATTACAATCATAATCAAAATTACCATTACTATTGTTACTATTTGGACTATATTTTCGTGTTGAGTCATTGTTTGTATCCCTAATCCAAATTCGATTTCTTGTTTCTTCCGTTATGAATTTGCGAACAGCATCAGGATTAAGTTCACACTCATTGATGTCAAGTTCAACACAATCAATCTTTGCAGAGATTATCTTTCCCTTTTTCTTGGTATCAACGGCATGTGCGCGCTTAAACTCTATCCAGATAAACTTATCACCATAATAGCCGACACAATCAGGACGAAGGTTTGTTTCCTTGTCGTAAAACTCAACTTCAACTCGGTCAAGTTTTAGCAGTTCTCCACGGCTACCATCAAATCTGTCTGGCAATTGAATGCAAAGAGTTTCTTTCATAACATCTTTTGCCATCTTATGCAATGCAGATTCAATTGCACCGACACAATCTGCACCATTTAGATGAGCGAAATGATGCACTTTATATACACCTTCGTTTTTAGCGCATAGCTCACTCTTGCAATGAGGGCAAAAGCACTCGCACTCATTGCCATTAGGCACACCATCAATATGTACTAAGTCACCCTCTTTATTAAGAGCGTATGTCAGATATGCTTTCATGGTTTTCTTCGGTTTCAAGTTCAACAAAGTCTATTTTCATCCCCAAACCTTGCGCTATTTTTGTAAGCACATCAAGGTCCGGTGCAAACTTTCCTTGCTCAATTCGTCTCAAGGTGCTAAACATAATAGCAGACTTAAAAGCCAAAGTTGCCATATCCATTCCTTTTTTTTCGCGTAATTCACGGATTCTGTCTCCAATGATTACGCGATTTTGAATTGGATCACGTTGAAATGAAAAAACTGGGCTGAAACCATTTATCATGAGTTGTCGAGTAATCTCACCCATGACAACATTACCATCTCCCTTATAGAATTTATCAAAGAGAGAACCGAGAAAATCAGAGAATGGAACATTAGCCTGTTCCTCCCATGCATAGTTCATTGCCGATTCAAATCCGATAATGAACGAATCACCTTGCGGTGTTTTTACCAAGACCCTCTTAGGATCAAGGTATGATACTTTGGTCTTTTCCATATTGAATAAATAAAAGCCGAATTTTACGTGTTGACGCCACAATGGTTAAACAATAATATTGAAAAACTCGTTGCAAAATTATGAAAAAAAAATGTATTTCCAAAAGAAAACACATTGTTTTTCGTGTTTTTACTTTTCAACTGATTTTTTCAGTTTCAAATTTATTTATGCGAGAGCCTTTTCACTTAAAAGTAAAATATAATTAACACTTTGGTCTTTGGGGGTTGTTGTGCAACAAGTACAATAATTTTCTGATACCTCCAAATGTTTCCTCTAAGTTTTTCAGGATATATTTTCTTACAGCACTAAATAAGTAGTTTCATGTAGCAAACTTTTTGATTGAGAAGATGGAAAAGAAAACTAATCTCCGTGTGTTTGCATTTCAATTGATATTTTCAAATTGGTGCATAGATTGTGGTAAGGTTCAGTATATTGTGAACCTAAAAATAGAGACACTCACACACTACTATTGCTTTCACATAGAATCGGGCTCAACCCCTGAAGAGCAACTTTCGTTCATGGCCCACTCTAAATGCTAAAGCGTTGCAAAGATACTCTATTTTTTCAAATATTCCTATCCATTCGCATAAAAACGAATATATTTGAGAATCTTTAACTATCATACTTGGATAGAGTATGAAAATCATACTCGGAAGATTAGATGTTACCTTCATTTTTGCAATGAGTCTAACAGGTTAGATGCTATCTCAGGATTTCGGAATTGAATAAGATTATCTTCAAGGGAGCGATATCCAAGGATGTTGACACTGCCGTACCAGATGGTGCTTTTGTCAATAATGGCAGCATGAAGGGATAGATGGTCTTTGTAGATGACAGATATTCCCTGATGTTGCAAACTTATCGTGTCTTCATTCTCTTCTTTTGTATACAACACTATCTCTATACCATTTGCCATTAAATCAGCAAGACGGTCTGCAATCTGTGAGTGTCGTCCAATTTTTACTTTCGGACATGAGACAACAACAGATTGCTTGGCCTTTGATAAATCGGAGATAAATGGCAGTTCAAAGTTTTGACCGTCATAAATCACATCAGTAATAGGAAATAGGCTGTCAAAAGCCTCATTGTTTCGGATTCTATAGCCGATGGAAGCGTAACCTTTCAACCGCTTGCGATACATAGACTCGCAAACTGGAACGCGGATGTCTATGTAGTCATAAATCTGGACATCTTGTTTGCCTTCATACTCTCGATGCAAACGTCCTGCGTATTGGGCTACGATACCTTTCCATGCTACTGGAGATACAAGAAACAGCATGTCAAGCCTTGCATAGTCAAAGCCCTCACCAACATATTTGCCTGTAGCGACTATGACAAGCTGCTCTGATGATGGAATAGATTGTAGATGTTCCATCTTCTGCCGTTTATCCTTGGTACTTTCGGAGCCAATAAGAGTGATGACATTCGGACAATGAGGCTTTAGTAGTTCAGCCAATATTGACACATGGGAGGTTCGACTGGTGAGGATGATGGGAGAGCGGCCTTCCTTCAGGACTTCAATAACATCCTTGACGATAAATAAGTTTCGATATTCATCCTCTGCCAGTTGCTGGGCGACTTTTGTATACGAGAGATCACTACCTACAATGGGTCTGAATGGTGTAAAGCGAGGCACTAACAAACGCTCAAAAGATTGGCTTAGCATCTGAGCTTTTGCATCTGCACTATATCTTATTGGGCCACACTGCATGAAGATGATGGGCTGGTGTCCATCTTTACGAATGGGTGTCGCAGTCAAGCCATACACATAACGTGCATTAACGGTTTTAAGTATCTGCTCAAAGTTTACAGCTGAGACGTGGTGGCATTCGTCGGCAATCACCATGCCATATTCCTTGACGAAAGTCTTTACTTCATTGTCAGATATGCATGACTGCATTAAAGCGATGTCAATGATGCCATGAAGTTTGTTACCAGTTGATGATAAGGTACCAATGGGCGAAAGTGGTTTTCTTCGTTTGCGTTTGCGCTCATTCTCCTCAGGGATTGTATCAATCGTCAAGAACTGCTCCAAAGCCTTTACCCATTGGTCAAGTAAGGCTTTTGTGTGAACAAGTACCAACGTGTTTACTCCATGTTTTGCTATCAATCCTATTGCTGTCACTGTCTTGCCAAATGCTGTTGTAGCGGAGAGCACACCATTACTATTGGAAGCCAAGACATTGACTGCTTCTTGCTGATTGTCCCTTAACACACCATTGAACTGAACGGAAATCGGTTTGCCATGATTGCATTTGTCTTCAATTCGATAAGGAACGTCCTTTTCTCTTAACAATGCAATGACTGCATCCTCACATCCACGAGGTAAAGCGAGGTATTCATCGTCTATGTCTGCACAGGAAATGATGCGAGGCGTTTGATAGGTTGACAGTCTCAATGCCTGTTTGCTGTAGAACTCCGGATTACGGAATGAGGCTATTCGTTTGAGATGGTTGAGGACTTTCGATGAAAGCTGGTTCAACGGAATATAGAGCATGTTTGACCGTATGATGATGACCTCTGACGAGAAATCGCTCCTTCCTATCTCTTTCGGCATTGGTGTCTCCCATGGCTTACTCTCACTAGTCTTTGAAAGTTCACCAAGAGGTTGTATGTTGGCAGTCTTTTTCAAAATATCCTCCAGTAACTGCTCAGAGAGTTTACCAACATTCAACAGAAACTCCCATTGGTCAGGGTATGGTTCAAAATTCTCATCTACGAACACGCTATTGCCATGTTTCCTGGCATTTCCCTGTAACGGCAGAGCAACTAAATTGCCCAGTCCTCCTTCAGGCATCGTGTCTTGATTAGGAAAGAAACGGTCGTATGATTTGAAACTGATTTTCCCGTTTCTGCTCATCGCCTCTGTTAGTATGGCATTGCCAAGCCTACGTGCCTTGACAGCCAGCACAGGATTATCAAAGAAAATCCACACATGAGCACCGTTGCCTGAACGGGAACGCTCTACAGAACAAGGTATGTTCCAACTCCTACAAACATCTATGAATGCCAGTACATCATTTTTATAGCCATGTTCGCAGTTCTTGTCGTCAAAATCCGTACATAGAAGGTGACAAGTGTTGTCTTCATTAAGAACATAAAGACCAATTACATCCCTGCCATCGGCATCTTTGCCTTCCAGATGTCGATAGATGTCATTATCAGTAAGAGGTGAAAAATGGCGATTGGGACAATCGGCGCATTTGAATGTCCTCTTGTCGCACATTGGAGTCCATTCATTTTGACATACAGGTTGGTAACCTGCTTTTCCACTTGTCTTGCTGTACCATCTACGGGCAAACACATCCTCACGCCCTTTGAAAAGACTTCTGAACAAGTCCACTTTCTCCTGAAGAGACAAATTTTGCATTGCCGTCGGTTTCTTTTCTGTGGGCGTGACATCTTCGCCAAGCCTTTTTCTAAGCTCGGTATTCTCGGCTTCCAATTCTTTTATTCGTTCAAGAAGCTGCTGACGTTCTATTAACCACTCATGTTGCTGCATAGATTCTTTAATTGCCACAATATGGATATTGTGCCTTAAAGCCCTGTAAGATCAAACTTATATACTTTCTCTTCTGCCTGGGTTTGTTCGAAAAAGCTTATCATGTAGATGGGATAGTAAATAACTCTCCCCCTTGTCTGAACATTCTCTTGACAGAACACGTAAGCCATTGGTACAGCATATTCTTCATTCTCCATCACATTGGAAAGTGCATTATGTCGTTCATAGTCTTTACCTGACTTGACCTCTATCGGCAGCATGTTACCAGCATACTCAACCACAAAGTCCAACTCTCCTTGCTTCTTGCTGTTGAAATAGTATAGTGAATGTTGTTGTGCTTCAGAGAAACCATGTGCATACAGTTCTTGGGCAACAAGGTTTTCAAAAACAGAGCCAAAGTTAATGTTTGGATTCGGACTGAGCAATCTAGCCTGAATGTTTCCTCCATACATGGCAGCAAGCAGTCCTACATCGTTGAGGAAAAGTTTGAACAGGTTTCGCTGCTTGTTCAAAAGCAGAGGTACTCGGGGTTCCTCGACATTGTATGCAGGGATAGCCACCCCAGCATCCCTGAGCCATAAAAAACTGTCCTCGTATTTGCTGAATCGTGCTTTTTCGTTCAGTTCTTTGAGAATAAAGCGTTTGTTTTTTGCATTCAGTTCAGAGGGTATTAGGTCGTAAATCTCTTCTATCTGCAACTTATGGTCATGATCGTATTGGGTGATGTCCCTCTTATAAGTGCGAATGATTCCGCGCTGTTCTTCATACACTCTGCGGAGATTATTAGTGTCAAGGTACTTTTGAACAGCAGCAGGCATTCCACCGACGATAAGATATAGACGAATGGCCTCCAACATTCTCTTGTGAACAAATTCATCAACAGGTTTCTTCTCCTGAAAACACGTTCGCAAATGGCTAATGACATCAGCGCCAATACCAATAGCCTCAAAGAACTCAAGAAGATTAAGAGGATACATTTCTATCTCATCCATGTACCCCACTGGTACACTACGCAGGTCATCCAACTCGACACCAAGCAAAGAGCCGCTCATCACATACTTATAACTGCCCTCGTCCACAAGGAACTTGATTGCTGTTACTATCTCCTTGCACTCCTGCACCTCGTCGAAGAAAATCAATGTTTTCCCCGGAACCAATGGCTTTTTAGTGAAGGCAGACAGTCGTAACAGCAAATCTTTTGCTCCCTTCTGCTCGCTGAACAGTTCGATGGCATCGGGCTGTTCTACGAAATTGATTTCAACAACATTGTCAAAACACTCCTTACCGACCTTCCTAATGGAAAAGGTCTTGCCAACTTGTCTGGCTCCTGTTACCAACAGAGAACGCCTGTCGTTGAGTATAAAGTTGCGTATTAGCTCGTCAGCTTTGCGTTTTACCATATCAAATAAACTTTGTGGGTACAAAGGTACAATTTTTTGCTTAAACACAAGCATGGATTGCAAATAAATTACACTTTTCCAAGGCAATTTAATGTATTTTATTACACTTTTCCAAGGTTGTAATAGTATAGAATATACATTTATCCAAGATTAGGATGGTTTTTCAGCCGTATGGCCTTCACATTGTGAGCTAAACTAAGACTTGAGTATAAACTGCCTGTTTGCCGCCAAATTCTGCGTAAACAATGCGTAAACATTTTGTTTCAGTTAGGGGTGTTTTTTGATATTCATAGAAAATCGCATTTTCGTAAAACGTTGATATTCAGTACACTTTCAAAACAACGATATATCATAGAATATCACTTTAAGATACTCATAATCTGGAGGTCACTAGTTCAAGCTCAGGCTGGTCCACACTAAAAATCAAGCACTTACAAAGATTTTGTAGGTGCTTTTTCTTTTGTTTGCGAACACCTTGCGAACACCGGTCGCAATCCCAGACATCCCATGAACACAGGGAAATTCCGCGAACACGCTTTTGGTGTTCGCAAATACCCAATCATCATCTTCTGGGAATTATTATCGACCTCCAATCTCATTTTTTCAGTTCCATCTTTCTTTTTGGGGAGCCAAACCTCATTTTGGTGTTCGCAAATGGTGTTCGCAAGGTGTATTACCCGGTTATATCTGTAATACCAGTAAGCTACTTTTGAATAATGACCCAATGTCCAGCACTTGTGTTGCCCTCGCGAATTAGAACACCCAACTTCTGCATGGTAGCAAGGTCGCGCTGAATGGTACGATGTACTACCGACAAAACTACCGACATTTCTTGTGCAGATATAAAGGGATTATCTTTTATGAGATTTACCATTTTCTTCTGTCTATCAGTCAGTTGAACTTGCGACAAACTTACGACATTACTTACGACATTACTAGTGACATTACTTAAGACATTTGTCATTTGCATAAACTTCGTTCGCTCTATCGTCACTTGTACACCGCCACAGAAATTCTCAACCTTGGGCATGGGCATACCTGCCTTCTCAAACCCTTCACGAATCTTCTTGAAGCCACGTCCCCATGTGTCGATGAAACCTGCCTTGAACATAGTGCTAGCGATGTTTCTGTTTCGCGGCTTAGAAGAATGTTTGCCATACAGCACAGTTTCATCATATCCGCCTGGCAGTTCTCCCTCGTTCCAGACTTCAATGTGGTCATTATATACATGCATCTGAATATCTGGCCCAGTGTAGTCCTTATGAGCAATGGCATTATATAGTATCTCGCGCATGGCTTCCTTGGGAATTTCCAATGTCTCATAACGCTGCATCCCTTCAAAGCGTACTGGCGAAACGAGGTATTTGGCTTGTAAAGCCTCCATCACACGGTCGGCCATCTGAATGATGTTGCCTTCAATGACATCTTGGAACATTAGGTCGGCTTCATCCTTACCAAATCTGCCAATCTTAAATGCCACACTTGGGAAGAACTTTTGAGGTCTCTTGCCAAACAGCAGAATGGCAGCATTCTTCAGGTTGCCATTGTCATCAAGCAATCCAAGGCTTTCAAGCACGTCTTTTGTGGTAGCGTCACGCTCACTCTCTGGAATATGCTGTGCCTCTATGCCTTTCTTTAGGAAATAGCCTATGGCATTGCGGTCGATGTCCTCTAATGTGGCACGCTCGTTGGTGATGTCATCCCATGAGCGTCCCATCTTCTTCAATAGGAACTGCTGCAAGGCTACACCATTAAGTTCCTGCATAGTGCTACCACAGCGGTAGTAGTACTTACCCTTATAGCTGATGGCTACATTGCTCGGTTCAACGACAAGTTCGATGTAATCCAAACCATCCTGTTCATTGAGGTTTACGTCAACTACCAGTCCCATGTAGTTGACCACCTTATTTGGAA
>Ga0256407_10007654_pt1 | contig 16161 bp, 8 predicted proteins | sample RumenRJG_04DNA_FD_193489 | JGI IMG/M metagenome (GOLD analysis project Ga0256407, IMG submission 193489) | Bovine rumen microbial communities from Lethbridge, Alberta, Canada - RJG_04 | ecosystem: Host-associated > Mammals > Digestive system > Stomach > Rumen | place: Canada: Alberta | collected...
TTACTTTTTTTCTTAATTTTTTTTACTTAAAAATATATAAAAATTGTTGTAAATATAAAAACTTTATAAATATAATAAAAAAATAAAAAATATAATTAAATAATTTTTAAAAAAAAAATTAACAAAATCCCATAACTCCCATAAAAAAATAAAAAAAAAATTGAGAAAAAAAAACAAAAAAAAATAAAAAAATGTCAAGAGCCTTGCTAAAACCATTTGAAGAATATCAAAAAGCCCGTATAACCTTTGTTCAAACAATAGCAGACCTAGCATCAAAACCTTCAAACATAGAAGCATTAAATGCAGCAGGAGTAATGGGTCTCCTTCGTCCTCTCCTCTTAGATAGTGTTCCCTCAATTCAACAAAGTGCAGCATTAGCAATAGGACGTCTAGCAAACTTTAGTGAAGAATTAGCAATAAGTGTAGTTGAAAATAATATAATTCCACAATTAATTTATTCCTTATTAAAACCAAATAGATTTTTTAAAAAAGTAGCTTGTTACGTTTTTAAATCTGTTGCTAAACACAATGAAAAACTTGCTGAAGAAGTAGTTAAAAATGGAGCTCTTGAACCTTTAGTTCAATGTCTTGATGAATTTGATACTGATGTTAAAGAAGCTGCAGCTTGGGCTTTGGGTTATATTGCTAAACATAGTCCTGAATTAGCACATGAAGTTATTAAAGCTAATGCAGTTGATAGTTTAATTTTATGTTTACAAGAACCTGATATATTATTAAAAAGAGCTGCTGCTTTAACTTTAGGTTATTTATCTTCTCATAGTGAACAATTAGCACAACCTGTTGCAGAAAATGGTTTAGATACTATTATATTTTTTTTAAGTTATAATGATACACAATTAAAAAGAAATATATGTCAATTACTTGGAAATATTTCTCGTCATAGTGTAGAATTAGCTACTCATGTAATGGGAAAAATAACAAATCCACAAAAATTATTAAATTGTTTAAAAGATCCTGATGATATAGTAAAAAAAAATGCTGCATTTTGTGTATGTGAAATAGTAAATAAATCACCATCAAATGCAACAATAATAACTGATAATGGTGGTGCAGGAATATTAGTAGATTATATAACAAATATAAAAGGAGATCCTCGTTTATATGGTATTTTAGCATTAGGATTTATATCATCATTCAAAAAGGATTTAGCTTGGAAAGTTATTGAAGCTAAAGCAATAAGTCAACTTGCTGATGCATTACAAAATGAGGTTTCTCCTCAATTGAAAGCAGCTGCATGTTATGCTCTTGGTCACATAGGTAGACATAGTACAAGACATTCAAAAGAAGTTTCTGATAGTAATGTTTTATCATTAATGTTATATTATTATAAAGATGTAAAATCAACTGATTACTTAAAAGAAAAAGCTAAACAAAGTATGAAAAAAATTATTGATAATTGTGCTAATTTATCAGCATTGGAACCTTTATTATATGTTGCTCCTGATAATATTTTAAAACATATTTTAAATCAATATGTTAAATATTTAAAAACTAATAATCATGAATTAAAAGATTTTGTTCAAAATGGTGGATTGCAGAAATTAGAAGAAATTAGATATGGAGATATGGTTAAAAAAAGTCATATTAGTGGAATTTTAGTTCATTTAATTAATACTATTAATTCTTATTATCCTTTAGAAATTGTTAAGTATTATTCACCTGAAGGAGCTAATGATGAAGATTTACCTAAGGAAGCCCTTAATGAGGAAATTATGAATGATTCTATTAATGAAGGGAATGAAGGGAATGAACATGGTGAAGAAGAAAAGAAGGAAGATGAAGGGGAAGAGTAGCTTTTTTTTAATTTTTTTTTAGATGAAAATGTTTTTTTTTAAAATGTTTTTTTTTTTATTTTTTTTATTTTTTTTTTGGTTTTTTAAAAGAGAAAAAAATAAAAATTATCATATATTTAAATATAGAATTTTTTTTATTTTATTTATAAATTTAAATGTGCTTTTTATATAGAAAATATTAACATTTTATAATTTAATAAAATCTTCAATCTTATAATGTTTTGATTCTCTTTTTCCTTCATCTAAATTATTAATTGCTGTATTTACTTTAGTTTCTATTGTATTTGTTAACAATTCTTTTTTTTTTTCTAAAAGTTCACTTCTACTTTTTTTATTTTTTTTAAGTGGATTTCTATTAATTGCTTCAAGAGTACCAATTTTAAAAGCAAAATCATATTTTAATTTATCATATTCTAAAATATTTTTACTTTTCATAATTTTATCAATATCATCCTTATTAAATATTTTATTTTTATAATGTATTTTTTCTTCACTTTTTAAATTACGAAGAATATTTTGATATCTATGAAAAAATTTAATATTTTTCCTTTCAAGTAAATCTTTTTCATAATTTCTATTTTTATTTATTATATCATCATCATGAGAAAAATGATTATTTTCAATATAATTGTTATTTCTAGAACAAATATAATTAATACTTCTATACAAATCATTTTTACTAACACTTCTAATATGTCTTGATTTATTTTTATCATTATTTAAATTATCATCATCATTATTATTATAAATAAAATGTTTTTTATTTGGAACTATCATTTTATGAATCATTTTATCATATTCACCATTTAAAATTATTTTTTCTAAATGAATATAATCTCTACTTTTTTGAACACCATAAAATTCATCTACAGTGGTTGAATCTTTTTTATTTGAAATTGCATGTTGACGATATTTATTTGCAAATTCATATTTATTATTTATTTTATGTTTAAATATTGAATCTACACTTTTTGTTATATTTCTTACTTTTTTTACTAGTTGATTTAAATTAAATGGTTTTGCTTTATAATTTCTTTGATTTCTTTCTTCAATTTCTTTAAATTTTAATTTATTTTCAATTATTGAATTCACTATTTTTGAAAATTTACTTTTTGAATTTGATTTTTCTTTTATTTCTTTATTGATATTTGGTTTAAATGGGAAATTATTTTGTTGTTTTCTTATTTCTTCTAATTTTTTTTCTTTTTCTAATATTTTTTCATGGTCATATAATATTCTTTTTTCAACTGGTTTAACAACTTTTGGTAATGTTAAAGGGAGATATAAATTTAAAGGTATTTCTTCTTTTAATATAGTAGTTTTTATTACATTTTCTTTTTTATTTGGTTCAACATGTAATGATATTAATTCTTCTAAAGTTGGATTTGGAAATGGTTTTATTATTTCATTTTTTGTTAACATATTTTTTTTATTTTTGAAATTATACTTTTATAATTTAAAAAAAATAAAATAATTTTTCTAATTTTTAATTTAAATCTTTATTTAAAATCCTTAATTCTATTTTATACAATCAATTTAATAATAATAAACTTTTATCCAAAATAAATATTAACAATAAAAAAATCAAATTTATTCATTTTTAATTTTATCAACTTCATAAATATTAACATTCATATTATCAAACTTAGGAAAATCATTAGAATTAAAAATTAATTTAAATCTCCCAGTATCAACAACTTTTCTATCTTTTTCATCTTTTAATTCTTCTTCAGCATAATCAACAACAACTTTAATAATATCTTCACTAGCAATTTTAACTAATTTCTCAGTAACTTTAGTAGAATAAGTCCAATCAGGAGAAGCATTAATTTCAATTAAATAAACATTTAATTTCTCATCAACCATAATATCATAACCAAAAACTTCATGTGTATTTTTCCTTTGAATAATTTTATGTTTAGAACTAACAAGAGTATAAATAACAATTTTCTTAATTTTTTCTTGTATATCACTCCAATAATCTTTCCCATAAAAATTAATTAAATAATTTCTAAATTGTTCAATTTCCCACATATCACCTTCAATATTAATTTCATTATTAAAATTTTCACTATGTTTAGCAATAGAATTATTAGTTAATTGACTAAAAATATTTTTAAAATCATTAATATTATAATTTTCAGCTGAAAATCTTATATAAGGAGTATCAAATAACCAAATTTTTAATGGTGATAAATCTGTTACTAAAACCCATTGTCTAATATCGAATTTTTTATTATAAATTATTAAAGGATTTTCAATATATTTTTGAATTATTGTTTGACCACAAATTTTTATATCTGATAATATATCATTTAATTGATCTATACAATGTATTCCTCTTCCTCTACTTAAACCTCCTGGTTTTACTATCCAAACATTTTTTGTTCCATCAAATGAAAATTCAGGTAAATTTGTTTTTATTTTTGATATTATTTTATTTATTTCTGGAAGTAAGTTTTCACAATTTTCATTTTCTTGTCTTTTATTTGGACGGTCATATGTTTTTTTTTCTTTTAGAAATTCTTCTTTCCATTGTTGCTCTTTTTCTTCTTTTGTTAATGGCTTTTTTTCTTCTTCTTTTTCTTCTTTTTTTTCTTCTTCTAATTCTTCATTTTTTTGTTCAAGTTCTTTTTCTAATTTTTTTTGTTGTTCTTTTTCTTTTTCTTTTCTTTTTATTTCTTCTTCTTCTATTTTTTCATTTAGTTTTTCATTTTCTTTTTCTCTTTCTAAAGCTTTTTGTTTGAACATTTCTTTAATTTCTTCTTCTAATTTTTTTTCATCTTCCTTTATTTTATTATTATCATTATTATTATTTTTATTAAAATTTTTCTTATCAACTTTCTTTAAACCACTATTTCTTTTAATATTATTTTTTTTATTTTTATTATCAATATTCAAATTTTTTTTCCAAGGATTTCTTCCTTCAATAGAAAGCATTTTTTGTTTTATTAATTTATCAATATTTTCATTATAAATATCCATATTTTCATTACCAATAATATCCCATTCTTCATCAGTAATTAATTGAATATCAAATTTTTTATTATCCTCTTTTTTATTATTAAAAAATCTTCCTTTAACACTATCAAATTTTTCTTTAACATTAACTTCTTCATTAATAATAGGAATTTTCCTTTTAACAATATTAATAGCAGTTTCAACAATTTCTTTATTAACATTAATACCTTTTTTAATTAAAGTTTCTTTTAAAATCGAAATAGCTTTATTTGTTTTAAAATCTTCAATAAAATCTTCTAAATCATTTCTCTCACATAATTCATAAGATCTAGGAAAAAAATTATCAAGATTAACTTCTTTATAATATAAATTTTTAATATTATGAAGTAAACCTGCTTTTCTTGTTATTTCTGAAGCTTTCCAAAAATGACCTGACATTTGATTTGGTTTTAAATCCTGATGAGGAATTTTTTTACTTTTTAAAGAATAAATATAATCAAATGACATATCATTTTCATCTGTTAATTGTTTCCATCCTCTTTTTAATAAAGCATTTATTATATCTTGATACCCTCCTAATACTAAAAATGTTTTTTGTTTTTTTTCCAAGGAATTATTATTTAAAGTTATTTCTTTTTTTTCTTCTTCTTTTTCTTTTTTTTCTTCTTCTTTTAAAACTACTTTTGTTGTGTTGTCTTCTTTTATATAAACCATTACTTCATCTGGTTTCATTTGTTTAAATTCATTATTTGTCATTTCTTTAAATATTTTATCATAGTTAGATATTTTTTCTTTAAATTTAGATATTTCTAAATTTGATGTTAGAATTTTATTATATGTTGAATGTCTGTATTTTGTATATAAATGAAATATTTTATTTTCATCATTTAAATTTTCCATTAAATAAAAATTTAAATCCAATTAAAAAAAATTTAAATATTATTTAAAAATTAAAATAATTAATATTTAATTAAATAAATAAAAATTACAAATACAAAAAATATAAAAATTTTAAAGAAATTTATCCATTCCTAATTGATTATAAAATTTATTATATTCACTCTTAACATTAGTACACATATTTCCAACTAAACTTTCTTTCCCATTAAATAAATAACAATTATCAAAAACTAAATTCATATCATTACAAAACTCATTAAAATTCGTATAAGAAAAATTAGATAATTTCCTTTTAATAGTAGAAAAATCCATAGGATGTTTAACAATTTCAAAATAAGTAGGTAAACCTAATTCAATAGGATCAACAGGTTTATAAAATAAATCAGCATCTTTAACTTTCCATAACATAGAAATTAATTTTTTTGCATTTTTTTCCCAATTTTCATGTAAATATAAATCTTCATTAGCATTTTGTTTTTCTTTTTCTAATTCTTCTTTATTATATAATAATTTTGCAGCTTGAGGATTATTTTTTTTAAATTCTTCAATTTCATTATCATTTAAAGCAACTTTTTGTCCAGAAGGTAAAATTTTAACTAAAATATGTTTTTTAGGTTTTTGAATAGAATCAATCATTTCTTGTTTATTAAATTGTTCTTCTTCAGGAGTTTTTTTATTACCTTTTTTACTTTTATTATCATTTTTTTTCTTAGATTTATTCTCAGGTTTAATCCCACCATTATTTAATAATAATTCCATAATTTTACTTTGTCCAATTTTTTCAGCATAAGAAACAGGAGTATGTTTTTTTTTATCAATTTTATTAACATTTAATCCATGTTTCAATAAAAAATCAACAATTTCATAATGTCCTTCTCTAATAGCATAAAAAACACAAGTTTGACCATATTTATCTTCTAAATTAACATCAGCTCCTTTTTCAATTAATAATTCACAAACATTTAAATGTCCTTCTCTACAAGCATAATAAAGTGGATGTTGACCATAAATATCTTTTTCATTTATTGGAATATTACATTCTTCAATTAAATATTTTGATGTTAAATATTTTCCTTCTCTTGCTGTGTAATATAAACATGTTTGTTGATGTTTATCTTTAAATAAAGGATCTATTCCTAATTCTTTAAAATATTTACATATATTTAAAGCGTCTTCGTCTTTTTTTATTAAGGCGGTATAAAAAAATGCATTTTGTTGATTTTCTGTGTCTATTAGGATTTTCATGTTTAAATTATATTTTGATATGTTTGATTTTATTAAGTTTATATCACCTTCTTCTATTGATTTTAGTATCATTTTTATTATTGTACTATCTATTTGAAGAGAATATTGGTTTTGTTCTTCCATTTATGGGAATGATTAATTTTTTTAATTTATTGTTTTTTTTTATTTTTTTTTTTATTTTTTTAATTTTTTTTTAATTTTTATTTATTTTTTTTTAATTTTTTTTCTTTTTTTTTTTATTTACTTAATTCTCTTTTTTTTTTTTTTACTTTTTTATTTACTTTTTTAACTTTACTTAATACATCATCAAAAAATTCTTCTTCATTAATATTATTATTATTATTTATATTTTTAATATTATTATTATTATTATTATTATTATTTTTAATAATATTATTATTATTATTATTATTTTCATAAAAATCATCACATAATAAATCTGTACTTTTAGATTTTTTTTTAATTAAAGGTTTATATCCATTTTGAATATCTTTTTCTATTAATTTTCTTTCTTCTTCTTCTTTTCTTTTTTTTTCTTCATCTCTCTTTTTTTTTTCCTCTTCCTTCCTTCTTCTTTCTTTAATTTCATCTTCATTTTCTTTAAAAAAATCATTTTGTTGTTCTTTTAAACTATTAATAATCCTTTCTCTATTTTTTTTATCTTCATCTTTTTTATTATTACTAAAATAATTATTATCATCATGATTAAAATTATCATTATTAATAAAATTATTTCTATTAATATTACTATTAATATTACTATTATTATTACTATTACAATTAATATTACTATTATTTTTTTTATTTTGACTTTCCCTAATAATTTCTTTTTTTTTTTCTTTTTCAAACATTTTAACCCAATCTTGAGCAAAAATTTCTTTACTACAAATTCTTTTATCTTTTTCACTTTCAAGTAATTTATAAATAATATCTTTACATTGTTGACTTAAATCATTTCTATCAATAGTAAAATCTAATTTCATAATATTTCTAAAAATATCTTTATAAGCATCATCTCCGATTAAATTATCCTTAGCTCTAAAAGGTGAATAACCATGTAACATTTCATATAATAAAATTCCCAAAGCCCAAATATCAACACTAGTATCATAATTTTCTTCATATACAATTTCAGGAGCCATATATTCAAAAGTACCACAAAAAGTTTTTCTAGTTTCATTTTTTTTTAAATTAACACACCAACCAAAATCACATAATTTTACATTATCATTTGAATCTAATAATATATTTTCTGGTTTTATATCTCTGTGAACAAAGTGATTTTCATGTAAAAAATTTATTGCATTTAATATTTGAATAAAATAATTAAATGATTCTTTTTCTGATAATTTTTTTTTTTTTCTAATTTTTGAAAATAAAGTTCCTTTATTTAAATATTCTAATATTAAATAAATATTATCATTATTTTCATAATATGAATATAAACGAATTATATTTGGATGATCTATTATAATTTGAGTTTCTATTTCTTTATATATTATTGAAAGGGAACAATTATTTTCTAATACTCTTTTTTTTAAAATGTGTTTTATTGCATATTTTTTCTTATCTATTTTATTTATTGCTAAATATACATCTCCAAATGCGCCTGAACCTATTTTATCTAAATTAGGATTAAAAATAAAGTTTTTAAAATCAAAATAACCTGTATGAATTTTTTTGTCTTTTGGATTTATATTTAATATTTTTCCTTCTACTAAAAAAAAACTCTTTCCTGTTGATCTTCTTTGAATTTTAAAATTTGAATTTTCGTTTTCTATATTTTTTTCTTTGTTAATATTTATTTCTGACATTTTATGTTATTGGTTTTTTTTTTTTTCAATTTATATTTTTTTATTTTTTTTTTTTTTTTTTTTTTTATTTTTTTTATTTTTTTTTTTAATTTTTTTTTTAATATTTATTATTTTAATATTTATATAAAAAATTTAATTTTTTTTTTTCTATTTATTTTGCTGATTTTTTATTTTTTAAATAATAGAGTTTTTAAAAATTTGTCTTTTGATAAAATTAATATATGATTGAACATATCAAAAAATAAAATTTAAATTTATTTATTTAATAAAATCAATGGATAATATATGTGAAATGGAAAGTAAAACAACTCCAAATCATTCTCATGATAAATATTATTTTTGTAAAAAATGTAGAAAAATTTTATGTAATCATTGTTATTCATATCATCTTGAGCATAAAAATTTTTCTTTTTCATTTGATGATTTTAAATCAATAGTTGAAAAATTAAAAGATAATATTTCAATGAAAATTAATCAAGAAACTGATGTTTCAGAAAAAATTAATATTTTTGAAGATAAAATAAATAATCCTTATCCTGGGAAAGAAATTAATGAAATGAAAAAATGTATTAATTTAGCTTTTAATAAAGTAAAAATGTATAGTAATAATGATGAAAATAAAAATAATTTTCTTAATTCACTTCTTAATATTATTGATGCTTTAAATACAATTGAAAAAAGTGATAAACAATCTTTTTTAATTTTTGTTGATAATGAAATTGAATTTGAAAAAATTTATAAATCTTTCTCAGAAAATAATCCTATAAATCAATTTGAGAAATTTTTTGCTGATTGTGCTTTTTTTTATGATGAATTTAAAAAAAAAATTAATGATGAGTATCATAAATTTGAATTTAATTTTAATAAAAATTCATATAACAATATAAATTATGAAAATAATAATTTATTAAATGTCAAAGTAGAAAAATTTGAGAATAAAAAAAGAGATAATTTAGTTAAAAATGAAAATCAAAATAAAAAAAATTTCAAAAATTCATTTTATAAATCAGATCTTGATATGGATTATTGTAATTATATTAAAAATGAAAACAATTATAAAATTATAGATAATGTTTATCCAAAAATAAATAATAAAAAAACTAAAATCATTGAAGATGATTTAATTGAAAATAATAATTTTATACAAGAACCTTTTCTAAATTTAAATGAAAAAAATATATATAATAATAATAAAAATTTAAATTCAAAAATTGAAAATGATGAAAAAATTTCAATAATTAAAAAACAAAAAATAGATGAAGAAAAAGTTAATGAAATTCCAAAAAATATTGAAATATCAAAAAAATTAAAAGAAAAAGAAAAAGAAATACCAAATGAAAATTCAATATTAAATCAACCAAAAGAAAAAAGAAAAGATTTTATAAATGAAAAACAAATATCAAATGAATTAAAAAATAAAGAAAAAGAAATACAAAATGAAAATTCAATATTAAATCAACCAAAAAATAAAGAAAAAGAAATTAAAAATGAAAAACAAATATTAAATGAATTAAAAGATAAAGAAAAAGAAATACCAAATGAAAATTCAATATTAAATCAACCAAAAAATAAAGAAAAAGAAATTATAAATGAAAAATCAATATCAAATGAATCAAAAGATAAAGAAAAAGAAGAACAAATTAAAGTAAAAGAAAAATCAAAAGAAATATTAAATCAAAACAAAATACTAAATCAAATACAAGAAAATCATAATTCAAAAATAAATGATAAAAATAAAAATGAAAAAAATCAAAAAAAATTAGAAGACTATATTGATAAAAAGAAAAATATTGCTCAAGAAAATGAATTATCAAATTCAAAAAAACAAAATGAAAATAACATAATTTTTTCATTTATATATAAAAATGAAGATAATCATAATTTTATTTTCTTATTTAATATTGAAAAAAAAGAAATTACCATTTATCAAGTTTATCAACCAAATAATAATATCAAATTTCCATTTAAAAGAAGTAAAGGAATAAATATAAACAATTCATATTATATTACAGGAGGATATGAAAAACCAAATGAACAATCAAACATATGTTTCAAATTAACATATAAAGATGATAAAGTAACAATAAAAGAAGATTCAAAAATGAATTTAAAAAGAGCATCTCATAATTTAATTTATATTCCTTCAAAAAATAGAATTATTGTTTCCTCAGGTGAAAATATTAAAGAATCTGAATATTTAGATTTAAATAATAATAATAGAAAATGGGTAAAATTTTCTAAATTAAATGAATATAGAGCTAATGCAAGTATGTTTTGTATTAATGAAAGATTTATTTATTGTGTTGGTGGTTATAATTTTTATAATGATTGTGTTAGTCAAGGATATGAAGTTTTAGATTTAAATGATAAAAATTTATTTTGGAAATTTTATTATATTTCTGATTTGTTAAATATTTGTTTAATGGGTGTTGTTAATATTGATGATAAAAATATTATTTTAGTTGGTGGACTTGATAATAATAATGACTATTTAGATAATGTTTATCATATTATACTTGATGATAATAAAAATAAAATTTCAAGTGTTAATGAAAGAAGAAATATTATTGATCATAAAATTATGTTTTATAATTCTCAAAATTTTATTAGTATTAATAATAAATTTATTGGATTTGATTGTTTTGCAAAATATATTGAATATAATAATGATGAAAAAATCTTTAAATACGACACAATAAAATTTTTAAATAATATTTAATAAAAAAACATAAAAATATTAAATATAAAATATTTTTAATTTTAAAAAATTAAAAAATAATATTTAACAAACCAAAATAAAAACAAAAAAAAAAAAAATGAAAAAATCAACATTAGAAAATGATTTTAAATATAGTCTTCCAATAGATGAATCCCAAGATGATGATTATGAAAAATTATTAGAAAAAGACATAGAACAATCATGTAACTTTACAAAATATATTGATAAACTAGAATTAAATGATGATATAACAGATGAAGAATTAATAAATTCTAAATCAAAAGAAGAAATAGTAGAATATAAAAATAATCAAATTTTATCATTAAAAGCATATATAACTTCATTAGAACAAGAAAAAGATGATTTAATAGATAATTTTAAAGAAACAACAAGTCAATTATTAGAAAGATTAAAAGATTTAGAAGCAAAAAATTTAGAATTTAACAATTTAAAAAATAATACAAATAATAATTCTATTAGTACAAATGATACTTCAATTGATTCATTTACAATGAGTCATCAAAGACCAGAAACTCCAATGATAGCAAAAAATTTAAGAAGAAATAATAATAATATAAATCCAAATAAAAAACAAAGATGTCCAAATTGTCAAAAAGAATTTTTAGAAAGTGAATTTGTTGAACATAGTCTTCAATGTTTAAGACATACTTTTCATTGTAAAAAATGTGGAGAATTAGTTGATGAAAAATTTAAAAAAGAACATTTACAAAAATTCAGAGAACCTAATAAAGTTATAATAAGTATTAATGAAGGAAAATTAAATGATTTTATTATGTGTATTGAACATGGTTTTAAAATAAATGATATTTTAGATATTGAAAAAGGAGATTGTTCAATTCATTTAATTTGTAAAAAAAATAGAAAAGATTTTTTAAAAAAAATATTAAATGATAAAAATATTAATATTGATTTAAATATACAAAATAAAGAAAAAGAAACTCCACTTTCAATTTGTTTAAATAATAAAAATTTAGAAATGGCAATGATTTTACTTAATAAAAAAGTTAATATAAAAACTAGAAATAAAGGTGATTTAAGTCCTTTAATGATTAGTTGTAAATTAGGTTATATTGATATTGTTAAAAAAATTTTAGAAATGGGAGGAGATATTAATGAAAAAAATATTTTGGGAGAAACACCTTTGAGTATTGCACAAATGTATCATCATGATGAATTGGCTATGTTACTTTTAAGTAGAAAACAAGTTAAATTCAATAAATAAAATTATTATATTTTTATATTTGTTTTTTATTTATTTATCAAAATAAATATTATTAAATAAACATATAATTTTTATTTTTTTTTATATTTGTTTTTTTATTATTTATTTATCAATTAATATATAACCAATTTGTATTAAATAATTTAATAAATAACAAATTTCTATATTTATAATATATAAATTAAGTCTATTTATTAATTTTTACCTTTATAATATTCCAATTTATTCTTATAAGGTGGTCTTTTTTTTTTACTAATAAAATTATCCAATCAATATATTTAATAAAATATTATGCAAAAAATAAAAATATTATTTAAACTCTAGGTGCAACATTTATTATTGTATTTACAAACTTTTTATGCATTTGATTCATCATTGTTTGTAATTTATATCTTATTGTCCTATTTCTCCTTTTAAAATTTTTTGGTGCTTGAATTTTTGATTCTTCTCTTGAAAAATTCAAACTAAAATCATCATCACATATTGATATTCTTTTTTGAACAACATGAGTTCTTAATTTTTGAATTTTACCCATTTTCCTTTGGAAATTATGCTTTACACTTGAAGATCTTTTTACATTATCATTATTTATAAATATTAAATTATCATTATTACATCTTTCACATTTAATTTGATTATTTTTTAATTTATTATCATTATTTACATTATTATCAATGCTATTAATAAATATTAATTTATTATTACTTTTATCATTATCATTTAAAGTAATATTATCAATATTTATTTCTTTATTTTCATTATTAACAACATCAACAATTTCCACATTTGATTCTTCTTCTTTTTCATCTTCTTCTTCTTCATTACTACTATTACTTAATCCTTCTTCCATTTTTTCTTTTTTTGCTTGTTCAAGAAAACTTTCCATATTAATATGTTCTTTATTACATTCTCTCAAATCATCACAATCAGCAATAAATAATAAATATTTACTTAAAATAATTAATTCACTATCTTCAACAGAATCATAATAAGGAACAATAGGAATACCATTATTTAAATGATATGCAAAACTTAAAACAGAATTATCAATTAAAACAATATCTTTTAAATCAAAATTTTTAAAAATTTCCAAATCTTTAATATAAAATTTACTTTCTTCAACTTGAGTAAAAATACAATCTTTTCTATATAATCTTGCTTCAAAAATATTATTATCAGGATCTAAAAAATCTAAAACAGCATCAGCATAATTATTATGTGATGCAGTATATGCAACAATAAAATATTTATCTTTAATTTGTAATAAACTTTTTTTCCAATGAGGTCTAATATTAATTCCAATTTGAACTTTAGTTCTAGTTGGCATAGTTACAGAAATAACTTGTTGATATTCATTTTTTTTTTTTTTTCTAATATCTCCAACACAATGAATTAAAGTTTCATCTAAATCAAAAATAGCAATTTTTTTCCTTTGTAAATTATCTTCAAAATTAAAATTTCTAGGAGGAATTTTTACAGATTGTTTATCTTTTGGTATTAAATCAGTAATTAATTTCATACAATTTTCTGTATATTCATAAAAATCTGAAATCATTTCCATATTTGTTAATGATATTATCTTTTCTTCTATATTACTTTTACGATATCTTGGTTTATTTAATAAAATTGTTGATTTTGAACGTGCTCTTCTATTATGATCTTTCTCAATTTCGTCTATTAATAAATCAAAATTTTGTTCAAAAATTTCTAAACTCTTTATTTTTGAATTTGAAATTGGATTTTGAATTGTGTAAAATTTTGATTTTTGTTGTTTTTTTTCTATTGATTGTAAATTTACTTGATTTGAATTAAATGATACTTTTTTTTTTAATGTTGTAGATTTTAAAGAATTAATTTTACGTAATGATGAACGCTTTTCAAAAAATAATTTTGGAAATTCTTCTGATGATGAAGATGAACTTGAATCTGTGTTAAAATCTAATAAAGGAGAAGCAAATGTTGGAAATCGAGTTAATGGTTTTGTATTTATGTCTCTGTTTCTTCTCTGAAAAACTTTTTTTGAATCCATTTTTTTTTTTTTTTTTTTTTTAAAGGTATTTTTTTTAATATTTTTTAATTTTTATTATTGTTTGGATTAATGAAAATATATTTTTTTAATATATTTTAAAAGAAAGAAAATTAAATAAATTTATATTACTGAATGATTAAATAAATAAGATGAGGATCAGTATTTTATTGATTACTTTTATTATAAACTATATTTCATTTAATTTTGAGTATAAACAAATTATAGATATGATAATAATGATGATTTAAGAGATACAAAAAATTTAAATTTAATATTTTTAATAGATATTGTTTGATTTTATATATTTTTGTATTTAAAAAATTTATTAAATTTAATATATTTGATTAATTCTACTCTATTTAATATTTTTATATTCATTAAAATATTAAATTATTATGTGTGATCATGCATATATCTCAGAAAATTCATTTGATAAAACATTTAGAGTATCTCTATTACTTCTTTCTGATATTTTTTCATTTATATATTTATCTAATTCACAAAAATTTAAAGAAATAATTTCAGAAAAAATACAAAAAGATAAAAAGAAAGATAATGCAAAAATTATATTTATCATATTTAATATATGTTTATAATGTTTTCCAAAAAATTCATTTTGAATTAAATGAGATATTTGAACAAATAAATTTGTAAATCCACTAGTTATAGCTAAATAACTTGGTTTAGTTTCTTCAATTACTTTTAAATTTAAAATATTTAAAATGCAAATAAAAATCATATATACTATTATTATAAAAATAAATTCTTCTTTATTATCAATTAAATTATATATTCTATTATAAAAATTAATATCATATTTTAATATATTTGAATGAATAAAATCAAAAATAAAAGTATAAATTATTCCTATTATTCCCATAATAAAAAGAATATAATTCATATTAATAAAATATTCATGATTTAATTTTTTAATAATTGTATAACAAATACTTCTAAAAAATTGTGATTCAATAATAAATATTATTACACAAATAAATGGAAAAACTTTAAAAGTAGTCCAATAAGTGTTAAAAAGAAAATAAATAATTATTATAATAAAAGAAAAAATATTTAATCCAATTGCAAGATAATGATGTCTATAAGTATTCATTTCTAATAAATATTTTTCAGCAATAATATATGAGAAAAATAATACTAAAGTTTCTAAATTTTTAATAAATTCTATTCTCACTTTTAACATTTCATAATTAAAAATAAAATCTTTCCATTGTAATTCACTTAACAAACTTAATAAAGTAATAAAAAAAAATATATATCTAGAAGAATGACGTTTATGATTTATTATTTTTTGTTCATCTAATAATATATTATAATTATGTCCATTAAATTGTTTTTCTAAACTTAATATTTGAATTAAATAAAAAATAATAGCAATTGCTTGTCCACAAAATAATAAAAATAAACGAAAAATAGGA
>Ga0256407_10007656_pt1 | contig 16157 bp, 7 predicted proteins | sample RumenRJG_04DNA_FD_193489 | JGI IMG/M metagenome (GOLD analysis project Ga0256407, IMG submission 193489) | Bovine rumen microbial communities from Lethbridge, Alberta, Canada - RJG_04 | ecosystem: Host-associated > Mammals > Digestive system > Stomach > Rumen | place: Canada: Alberta | collected...
ATCCCCATTTCCAAATTAAATATAAATTATTGTAATTTCCTCAAAAAAATATTTTCAGATAATAAAAATTGTATTTAATATTAAAAAAAATAATCATAAAAAAAATAATTAAAAAAAAATATAAAAACTGTAATTTTAAAAAATGTCAAAAAAAAATATATTAAATTTTATAAAAATAGTAGATATAAATCCACAACAAATCCAAAATCCTTTTCAAAAAAATACAAAAAATTCCAAATCACCAATAAAACAAGAACGTAAATAATATTTTCACAAAAAAATTAGAATTAACAAGAAATTCATTCGAATACATTAACATAATAGGTAGAGGAGGCTTTGGTAAAGTATGGAAAGTAACACAAAAAAAAACAGGAAAAAATTATGCAATGAAAGAAATGTCAAAAGCAAAAATAATAGATAAAAAAAGTATAAACTCAATAAAAAATGAAAGAAATTTCCTGAGTTACTTAAATCACCCATTTTTAGTAAATATGTATTATGCTTTTCAAGATCATTTAAATTTATATTTAATAATAGACTTATTCACAGGAGGAGATTTAAGATATCAATTATGTCAAAATTACTTTTCAGAAAAAGAAACAAAATTTTTCATAGCATGTATAATATTAAGTTTAGAATATATACACAAAAATAAAATTATGCATAGAGATTTAAAACCAGAAAATTTAGTTTTAGATTCAAATGGTAAAGTTCACTTAACTGATTTTGGAATAGCAAAAAAATTATCATTAAATACATCAACATCTAAAGATACAAGTGGTACTCCTGGTTATATGTCACCTGAAGTAATGTGTGGTTTAGAACATTCAATGACAGTTGATTTTTTTGCTTTAGGTGTTATAGGTTATGAATGTATGCATCGTTATAGACCTTATCAAGGTAATTCCCGTAAGGAAATTAAAGATAATATCATGGCTAAACAAGTTAGAATAAATTTAAATAAAATTCCTAGAAATTGGTCTCAATCATCAGCAGATTTTATAAATAAATGTATTATGAGGAAACCTATTAAGAGATTGGGTTTTAATGGTATTAAGGAATTAAAGGAACATTTATGGTTTAAAGATTTTAATTGGGGGGATTTATATATGGGGAAAATGAAAGCTTCTTTTATTCCTAAAAATACTGATAATTATGATTATAAATATTGTAATGCTATTGAAAAAATTGGGATTAATACTCAAGAAAGATATAATAGGATTTTTAATGGGGAAGAATTTATAAATGGATTTGGAGATTATTTTTATTTTGATAGGAATGTTAAAGGGAAAAATCATAAAGATGTTGATGTTAAAAATCCACATATTATTTATGAGATACAATATGATATTGAAACAGAAATTAAGAAAAAGAAATATGTTAATAATAGGAATGATAGAATTTTGGAAAGTTTGAATATATCTAAAACTGTTAATTATTATTTGTCTAGGAATAGTAAGAGTAAGAGTAAAAGTAAAGATAAGATGTTGACTAAGACTAGTGATGATAAAAATAAAAGTTTAAAAAAAGAAAAAAGTTATACAAAATGGAGTTATAATCATAATAGGAAAAAAAGTAAACCTAAAATTTTGTTTGAGGATGATGTTGTAAAAGATAAAGAGAAAAGTAATGAGAAGATTAATCAAAAAAAATTTGTAAATAATATTAATGTTTTAATTTTTAATTATCAACAAAGTAATAATTCAAATTCAACTATTAATAATCATAATATTGGAAAAATGAATTCAACTTTTCACCAAAGAAATTTTTCATCAAATTCAACAAATATCAACTCAAATAAATAATAATTAAAATAAAATATTCAAAAGTGAATCAAGTTTTTTTTTCTTTTCATAATTAAGTATATTATGAATTAAAAGAAAAAAAATTTTAATAATAAATATAAATCCTTTTTTCAATAAAAGGCTATATATAATATTATTAACAAAATAATAAGCTAATGCAATAATTTAATCTTTTAATTATATATATTTATTCCTAAATAAAAAATATAGAATAGAAAAAAATAAATAATAAAATAATATTTTCTATAATTATTTAAAAACAGTACCAGCACCATCTTTTTTACCATCAGGAATCCATTTCATTTGTCTTTGAATAATCATTTCTTTACACATACTATTTATCCCATTTAAATTTTGAGAATCAGTCATTCTTAACATAATCATATAATTAGCATAATTCCAAATATTATGCATAATTTCACAATGATCATGAAAATCTTGACTTTGTTTATCACATTCATCTTTTTCTATATTACAAATAAAACATTTATATTTCATATCTAATTCAATAGTTCTTTTAACTTCTCTTAACTCAGAAAAAGAATCTAAAATAATACCAAATACTATTTTCAACATAATAACACGAATGATTAAATAAAAAGAAAAATGATATAAATAATTATGAATATAGGATTTTAAATGTTTAAGAGCAGAATCAACTCTTAAAACCTTCCCAACTCCAGGATACCATCTTAAACCATTATTAATTAAAGTTAAAAAACAATATAAAAGTGTTTGACACATATTTTCAGGGACTTCTCTATTATTATCATCATAAAAATTATCATTTAAATAATAAAAACCCCATCCTCCATAAAAATAACAAGTTACAATTGTAAAAATAATAACCCAAAGTAATTGTCTTCCTTTCATAAAAAGTGCATTTAATAATACACTTATATTATCTGATAAATAAATAATTGACACTAATGAAAGTGAGTAACAAAATGCTAAACGAACTCTTATTGAACCTAATATTTTAAATATTAAAAATATTATTAAAGCTTTTAATTCTCTTTTTGATAAAAATGAATTGTATAATATAATAAAATGATCGTAATAATTTAATTTTTCTTTTTTTTTATGTAATTGAAGATATTTTGCAGTTTCTATTGATTTGTCTAAAGAATTTTTTGTAAACCACCAAATTAACATTATTCCAATAACAATTAAACAAAAAAATATTGATATTCCTCTTATAATTTGATAATAATGTACATCTCTATCAAATTCTCTTCCAGATTCATGATCAACTGATAACATAAAAATATTTAAACCTAAATCAATAATATAAATAAAAAGACAAAAATAATAATAATTCATCCAACTTATTTTCTTTATTAAAGGATGATTTCTTAATTTATCAAAATTATGTTCTGCTTCAATTCTAAAATATTCAGTTTGGGTCATTAATTCAATTAATTTTGTATTTCTACTTCTTCTATTTACATTTTGTAAAAAATTATCTTTTGTTTGTTGAGAAAGATAATTTAAACAAGGAGGTTTAATAAAAACAACATAAATTGGTGGTTTATCTTCATTAACTTTAACAAGAACATTATTTAATATTTGTTCAAATAATTTTATTACATAATATGCTTCAAAGTCACTTCCTTCTGAAATAAATTTACCAATTTCACTTAATTCATCAAAATTATTTAAAGCATATTTTTTAATTGAATGAATTTTTTTCCAAAATGATTGTGTTTCTCTATCTTGACATTGCATTAATGTTAATTTAAAATATTTATAAAATGAACAACATAATTGAAAAGATGGTGACTCTGAAAATTCATTATCTGTATAATATAAATTTAAAAATTCTTTATATTTTTCATTATTAAAAAATATTTTCCCTATTTCTTCTTTTTCATTCCCTTTTTTTGATTGAAATTGACTATCAATTAAAATTAAAGTTCTTCTTGTTTTCAATTTTTTTTCTTTTGTAATATTTCCTTTTCTTTGAAGATATATTTTTTTTAAAACAGTAGATATTGATTTTATAATACTTGAAGCATGAAAATTAATAATAATCATCATTTTAATTTCCATAGGACAATGATATTCTTCCATAAAAGCTAAAAGAAAATCAACAATTAATTTTCTAATAGAATCTAATTCTTCACTTGCATGATTATCTAAAGTTATAATTTGTTTAACGCATTTTAAAAAAGAATCAAATGCTTTTCCTTTTCTTAATACTGGATCAATTCTATTTGCATTTATCATTAATTTTTGATTACCTTCATATTTTTGATTAATTAAACTTAAGAAATTTGAATCTTCTGTCCCTTGAATAATTTCTATTAAAAGTTCTATTAAACATGAAAATAATAAAACGAAATATGTATGAAAATCTTCTTGTTTTTTAACTTGATCCCAACATGATAAAACAATTATTTTTTCTAATATAAAAAGAATCATATCATAAAATCCAATTTTTTGAATATCACTTAAAGAAAAATAAAATTGTTTTAAAAAATATTTTTGAAAATATTGATTATGTTCTTCACATAAAAATTTACATAATTTTATTAAAGCACAAGATGTATAATAATTATCATTAAATTGAATTAATGCAGGATTAAATTGTGAAAGTATAGTTGCTAACATATTAGAAAAAGCTTTTTCAATTAATATATTTAATTTAGTTAATTCATTATTATAACCACTATTATTAATATTTGAAATATTATTACTTGTCGAAAACAATTCAATTAAAGATGATTGAGTTTGAGAAGTTTCAGCAATTAATAAATTTAATAAAATTGTTAAAATATCCTCTTCATAAATATCATATTCATCAGTAATCATTAATAATAAATATTTAGAAAAAACTGTTCGAAAAGTACTTTCTTTACCAGAATAATTTAAATTAAAAACAGCTTTATATGAATTATTATCATAATCATATTTTCCATTTATGTAAAATTCATATATTTCAAATATTTCATTTGCAAAAGAATCATCTTCTAATATAGTACCCTTTTGCTTTAAATCATTTTTTAAAGTTGCAATATTATTTTCTTCTTCAACTTGGAAATCAGATAAATAAATAACTAATTTTTTAGTTTTTGGATGATCAAAAATATTCATAATATGTTTAGCTAAAATTTGATAAATAGAATAATAATTTAAAGGATTAAATTTAAGTTGAGCTAAAAGATGTAAATCATCATCAATAATATCTTTATAATCAAATCTAGTAAAAGTTTTAGTTATATTTTTTCTTACTTGATTTGCATTATTACCTATAACTTTCCTATGAGAAGAAAAACCAATATTTATTTCTTCTTCATCATTTAAAAGATTTGATGAATTTTCATTATATTCTTTTATCATTTCTAAAATATAATTTGTTAATAAGTAAATATCTAAAACTGGAGGACCACTAAATGAATGAATTACTGCAAATACTTTATTTAAGTATATTACTAATGGTAATATTATTCCATTTTCAAAATAAATTGTTAATATTTTTTCAATTTCCCCATTGTTTTTTCTTTTTAAATATTTTATTACATCTTTAAATATTTTTACTTCTTGTAAAAGAAAATTATATTCTTCTTTTATTAAAATTGGTAAATTTACATTCATTAACATATCATAAAATTTAAATATTCTATTTTGATCCTGAGTGAATAAATTTTCTTTTAAATTTTCATCAATATTATTTTGAAATTCAGTTCGATATAAATTTAATTTTTTTTGATCAATTAAAATATCAATATATAACATTCTAAAAATTTTTATTAACCCAATACGAAGTTTAATATCTAAAGTAGTAATTTCTAATATTTGAATAATTTCATTTGCTGTAAAATAATCTTTTAAAAAATCAACTTCAGATAAAATTGGATTACCATCATAAGCAAATGTTATAAATTGAATAAAATGAAGTGATATTTTATATATTATTTTTTCTTGGATATTATTAAAATGCTTTTTAAAAATTTCTGAGTTATTAAAATCATTTTCTTGAATATAAATATCTCTATTTTGAGCAAAATCTTTTGATATATCAATAATATAATTTTTATATTTAATGATAATTTTTAAAAATTCAGAATTTGTAAAAATTTTTTCTTTTATAAATCTTAAATAATCAAATTTAAAAGAGTGTTCAACCTGATTTAATGAAATCCCCATTTGTAATAATTTTGATAAGCAAATTGAATATAAAACTTCATCATCTTTATATTTTAATTTTTTCATAAATAATTCATAAATAATTTTAATATATGTAAATGGAGAACCTATTTCAGTTTTATTTTCAAGCAATATTTTAATTCCTTTTTTAAAAAGAGAAAAAATTTTAGGAATAAAATATTTTGGCATTTCTGATAAATTAAAAATAATTTGTTTAGTAAATACATTCAAAACATGATCAGGATATGAAAACATATAATTTTCAAAAAGAGATAAAACTTGATAACAAAAATTATCTGGAAATAATTCTTTAAGATTTGTAATAGTAAAAACTTTTGAAAATGTATATAAATAATTAGAATAATCTAAAATATGTTTTAAATTATCAGAAAAATTTTCACCACTATCAGATGAATTATTTTTTTTTGATTCATTAAAACTAATATATTCATTTGTTTTTGTAGTATTTTTTTCTTTTAAAATTTTTGATGCTTTAAAATTATCATCCAACATTTTTACATTTGAATCATTTTTTTCATGTTTATGAACAACAGAATTCACATCTGAAAAATCTTGAGATGATTGATTATTTTTTAAAAATTTTTTATCAGCACTTATTAAATTACTATTATTTAAATCTTTAACTGGAGTTCCTTCTAAACTATTTTCTCCATTATTTTTATTATTTACAGTTTCTATTAAATTGCTTCCATTAATTGATGTTGAAAAAGTATTACTTATTCCTAAAAGTGTACAAATTTTTTGAATTGAAAAAATAAAAGTTGATAATATTTCTTTTATATCTTTACTATTAATGTAATATTCATTAAATTTTAAACATAAAATGTGTTCATCTTCATTAATTAATTTTAAAACATTTTCTTGTTTTTCTGATAATTTATTTGTTAGAACATATTCAATTAATTCTTTTGATTCATTATGAATTATTCTTTTAATCCCACTTGAATAAATATCTTGTTTTCCAAAACCTAAATTAATACAAATTTGAATATAATTCATTAAATTATGAAATAATTTTCTTGTTTTTATATTTAAAGGAGGTAATCTTTGATAATCAATTTCAAATAATTTTGTAATATGAATTACACTTTTTGAAATATTTCTTGCTATTTCACTATCATGATAAATAAAATTTATTTTTTCTTTTTTTTCTTGTTTAACATCATCTTGAAAATCTTTTTGTTTATTATTAAAATAAATTTCTAAATTATTTAAAAATGTCATATCATTATAAAAATAAGAAAAACAAATTAAAATCTGAGTTAAATTAATAAATAACTTAACTAAAGAAGATAAATTAGGATTATCACTTTTAATAGACTCAAAATTAATAAAAAATATTTCAATAGATTTTAAAAAATCATTAACTTGTTCCATTGAAATTAAATAATAACTAGCAAAAATTTTAATAATATCAAACAATTGTAAAATAATTCTAACACTAGAATAATTTGCACTAGATTTAATTAAACTAATAGTGCTCCTTAAAATGTAATCAACTTCTAATTTACATTTAGAAGCTCTTTGCATAATAATTAATCTTTGCAATGGATTTAAATTAATAAATTCTCCTGTAGAATATTTAGGCAAAGATGCTTTAAATAATTCATTCCAAATATTAAAAGTTTTATAACCAAATAAAAAAGACTCATAAAAATTTTCCTCTGTTTTATATTGTCCTTTCCCTCCTCTAGCACCAACTTCACAATTTCCTAAAAAAATCCTTAAAGCTTTATCATTAAAATAATTCTTAATTTCCTTAGCAAAAAATAAAACAGAATCATTTTGAGAATTAAAAGCATTTTGTCCAAAAATTAAATAAGTTCTGGAAACAACTGAAGGAATTTTCATATAATTTTCAGGTACTTTTCCTCCAGTTAATTCAACATTAATTTTTTCTTGATATTGAGCTAAAATTTGATTAAAAACATCCATAAAAGTTTTATTAACACTTCTAAACAATTCATCACTTTTAAAAAACATATTAATTAAATTAACAGAATTTGTATTTGGAAAATAATTCTCAGAACTTTTATTAATATTACCTAAACATTTATTCATAAAATCAACTGCAGTATGTTTTGAATTTGGTAAATGAGGACATTGACATTGTACAATTCCACCAGAGTCAATTTCAACTTTTTTAAATTTTAATTTAAATTCTGGTTCTTCTGTTGAATTTGGTCTACAAAAAGAATAACAAAAATCACATAATTGTTTTTTATGACTATTTTGATAACAATAAAAAGTTTCTGATAATTTATTTAATTCATAAAAGTAACATGTGTTTAAGGAAAAATTACTTTCTTCACTAGAAGTTTGATGATTATTCATTGCACAGGAACATCTTACTATAAAATTATTTGACATTGGATTTTTTTCTCCATGTTGATGACCTTTGTGACATTTTAATAAACAATAATGACACATTGGAAATTTTTCCTCTTTGTCACAGTCTTTACAATAATAGTAGTCCATTGAGATTTTTTTCAAACCGTATTTTAAAGATGGACATGATGTTCTGAATGGAATTAATGTATCCATTTTTTTTTAAAGTTTTTTTTCTTTTTTTTTTAAAGAATTTTTAAATTAAATTTATAAAATGAAAAATATTATGAAATAAATTAATTACTATATTATATTTTGCCAATTTGATATGAATATATTTATATGAATATTATAATTTTGGCTTATTATAAATTTTAGTTTATTGTTGGGTTAAAAATCTATGATAGAAACCATATCTATTTGGATCAAATTTATAACTATTAAAAATTCCTCTTTCTCTTTGAATAACTTCATATCTTTCTTTATTTCCAACAATTTTTGGTTTGGTATTTTGAAAATCATCTAATGAATGTGATGATGATAAATCGAATATATTATCTTTTTTTGTATTTTTATTTGGTTCTCTATCTGTTTTAGGTTTTTTATTTATATTTTTTTTATCTTCATTATTTTTATTGTTATAAGGATTTTTTTTATTTATTTTTAAGAGAAATTCTTCTTCATCATCATCTAAATCAAATATATTTACATCTTTAGGAATTGAGGATATAGGAAGTTTTTTTAACGAACTTTTATTAAAAATATTATTATCTTTTAATTTACTATTATTTTTAATATTTTTTTTTGTATTATTTATATTTTTATTTTTTTGACCTTCAAAAAAATTATTTGAGGAAGCATTTTCTGATTTTGAATTGCTTAAATTATTTAATTTTGAATTGTAACTATCTTTTTTATTTTTATTTTTATTGATTGAACGACTTGTATTTTCATTATTATAATTATTATTATAATTTTTTTCTATTTTTGAATCATTAAAATTTATTTTTTTTATTGTAATTTCTTTTTTATTTGGGCTTTTATTATTAGAAATAGATTGATTATTTTTTTGAATACTATTTAAAGTATTAATTTTTTTTAAAGATATATTACTCCCATTTTTTCTATTTGAATTATTATTCCTAATTGTTTTATTAATCTCATTATTTTCATTTGAATAATTATCATTTCTTAATGATTTGTTACTTTCATTTTTTTTATTTGAATAATTATTAATCCTTATTGATTTGCTACTTTCATTATTTTCATTTGAATAATTATCATTTCTTAATGATTTGTTACTTTCATATTTTTTATTTGAATAATTATCATTATTTTGTGAAAAATCATTTGAATTTTGAAGATTGTCATTTTTTATGTTTTTTGATTTATTATTTATTACCTCCAAATTATCTTCATTTATATATTTTTTTGTCTTTTTTCTTTTGAAATTCTCATCATTATTATCATCATCATTTAATAGATTTTGATTATTTTTCTTTCTGTTTATAAATTCATTATTATAATCATCATTAGATATTTGACTATTATTTCTATTTAATTTATTTATATTATTTTCATCTAATTTATCATTTATTTTATTTTCTAAATTTTTTTCAAAAACATTATTTTTTTTAATTTTATCAGAATTATTCTCCATTTCTTCATTTTCTAAATAATCAGAAATATTAATATCTTGCTTTATGTTTTGATTTCCTTTAATTTCTTTGCCATTATTAAAATTATAGTCATCATTATCTGAATCACTAATATTAATTTTCATTTTATTTAATCTTATATCACCTCTACTAGTATTTGATTTCAAATGATTATAAGAAGCATTAATCATAAAACTATTTCCTTTTGTAATTTTATTATTTCTTTCAAAAGAATCATCTAATTTATTTGTATTAAAAGATGAATATTTATGATTAATTGGTTTTCCACTATTTCCTCTGAAATTTGTATTATTAATATTAAAATTATATTTTTTTTTATTTATTCCAGTTTCTGAAAATTTTTTTAACATTCTATCAAATGATTGACTTTGAAATCTATTATGTCTAAATTTATTAAAATTTTTATTTCTATCAATTTTTTTATTATTCATTAAACCTTGATATTGATTATCATTTCTTTCTTTTTTTATTTTCAATATTATTTTTTGCATATCTCTAAGTGGTTTTTCTAATTTATTATTTTCTTTTTTAATTTTATCTAAATTAATATCATCATCATCTAATTGTTTTTTTAAGTCTTCAATTTGTTTTTCTTTAATAAAAATATTTGTTTCACAATCTTTAAGAGTTCTTACATATTTTTTTTTTCCACTTTCAATTGCATTTATTAATATTTCATTATTTTTTTTTAATCTTTCAAATTTTTTATTGTCATCTTCTTTTTTTATTTGTAATTTTTTAACATCAAAAAATTCTTTAATATTATATAATTCATTTGCCATTTTTTCTAAACTTTCTTTAAGATTTAATAATTCTTGTATTTTAATATCATTTTCTTCTGTTCTTTTTTTATTTTTTTCTGAATTTATTTTTAATAATTCATATGATTCTTGTAAATGTAAACAATCAGTTTCCATTTTATTTATCATCATTTGTTTTAATAAAGGATATTTTAAATTTTTTGACATTAAAATTTCATTTATTTCTTCAATTCTTTTTAAATTTTTATTTTCTTTTTCATAATATTCTATTTGTTGATATAATAATTCTTTCTCTTGAATTAAATAATTTTTATGTGAAGGATCACTTAAAATTTTTATTTTATTATCTAAGTATTTAAATTCGTTATTATATTGATTTAATATTTTTGTATTATTTGCTTCAATATGAATTTGAATATCATTTTTTGATGTAGATAAATTAGAATTATTTATAGTATTTATTGACCAAGGAACACTTTTAGTAAATAAATTCATAATTGAATTTAATTCAGAAAAAATTGAAATAATTTTAGAATTTTGATTTAAAAGTTTAGGATAATCTGAAATATCAGGTGAATTTATTATTTCATTTATTTCTTTTTGTAATCTTAAATATTTTTGTTCTGCTTCATGAAATTCTCTTTCTCTTCTATTTAAGAAAAAAGTTAAATTTTGCTTTTTTGCATTTCCTTCTATTTTTGTTGATATTTCATGGACATTTATTAAATTATTTAAAGAATTAATATCATTTTCTGATTTATTATTTGAATTTTCCTTTGATTGCTCACTTTTAATTTCAGAATTTATTTTTGAATTATTTATAGTATTATTTTCATTTGAATGATTTATTTTATTTTCATCCATATTTGCTGATAATTGTTTTGAAAAATTCTTTAAAATTTTATAATGTTTATTAATAATTATATATATAAGGTTTGGTTATTTTAAAAAATTTAAAAATTTATTTATTATTATTTAATACTTTAATTATTTAATTTATTTCATATGATTTTGAATTATTAAATTTAATTTTGGATTTAAAAATTAAAAAATCCAAACTTATTAATTATTTAATTTTATTTTATATTTAAAAATTTTTAATAATTAACATAAAAAATTCTAATTATAAATAATAAAGAATAATTTAATAATAACATATTCAAATTATTTCAGAATATTCAAAGTCCATAGAAACAGGTTTTTTCTTTCTTTTATAATTTCTAAATTGAAGAAAAACAAAATATAAAATAATCATAATAATTAAAAATAATATTAAAACAATATATTTTGTATTATTATTTTTTTTATCAAAATTAGGATTAATTTTTTCTTCTTTACTATCACCTTTCTTTTTCTCTTTTTCTTTATCGTCAAAATTATTTTGAAAATTATAAAATCCAGCTATTCTTTTATCTTGTTCTAAAATTATATCATATTTTTTCAAAAAAGGATATCCTAAATAAATAATTTCATTTGACAAAATAGTGTTAAAAACAATTAAAAAGAATTTTTTTCCATTATAATTATAAATTAAATCATTAGAATTTAATAGAAAAGAAAAATAATAATTTTTATTCATAAAATTAAAATCACCTATATTCATATCAACATCTTCATCACAATAATAAAAATTATAGAAACTATTACTTTCATAACATTTTTTTTCTTTTATTTTCTCATCAAAAAAATTCTGTTTTAATAATTCTTTTAAATTCATAGGAGCCATTATAACACCTAATTCAGGTTTTATATAAACAAATTTAAAATATAAATTATTATTATTATAAGAAAGATTTAAAAAATTCCATCCCCAAAAAAGATGATATTCATAATCTACAAGAATGTTAAGAGATTGTAAATAATCTTTATTATATTTTTCATAAATATTCTCTCCAATAATAATTTTACCATCAAAATTATTTTTATTGAAAACAATAGTAATAAAATAATTATCAATAATTGTTTTATTTTTTAAATAATAAACAATTCCTGTGTCTATTGGACCATCATATCCAACAACACCAAAACCAATTGAACCAGCAAAATTTGATTTTGTGGTTGAACTTTTTTTTGTAACTAACATAAAATTTATATAATTATCATTTAAATTTTCACCAATAGATATTTTATCACTTGCATAATATGCATAATCAAAATCACATTCTTGAAAACTTTTTGATTTATTATATAATAATTTAAATGAAGATGAAATTGATTCATTATATTCATTAAATTGTTTTTTTATTTTTTGTTTTTGGAGAATATATGTATGAAATGAATTGAAATTAATACACATTTTTATTGATTGATAGGGTGTCCCAATATTTATATTTGTATATAATTCATTATTTGCCATTGCATTTATAAAATTGGATGGTGATAAATTTTGTTCAATATTTGATAATTGACTTGAGAAAGGAATTATTATATATTCGAATGAAAATGATATTAAAATAAAAAAAATATTAAATTCGATCATTTTTGATATACATAATTTAATTATATTAAATTAATATAGTTTTTAAAAATTACTAAATATAATTTTTTTATTGTTTAAAATTAATCATTCCTTTAAATCTTGAAGAAATAGGAGATTTTGCAAAATCCTTATAAACAACAAAAACTTTTGATATATCATTAAATTTTTGTTTCAAATATTTACCTAATTCTCCAATAAATCTTAGATTTTTATATTCTTGAGAAGTAGAATAAATAAAAAAAACTGAATAAATAGATAACATATACATTAATTCAATAATATGCACACAAGAATATATAAAAAGTAATGACCATGGATTTCCAGCTACACTTCCATTTTTAGAAGTACTATAATATGAAAAATAAAGTATTGTAACAAGCATATATAAAAAACTATATACAAAAATATTGTGAACTAAAATCATATCATCTTCATTCAATATGAAATCTTGGTTTGGTTCTTCTTTTTTATTTAATGATTTTTTTAAAATATTTTTCCTTTCTAATATATATGTATTTATGTTATTCTCAGTTGTGGTATTTATTTCATCATTATCATTTGAATTATTTTTTGTATATTGATTTAATATTTTCATTTCTTCTTCTAAATATATTAAATCATCATTTTCATAATTCTTTTTCTTTTTTTCATCTATATCTTTTCCTATAGAATAATTAATAATATCAATTTTATTATCTAATATCATTTGTGTTATGAAACCAATTATAATATTTCTTTTTTTTTGGTAATAATAATCATTATTACTTAATTCTTTATTTAAATAAATTGAATTCAAATCCTTATCTTCAGAATTATTAATAATTTTAACTGTTATATCTTTTTTTTTTTCTGATAAATTTTTAATATTATAATATTTAAATAATAAATTTCTTGTTTTACAAATTAGACAAAATGTAATAATATAAACAATAATACCAAACAAAATTCCAAATATATAAATAGAATTTAAAATTTGAATATTAAATCCAGAAGAAGAAGCAAAATATCCACTTAAACTTATTTGAGTAGGATAAATTAATACTAAAAAAATAAAAATAATAACTTTAAGAATATAATAAACAAAAAAATAACATTTTTTTCCTAATAACCCTTTTCCTCTTGCTAAATTTGCATTTAATCCAACAAAAACAATAAATAATAACAAATATAATGAAAGAATGGAAGAAATAGTTAATTCATTTAGTATTCTATCATATTTATATGACACTTTACCATATTGACAATAGGGATCATATACCATATAAACTAATTTTGATGTTGACATAATAATTAAATTTATATTTGCTAAATTTTTGGGAGTTGTAAATAAAGATAATATTATTGATAAGCATGATGTGTAATTTAATAATGTTATTATCAATTTTATAATTGATAAAAACATAAAAATTAAAAAAAGACATCCAAAAATAAATTGAAAAATAATCCATATTCTTTTATTCCAAAAATAAATTCCTAATTTATCACAATGATTTCCGAATACTCCTACATTACATAAACAATAATAATATTGAAAATTTCCTTTTGAATTACATAACAATTGAGATAGAAATGTCAAATTTTTTTTTTCAGAATCAGTTAAAGAATCATATATAATAAACGAAATATTTTGATCTAAAATTTTTCCTAATTTGGATATTGTTTTTCCTATTAAATTTAATTGACTTTTTTCTCCCATTAAATTAATTGTTATTTATTATATTACATAGATATTTAATAACTTTATTCTTATAAAGAAAATACATAAATGTTTAAATTTATATATTTTTTATTTAAAAAAAGAAAAATAAAAATTTAATTAATTAAATAATAAAAAAATATAAAAAATAATATCAATGTCACAAGAAGTAAAATTTGAAGAAATAAAAGAAGAAATAAAAACATTAATAGAAGATACATTAAAAAAAAATTTAGATGTTGAATACATTGATGAAGAACAACAACAAAAAATAAATGATACAATAAAAGAAATAAATCAAACTTTACATTCAAAATATCCAGGAATTAAATTTATTGTTTCTGGAACTTCATTTAAAAAAAGTTATTCTGGATTAAATTACGCATCTAAAAGTTATTGGGAACCTTCAAAAGATGGAAGTGTTATGGGAAGATTTGAAAATGATCATTTACATTCTTTTGTTACAGTTGCTGGAATTGCTTGTTAAGTTTATTATTATTTAATTTTCTTTGTTTACAAAAATTAAATAGTTAATTTATTTAATTATTATCTTTTTTAAATAGAGACTTTTTTATTATATTTTTTTTGATTTTTTATAAAATATTCATTTCTATGATATATTTAAGAAGGTTAATTGTCATGTTTTTTTATTTTAGTAATTAATGTTTGTTATTTAATTTTTTTTAATTTTTTTATTAAATTCTTTCATTTAAATATAATTAAAAATTAATAAATATTTTAAAATAATTAATTCATATTAACAAATATTTATAATTATCAAAAGAAATTAATTTATTTGATATAAATTTTACACTTAATTTTTTCTTTTCCTTAAATAATGAAGTTCAATATATAGAATTTAAATATTTAATCATATATTTGATTAAAAAGAACTTTTAAAGAAATTTTAATTATTTTTATTAATATTTATTAAAAAATGAATTTAAGAAAATTACTAAATAAATTAGATTTATATGGTTTATCATTTCCATTAAGATATAAAGCCCATCATGAATATAATACATTATGTGGTGTTACATTAAGTTTATTAACAATAATAATAATAGCAATAGTAGTAGTAATATTTGTCGTACAAACATTTAGACGTTCAGTTGTATCAGTAATCCACAATTCCGAACAATTATATGAAAAAAAAATATTAAATTTTTCAAGAGTTCCTTTATTAATAGGTTTTATAAATGATGGAGGAAGACCAGTAGAAATTGATTCAAAATATAT
>Ga0256407_10007659_pt1 | contig 16151 bp, 15 predicted proteins | sample RumenRJG_04DNA_FD_193489 | JGI IMG/M metagenome (GOLD analysis project Ga0256407, IMG submission 193489) | Bovine rumen microbial communities from Lethbridge, Alberta, Canada - RJG_04 | ecosystem: Host-associated > Mammals > Digestive system > Stomach > Rumen | place: Canada: Alberta...
CCAGGTTAGTCGTGTGTATTGGACTTACGACATTCCCACGGATGCAGGACGGGGTGGACATGCCCATATCCATTGTCGTGAACTCCTTGTCTCGGTCAGTGGTGCCTTCACCGTCACGTTGGACAACGGGCATGAGAAGAGGCAATATCTGCTGACCAAGCCTTATGAAGGTTTGCTCGTCGACAAGGGTATCTGGCGCACTCTGGAGAATTTCTCTTCTGGTGCTGTCTGCCTTGTTCTGGCCGAGGATTCTTTCGACGAGAGCGACTACATTCGTGATTATTCTTCCTTTCTAAAATTCATCTCATGTTCGAAATAAGAAGATATTCTGATCTTGACAAGAAGCAATGGGATCAATATGTCTCAAAAGCCAGGAATGCCACTTTCCTCTTTTATCGGGATTACATGGACTACCACCGCGACCGTTTTGCTGATTATTCCCTTATGTTCTATAAAGGACCACGTCTCTATGCGTTGTTGCCGGCACATATCAAAGACAATATCCTTTATTCCCATTTTGGACTGACTTACGGGGGACTCATCATGGATTATAATGTTACCATCACCGAGACGTGCCAACTGTTTGATGAGTTAAACAGATACCTCAAAGCTGCGGGGATCCGGGAGGTGTATTACAAGCCGATACCCTGGATTTACCATCTTCATCCTTCTGAAGAAGACCTTTACGCTATCTTTTGGAAATGTCATGCCCAGCTATATTCAAGAAATATTGGTACTACTATCTTTATGCAGCGGCATCAAAGATGGCGTAAAGACCATCGTAGGTTGCTCCGCAAAGCACTTGACAATGGGGTTACGGTGGTCAAAGATGGTAGTTTGGAAGCGTTTTGGAAAATATTGGATGATAATCTGGCGGAGAGGTTTCATGCCAAGCCTGTGCACACGTTGTCAGAGATAGAACTTTTGAAGTCACGTTTTCCGGACCGTATCATACAGTACAATGCCTACAAGGATCATGAGATAATAGGTGGGTTGACCGTCTATCTGACTCAACAAGTGGTGCATGGGCAGTACAGCAGTACCAATCATGTGGGTAAGGAGTATGGAGCTATGGAAGCCATTTATAATCAGTTGATGTACCACGATTATCCAGACTATCCTTATTTGGACTTTGGCAGTTCCACGGAAGAGAACGGCAGTGTCATCAATGAAGGACTCATAGCCCACAAGGAAGGCTTTGGAGGTCGGGGCGTCTGTTACGATACCTATCATTGGTTGTTATAATGGAAATTCCTTACCTTTCCCTTCAGCGGGTCACGGCGCAGCATCAAGATGAGATAGAGTCGGCCGTGAAGCAGGTCATCGAGAGCGGCTGGTATCTTCAAGGTGAGGCAACACGGCGTTTTGAAAACGATTATGCCCGGTTTATCGGTACGCAGCATTGTGTGGGCTGCGGCAATGGATTCGATGCGCTGACGCTTATCTTTCGTGCTTATAAAGAATTAGGTAGGTTGCAGGATGGCGATGAAGTCATCGTGCCGGCCAATACCTATATTGCTTCTATCCTCTCCGTCACGGAGAATGGCTTGAAGCCTGTACTCGTGGAACCACGGCTCGACACGCTTGAACTTGATGACAGTCAGCTTGAGACTCATCTTAGTGACCGCACGCGTGCCGTATTGCTGGTGCATCTCTATGGCCGTTGTGCCATGACGCAGCAAGTTGCCGACTTCTGTCATCGTCGTCATTTGCTACTCATCGAGGACAATGCGCAGGCTCATGGCTGTATGTATGGCGGTCGCCGTACGGGCTCTTTGGGGGATGCTGCTGCTCATAGCTTCTATCCTGGCAAGAATCTTGGAGCCTTGGGCGACGCAGGGGCTATTACCACAGACGATGCTTCTCTGGCTGATCTCTGCCGTGCTTTGGGCAATTACGGTTCTTCGCGCAAGTATGTCTTCCCCTATAAAGGCCGCAACAGCCGCATGGATGAGATACAGGCAGCTGTGCTCTCCGTGAAGTTGCGCTACCTGGATGCTGACAATCGACGACGTAAGCAGATTGCTACTTATTATGCCCAGCATATTTCAAATCCAGTGGTCACGCTTCCCGGCGCTGAGGCTTGGCTACGTGGAGACGTAGATCATGTCTTCCACATCTTCCCTGTGCTCAGTGTGTGTCGTAATGAGTTGCAAGAATATCTGAAACAAAAAGGTATCGGTACGATGATACATTATCCCATTCCGCCACATCGGCAGGGCTGCTATCCGGAATGGCATACACTCTCATTGCCCATTACGGAACGTATTCATCGTGAAGAACTAAGCATTCCGTGCAATCAGATGATGACGGATGAGGAAATCCGCTATGTGGTGGAGACCATCAATAGATTTAAGGAATAACAAACTTTGGTTTTTCTAAACGGTGACAGACAAAGATTATTTGCTTGAATTGCTTGTGTCGACCCAATCAACGCAATGGAAGCCAGGCATTTTTTCAAAATGCTTGGTATTGTGCGTGACGACAGTAAGATCGTATTGTCGAGCTGTAACTCCTATTAGTATGTCAAAATCACCAACAACAAATCCTTGCTTAGTTAGCGCAAGGCGTATATCAGCATAGTCACGAACCCATTCTTTTAGGGCAAGTACAGAAAATGTATTTTCGATCTCTGTGACTTCTTGGAGATGGCGTTGTACATCTTTGCTGTGTAATGCTCCGTAAGTTAATTCTGCAATCGAAATTTCTGAGGCAAAGATTTTGTTTGCAGGAGTGTCAGCTATGTGATCGGCTACACCGCCTCTGTGATGGAAGAATTCTATCCATGTATCTGTGTCTAGAATATAGCCATTCATATAGAGTTCTTATTAAAGATTACAAGATCTATTGTTGGGACGTTCTTCATTACGTCTTTTCATCATTTGGTAGTATTCCTCGCCTTCCTCTGTGTCAGACCAAGAACCAGCCAACTTCAGAAACTGAGCTTTGCGCTTCTCGGCATCGGTAGTATCGGTTGTCTTGTTTGGCATGACCAGCTTGTTGGCCAACCATTCTTTATCGCTCTGAGAGAGTGACAACCCCTGAAGATAGTTCCACAGATTGTTCAATGCAAATGTTGTCATAAGCCGCATGTTTATTAGTTTGTTGCAAAATTAAGAAATAAGATTGGAATTACAAATATAATTTGGCATAAAAAGATCTGTGCCCTGCAATTTCGCATTTACTGTATTTTTTTTCTGATGACTGCGTAACTATGGTCTACTGTGGCATAGACAGATTTGCTGATGTACCAAGTCATCAGTTTGGCTATGCGGTTGACGAGTGGAGTAACTCGGTTTAGATCCTTTGAAGCGTGCTGGTCGTCTTTTATCAAATCAATGCCTTTCAATAGTTGCTGACCACAGCCTTTCGGTACTGCCTGCTCAGCCGTCAGTCCCAACGCTGTCCAATCTACTTCGCCCTGCAAGGCTTGCATCTTTTGCAAGTCGGCGAGTGGGCAGTCCACTTTCTGACGCACGATAGGATAAGTAAACCCACCTGCACGGCGGTTTAATCCCGTTTTTGTGGCTTGTTGTGGATGCGCTACGGCGAAAGATTTACGGTGAGCATTGAGCTCCCTAAGCATGGCGTTGACGTCTTTGGAGATAATTGCTTTCATGGCAGTGGCAGAGAGCTGAGCACCACACACCTTATTATATAGTGCCACAATCTTCGTCTTCTCGCCAGGCAACCATTGTGCCATCATGCCTCGTAGCGATCCTTCGACAGCCGTAGCAATAAAATTTGTGAGATGAAGCTTACTTTGTCGTTGCCATTTGCTGACAATCATCTCCTCTTGCGACCGGAATGCGCTCACGGCAGAGTCGGCATTGAGGCTGTCTGCCTTTGTGGTCTGCTCGACCATTTGGCAGTTCTCGGTTGCAGCGTGGAGGGACAGAACTGGAGAACTAAGCAGAATCCCTAAAGTAGAGAGTAAGGGGGCAACGTTCATTTCTATTGTATTTGGTTAAAAGAGAGCAGGAAGAAAGCTCTTCCTGCTCTGTATTCACTTAGTTCAGTACCAGTACGGTGACGCCACGGGCAGCCTGTGCGCCCATGACGAGAGCCTGCTCAATGTCGGCAGTCTTGGACGGTCCGCTGATAAACGTACCGAAGTTGTATCGCGGATCCATCTCGATGCGACGGTAAGCCTCGTGCATGTTGTTGACGATGTTTTGTTTGTCGAGGATGATGACGAGATATTCCGAGATGAAGCAGACTGCTTTCTCCTTCATCGTCTGTGGCACCCAGATGCAAGCGTTCTCGGCCACACCGAGTTGTCCTTCAACGACACCCACGTCAGTGCCATTGAGATCCTGAGCCTCTGCCACGGTGTCGGGATTGCGCTGGGCGATGGAGATGTAAGGCAGGTTACTGGCGAAGACCTTAGCATCAGGGTAGAGGTTGCGGATGATCTGATTGAGATCATCGGTCTTTCGAGCCTCAATAATGCGGCCACCTACGGTTTTTGTCATCTCGGCGAACTGCTGATAAGGGTCAGCATAGGTGATGCCGTGGAGATCGTCCATGGCAGGCATATCGTATTGCACCTTGGTGTTGGCGCGTAGTTTCTGGAGCAATTCTTCTTTTCTCATTGCTTGTCGTTACTTTGATAACTGTTATTCCGAGTCGTTTGACATCGTTGTCGATTATTACTAATCGCTTGACGTCGCGGACTATTTCTTCTTTTTCTGCTGCTCTTTCCACCAGCTGTGGAACGACTGGTTGGCAAACTTAGGCTTGGCGTGTCCCAGTCCCCATGGATTGAGGTGGCTGTAGTGAGTGAGCATCTCTGGCACGAAGTTAGCCAGTGGTGACAGCTTCAGCGCGTCAGTGTAGAGCGTTGGATGATCGAAGAGCAGTTCCATGCTTTCCGACATGAACTTCTTCAAGTGATCAGCCTTGCCAATGCTGTCAAGACTTTGTCGCCAGAGATAGATTTGTGAGCCGGGCTTGACTTCTGCCGGGCACACATTGTCGCAGCTCAAGCAGAGCGAGCAGGCCGATACATTATCGCTATATTGACGTGCATTAGCCAGCATTCCCAAGTCAACACCGATTGGACCCGGAATGAAATAGGTGTAGCTCGCACCGGTAGAGCGGCGGTAGACAGGACACGTGTTCATGCAGGCACCGCAACGGATGCATTTCAGCGTCTCCCAATGCTCGGGATTGGCCAGTGCGTCACTGCGCCAGTTGTCAAGAAGCACCACGTGCATCTCGGCACCGGGACGTGCCTGACGGAAGTGCGACGTGAAGCCGGTGGTCGGCTGTCCTGTGGCGCTGCGGCAGAGCAAACGTTGGAATATAGCCAGACTCTCATAGTCGGGTACGAGTTTCTCGATGCCCATCGTCACGATATGCAGCTTTGGCATAGACGTCGTCATGTCGGCATTGCCCTCATTGGTGCAGACGACGATGTCTCCCGTCTTTGCCACGCCAAAGTTGCAGCCGGTCAGGCCGGCACCAGCTTCCATAAACTCATGGCGCAGACTCTTGCGGGCGCAGTAGGTCAGATAGGTCGGATCGGTATTTCCTTTGTCTTTGGAAATGCCTTTAGCCTCAAAAGTCTCGGCCACCTCCTCTTTGGTGATGTGCATGGCCGGTACCACGATATGTGCCGGAGCACGGTGCATCAGTTGTAGGATACGTTCGCCGAGGTCAGTCTCCACCACGTCGATGCCGCGCTGTTCGAGATAAGCGTTGAGTCCGCACTCTTCGGTGAGCATCGACTTCGACTTCACCATCTTCGTCACCTTATGTGATTCGAGGATGCCGTAGACCATCTCGTTGAGTTCGTTGGCGTCTTTGGCCCAGTGTACGATGACGCCGCGGCTTTCGAGCTGACTGCTGAACTGCTCCAGATAGTCGGCCAGATGGGTGAGCGTGTGGCGTTTGATGGCTGAGGCGTGGTCGCGCAGGCTTTCCCATTCCGGCAGCCCCTTTGCCATCTTGTCGCGGCCTTGTCGCAACTGCCAGAAAGTAGCGTCGTGGTGATCGACCTTGTCGCGTTGCTTCAATATTTCGTGTGCTCGTTCTGAATGTATAGTACTCATAATGCTTAGATACCGTTAGCTAATATTTGTGCGACATGGATAAACTTGATTGGCTTCTTCTCCCGCCGTGCGATGCCTTCCATGTGCATCAGGCAGGACGAGTCGGGACCGGTGACATATTCTGCTCCTGTGGCCATGTGGCGCTCGATCTTGTTCTCACCCATGCGTACCGACACGTCGGGTTCCTCCACTGAGAACATACCGCCGAAGCCGCAGCACTCGTCCACGCGCTCCGGCTCTTTGATGGTGATGCCGTCTTTGAGTTGCAGCAGATCGATGATCTTGTTATATTTCGGGATGTTACGTTCTGACGGTGACGACAGTCCCAACTCGCGTACACCGTGGCAACTGTTGTGCACGCTGACCACATGAGGGAAGCTGCCGGGCAAGCTTTTCACCTTCACGATGTCGTGCAGAAACTCCACGATGTCCACGGTGTTCTTTGGCGTGACGCATTGATGGTCTTGCGGCAACAAGCGTGGATAGTTGACGCGCACAAAAGCGGCGCAGGAGGCTGACGGAGCAACCACATAGTCGAAGCCTGAAAACATCTCCTCGAAACTGTTGGCAAGGTGCTTGGCCATCGGCTCAAAGCCGGCGTTAGCCATCGGCTGACCGCAACAGGTCTGCCGCTCGGGATAAGTCACGTCCAGTCCAAGATGGCACAATAGTTTATATGTAGCCTTTCCTACCTCAGGGTACAGAGCGTCTACATAGCAGGGTATAAACAATCCTATTTTCATTTCTCACTTAATTCTAACCCTACAAAATTAATATAATTTTCCTAACTTACCATTGCTTTGCACAACTTTAACCATATTATTTTCGCAGGTTACTCTTCCGCGAATGTCGGCTTCCGTCAAAATAGTTTTTAATGGCGCAGTGGATATTCCCGCAGGAAGGCGTACTGGAGGCTCGTGGCATGTCGACATCCGTACTGATGAATCTTCTCTTACTTGTGAAAAGAACAGACAAAAGCTTGTCAGTCCGCAGCTCCATTTTAGAGACGCCACAAAGATGTGAATGAGAGAAAAACGGGATAAGAAAGGCAAAACAGAGGCATCTTTCCATCATCTCAGTTGTTTCTGTCGGTCATTTCGGTGATTTTTGCCGGTCATTTCGGTGAAGTTTGTCGATCATTTCAGTGGCTTTAGTCGTTCTTCTCATGTGTTTTGTAGACGTCAGGAATCTTGTATCTCTGTATCTATCTGTTATTCAGCAACTTAATAAAAACCTTTAAAAACGCGAAAATTCAGCGAGCCCCACACCTTGTTGGCAAAGAACGCCAAAATAAGGCCTCTAAAATGTCAGTTTGTTCAACATATCCGTCTTTTGTCTATAACATCGCTATCCCTACCCAATAAAGCGCTTATCTCTCTCCTTATTATTATGTTTCTCTGCTACTCTGTCTGTTTAGTTCTTCTGTTACTCTGTCTTATCTACCTATAACAAGAAAAACGTCCTTATTATGTCTCCTCTGTTACACTGTCTTTATTATCCCTTCGTTTTTTTTCTCAGTTAGAAGATTATTTCGTACTTTTGTATTTCAGAAATAGACATACCACTGAATATATGATCGTTTGTATAGCGGAGAAACCGAGCGTAGCCAAAGACATAGCGCGCATCTTGGGTGCCAACGTGCCCAAGAACGGCTATATGGAAGGCAACGGCTACCAGGTGACATGGACTTTCGGACATTTGTGCGAGCTGAAAGAGCCCAATGACTATCAGATGAACTGGCGTTTCTGGACGCTGGCTGCCCTGCCGATGATTCCGTCTCGCTTTGGTATCAAGCTCATCCCGGAGGAAACGATCAAACGTCAGTTCGACGTGATAGCCTCTTTATATAGTAAGGCCGACGAGATTGTCAACTGCGGTGATGCCGGTCAGGAGGGTGAGCTCATCCAGCGCTGGGTGATGCAGCTCGCCGGAGTGAAGTGTCCGGTCAAACGGTTGTGGATTTCGTCAATGACCGATGAGGCCATCCGCGAGGGCTTCCAAAACTTGAAAGAGCAAAAGGACTACGAGAGTCTTTACATGGCTGGACTGAGCCGGGCTATCGGTGACTGGCTGTTGGGCATGAACTGCACGCGTCTCTATACCTGCATGTATGGCCGCAACCATCAGGTGCTTTCCATCGGTCGTGTGCAGACGCCGACCTTGGCTTTGATTGTCAACCGCCAAAAGGAGATCGACAATTTCAAGCCAGAGCCCTATTGGGTGCTCTCTACGGTCTATCGCGACACGCTTTTCACGGCCACGGCAGGCAAATATACCAGTAAGGAAGAAGGTGAACAGGCCTTCTCGCTCATCCAGGATAAACCTTTTGAAGTCACCGATGTGCAGAAAAAACAGGGTAAGGAGGCGCCGAGACAGCTCTATGACCTTACTTCGCTGCAGGTTGACTGCAACCGTAAGTTCGGCTTTTCTGCTGAGATGACGCTCAACCTGATACAGGCACTCTACGAGAAGAAGCTGACTACTTATCCGCGTGTCGACACACAATATCTGTCCGACGACATCTATCCCAAGTGCCCGGGCATCCTCAATGGGGTCAGTCAGATGACAAAAGCCGGCCAGAAACCTTATCTGCAAATCATCAAGGACTTGGCAGCCATCAGCAAGAAACTGCCGAAGTCGAAACGCGTCTTCGACACGTCCAAGGTCACCGACCACCATGCCATCATCCCCACTGGTCAGGTGCCGGGCGGACTGAGTGATGCCGAGATGAAAGTCTACGACCTCATCGCCCGTCGCTTCATTGCCGTGTTCTATCCCGACTGTAAGTTTGCCACGACCACGGTCAAGGGCAAGGTCGACAAGGTGGAGTTCAAGACCAGCGGCAAGGAGATTCTCTCGCCGGGATGGCGCGCTGTGTATGCCAAGGACGAGCTGGCACAGACGGCGGAAGACAGTAAACCCTCGGACGAGGAAAAAACGTTGCCCGCCTTTGTCAAAGGCGAGTCGGGGCCGCATAAGCCTACACTGACGGAAAAGATGACACAGCCGCCGAAGCACTATACCGAAGCCTCACTGCTGCGTGCCATGGAGACCGCCGGCAAGTTTGTCGACGACGATGAACTGCGTGCGGCAATGAAGGAAAACGGCATCGGACGGCCTTCGTCGCGCGCCGGTATCATCGAGACGCTGTTCAAGCGGCATTATATCCGGCGCGAGCGTAAAAACCTTGTAGCTACTCCCACGGGCATCCAACTCATCGACACCATCCATGAGAAGCTGCTCACGAGTTGTGAACTCACGGGTATTTGGGAGAAGAAGCTCCGCGACATCGAACACCAAAAATATTCGCCACAGCTCTTCATCGACGGACTGAAGGAGCAGGTGACAAAGATCGTGCAGGACGTATTGCACGACAATAGCAACAGACAGATAGCAAGTGGAGAGCCGGAGCCCACCCCCAAACCATCCGGACCGAAGAGGGGTGGGGCAGGATCAGCCAAGCAGAGCGCGAAACGGTCGGCCAGAACTCGCAAAAAGGCCGCGCCGTCAGCTACAGCCTCGGCTTCCGCTGTTGCAACTCCCACTTCTGCGCCTGTTCTCACCAAGGGTAAGCTCAAAGTCGGCGACCCTTGCCCCAAGTGTCATCAGGGCCATATCATTCAGGGACGTACTGCTCTCGGTTGCTCGCGGTGGCGTGAGGGCTGCGACTTCCGTCAGCCGCTGTGAGCATCCCGGTTATTGAGCTAAGTCGAGTGAGGAATTCTCCAAACATCATACACTTATGGACAAGTCAACTCGTCTACTCAACAAATGCCTTCGCGAGAAACAGCCTGTAAGACTACGTGCGAAGGCGCTGAAAAACGGCAACCGGTCGCTCTATCTCGACATCTACTGGAAGAGGCACCGTTCTTATCATTTCCTTCATCTATATCTCGTCCCGGAACATGACCACTTCTGCGTGCAGCAAAATGAAGAGGTGATGCGCCAGGCTATCCTTGCCCGGGCAAATGCCACCATCAATCTCATCAAGTCTGTAGCTGACACTCAGGAGCCGAGTACCAAGCTCTTTCTGCTTGATTACATGCAGTCGTACGCCGAGGCCCGCAAACGACCGGGACAGAAACCCAACGACGGGCGCTATGGGGTCGTCATCACGCTGAAACACCAGCTGGAGGCCTTTGGTGTAAAAGACCTGTTGCTGTCAAAGGTCGACGTGGATTTCTGCTGCCGCTTCGTCACCTACCTGCGCAATGCCAAGGACAGACGCCTTCATATCAAGGATAGAGGAAAACTGTCTGATGCCACCATCTACCTGCGCTTTGCCACATTGCGCAGCGTGCTCGAAGAGGCTAAGCACGACAAACTCATCGACGAAAACCCGATGACCTGTCTGCCCAAGGCCTTTCATGTACAACGGCCTGAGAGCAATCGCAGCTTTCTGACACAAAAGGAGTTGCGGCATCTCATGCAGTCGCCATGCTCTTATCCGATGCTGAAGGAGGCCTTCCTCTTCTCTTGTTTCACCGGTCTTCGGCGAAGCGACATCCTTGCCCTGCGCTGGAACCAGATCCATCACGACGGCAAACGGCAGTATCTCTCCGTGAGAATGAAGAAAACCGGCCACAACATCAGTGTGCCGCTCAGCAAGGAGGCTCTCCGATGCCTTCCCGACAAGCAGTCAAAGCCTGACGACGCATGTGTGTTTGATGGTATATGTTCCTCCATGCTCCCCAAAAACATCAAGCTGTGGGCAAAAGACAGTGGCATCACTCAGAAAACCGTTACCTTTCATGTGGCGCGGCATACCTTTGCCACGCTCATCCTTAACCTTGGTGCAGACATCTACACCGTCTCAAAGCTCTTGGGTCACAGAGACGTATCAACAACAGAGATCTATGCCAAGGTCATAGACAAGAGCAAGGACAAGGCTATACACTTGATAGACAAGGCTTTCGCTCGTTTTGATCACTCGCCAGATGAGTAACAAACGAGTAACAAATCTCGCAGTGTTTGCGCCCCATCAGCTTGTTGGGACGCAAACACTATGTAAAAATTATTCACCCAGAGGCAGAGACTAGCCGTACTAGCAGTTTTTAGCTTGCATAATCCATGAATATCCGGCTATAGTGTTTTTTGGACATTGAATCCTCATAAATTGACCAGGAACCCCAAGGTCACTGACACTAAAGGAATCGTTCATGAATTCCAAGCTCACTGACCAAAGGAACTGTTCATGAATCCCAAGCTCACTGACCAAAGGAACTGTTCATGAATCGAAAAGCCGCTGACCAAAGGAACTGTTCACGAATCGAAAAGCCGCTGACCCAAGGGAGGTTATTATTCTCTAATTATTATATTTATGAGAAATTCGTGGCCAATTCATGAACATTCATGTGAAATATAATATTCATGAGTAATGCAGGTTAGCAGGTCGTCCATAATAAATGGAACTTCTGTATGGGCTTCATAATCGGATGGTCTCTCTTCGGTGTCGTCCATAATGAGATTGACTCTCATCGGTGTCGTCCATAATCGGATAGAATTGGACTATGTGTTGCGGTGTTGTCCAGCTTATCCTTCGGTAGTCGTTCGATAGCCGTTCGGGATGGATACGTATTATTCATTGTGATAAATCTTTAACATCTGTCATCCTTCTACCGTTTCTACCACTGACTGACATGGAAAACGCCTAATGGTGAGTCATTTTGGTGAAGCCGATATTATCATCATGTCCTTCCTTTCCCCTCTGCTCCCCTAAAAGATATTGCATCGCAATAGTCCTATTATTTCTTTTTCTTATCCAACGGTAGCCACCACGTTCACGCTTGCGCCGGAAAGGTTGAGGAGTTCCAAGCACCGGTACAAGGAACGTATAAGCTGGAAGTGTGGGGAGCGCAAGGAGGAAACAATGGAGGCAAAGGGGGATATTCCTTTGGAAAGATTTCTTCATCCCAAGATAAAAATATTTATGTTTGTTGTGGCGGAGCGGGTAAGAAGGATGCGGGGACTGGATATACGGCAAATACACAAAATCCAGGCGGAGAGGGTGGCTATAATGGTGGAGGAAACGGGGGAAAAGGATGTCAAGCTCCAAAATTTAATTATCGAATAGTCGGTGGTGGAGGCGGAGGAGGATGTACAGATATTGCCATCATAAATAGGGGGGAACTATATCGCTATGAAAATAATAAAAGTGATATATTATTGGTAGCCGGCGGTGGTGGTGGCTCTATGTTTGGTGATGGAGGCTATGGAGGTGGCACATCTGGAGGATCATCTGTTTATACAAATACAGTTGTCGGCACTAGTTATACTAGCGAGGGTGCGTCACAAACAAACGGTTATAAGTTCGGAATTGGGCAGCAAGGAATGGATAAAACAATTGATGGAGGCAGCGGCGCCGAGGGCAGCGGCGGCGGTGGTGGCGGCTGGTACGGAGGGTTTAGTATACAGGTACAAGGTGATGGATCCGCAGTTGGCGGTGGCGGCGGCTCAGGTCATGTCGGCGATGTGACTGATGGTCAAACGTTGGCTGGCAACACTGCATTCCCATCACCTGATGGCGGTACAGAAACGGAACACGCAGGATCTGGCTGGGCAAAAATAAGGCAATATCAATAAGACGAATAAGCCCACACGGATATGACGTATCCTCTTTTGTGTGGGCTTTATATAAATGAATTATTTTCTACATTTGGCAAGTTATTACCGCTATACCAGAATTAAAGTTTTTATTATTGTCCATACCTTTAGGAGATTGAAGAATTTCATTTAAATGCCCTGATCCACCTCCGCCAGCTCCATCATTATACCCTGTGGAAGATCCACCGCCATACCATCCGCCACCCCCGGCACCAGAGCTGTCGATTTGATTTACTGCAGCCCCGCCAACTCCAAACTGACCATTATTATATCCAGTCCCACCTTCAGTTTGGGTTCCGCCTTTTGCATCGGAACCAGTACCATCACCACCTTGTAGCCCTCCGCCAGAACCACCAATGAAGTCATCACCTCCACCAGCACCACCTGCTACAATCAACACGTCATCCTGTGAATTAATATAGTCTTTGAGAATTGATTGATTATTTAATAAACGTAATGCTATATGTGTCGCACCGCCACCACCGCATTGCCCTTCCCCTCCTCCATTATAACCAGCTGCTTCTACCGTATATGAGAAATCCTTCAAATTATCTCTTCCTCGCCCACCGCATGTAATATATAACGTATTTTGTGTAACATTCCAAATTCCATAAGAATATCCGCCGCCAGATGTAGTTTTCCCAGGAGCTGATGCGCCCCAAACTTCTAATTTAACTTTATGAAAACTTGATGGAACAGTAAAACATTCGTAATGGCCATTATGAGGATTAGTTCCGGCGCAAGAGAGTACGAAGATCTCAAGGCGATACTTTGTCTTGAAATTTTCTGACTATGAGCCAAACAAGCGACTCTAGCATCATATTGCTTATTTAGCTTTCTCCTTAAGCCCTGAAAGGGCGACAGAGTTTAGGATAGGGCGTGAGCCCTATCTATGTTTGGGTATCTCTCTTGTAAAGAGCCCTGAAAGAGCGACATAATTCCATAATATCAACCGACAATATGGAACTCTGTCTGCCCACATAATGGACAAAGGCATCCGTGCCCTCATTCTGCTTGAAGAAAGTCACGAGCGACCAAGTTTCTTCGAAAGAGAGCTTTTCCCTTCGGCTATCTTCTTGTTGATAGAATTGATGGTGCGCAGACCATCGGTTAGTTCTTTAATCATGTCATTTTATGTTGCTAATCCTATAATTTCGCAAGTGCCACTTGCGAAATTATGTATTCATGTTTATTTGCCACCTTTCTTCTTTTGATTCTTTTTGGCTTCATCATTAAGCTTCTTGATGGTTTTGAGATAAGCTTGTTCCACAGGAGATAGGGTACGTACTTCATACTTTCTATATTCTTCCTCCGCCTTCTGCATTGCTTGTTTGTGAGATACAGAACCTGGTCCTTGTAGCAAAGGACTGCCTGTGGAAGATAGGATATTGTCAAGTTGCTGGATGTAATCCGACATGTACATCGGAACATGTTTCATGGCTTGGATTTCAGCAAAGTCAAAGTAACCTGAAACAAGGTTGTTCAAGATTCTCAGCTCATCCTCGCTCAGGTAGTTCTTAGCAATCTTAGCTTCCCTCAAAGTCGGATGGTCCCCTTTGAAAACCGTCAATCCCATAAAGTCCTTGTCGCCATCGGCCCGCTGGTAAACAACTTCGGCAGCTGTATGGCCATGGGCGGCAAAGTGGAGCTTGTTCTGCACAATCTTAAAGAACTCCACCGACATATCACTCTTCGGATCATAGTCAACGGCCGTGGCATAGAGGTCAAGCACCTGACGGTACATCACTTTCTCAGAAGAGCGAATGTCACGTATACGGTCCAAAAGTTCCTTCCAGTATCCGCCTCCACCAAGCCTCTTCAACCGTTCATCATCCATCGTGAATCCTTTGATGAGATATTCCTTCAATCGCTCAGTGGCCCATTGGCGGAAACGTGTGGCAATGATGGACTTGATGCGATAACCTAAGGCGATAATCATGTCGAGGTTGAAGTATGTGACTTGGTAATTTTTACCATCAGATCCAGTTGTTCGGAATTTCCGAACAACTGAATCCTTGTTCAGTTCACCCTCTTCAAAGATGTGCTTAATGTGCTCACTTACATTAGATTTGCTCGTCTGGTAGAGTTCACAAATCTGACTTTGGTTGAGCCATAGGGTCTCATCTTCAAGTTTCACCTCAAGGTGGGTCTTTCCGTCCTCACTTTGATAAATAATAATGTTGTTCTCCATAAATTCTATATTAGGGGGATGATAATATCTCGTTAATGGCTTCTCTGTCAATCTGGCGGTAACGGTTGAAGGCGCAGCTGCCCTCCACATGCCAGCTCCATATTGCCTACGATGTTCGGGGTGCGCACAGCCTTATAGGCTGCTCCCACAAAGATGCGACGGACCATGTGAGAACTGGCCACATCGCGGAAGGGAACGAATGTATTGACATTAATAGAATAAGCAAAAGAAAAAATGGACTAAAGACGTGCAATTTTCTCTTTGGAGAGACCTGTTACTTGTATGATAATGTCATCGGCAACGCCTAGGCTTCTCATTTTCCTAGCTAAGTTAAGACTCATATCTTCTATACGTTCCTTACGACATTGTTGCAAACCCTCTTTGATACCTTGTTGCATGCCTTTCTTACGACCCTCTGCCATGCCCATTGCCATGCCAATTCTCTCGCCTTCGGCTTTCGCCGCGTCTATTCCATTTTTGATGTCACGGTAGGCCTTTACGCTCTGCTCGTATCCCTTCACTTCGAGGGGCGTAAACTTGTCTATCTCGGTGGTGTTGAAGAGCTGCTCGAAAATACTGCCCTGAAGAATGTCAGGGCACTCTTGCAATTTCTGCAAGTTGTTCAGACAATATAGCCACTTGTCAGTGACAGTCTCACATTCTTCCAAGGTCTTGTGAAAGTTAGTCAACTCGACATAGATATATGTGAACTTGTCATAGAAAACGTTATTCCTGATCGTTCCTATAACAGCTTCCTCTTTGAATACGCAGTCGTCGCTCTTCTTGTCCTCAGGGAACGTGAAGTTCATAATGCCAACGATATAGACATTGTTCGTTTCACAGTCCCAATTCTTCTCCTTGGCCTGCTCAACAATGTAATAGATGGTTAGGTATTGGAAAAAGCCATGGTAGAGATTCTGCATTTCCACAATGATATGGGTCCCATCCTCTGTAGTGCAGTATGCGTCGAAGACAGCCATAGACATGCTTTCGTTGCCGTCGAAGTTATAGCTCAAGTCGGTTATGACATGTTCACCGGCGAGCACGGCATTAAGGAAGTCCACCAGCAGGTCGCTGTTGAATGGTGTGCCGAATATACGCTTGAATCCGAAATCGGTCAACGGGTTGATGTATCTTTCTCCGAAATGCTCCATGTCTTTCTTCTTCTTTATCGCAAAGATACGCTTTATGCGTGACATCTGCAAGTTTTCCGTCCTATATTTCTTTTTATGAAGTCTTTATGTCGTATCTTTTCCTTGAAACTGCATCCGGCTTGCACTCTGTTCACGCTTGCGCCGGAA
>Ga0256407_10007660_pt1 | contig 16151 bp, 13 predicted proteins | sample RumenRJG_04DNA_FD_193489 | JGI IMG/M metagenome (GOLD analysis project Ga0256407, IMG submission 193489) | Bovine rumen microbial communities from Lethbridge, Alberta, Canada - RJG_04 | ecosystem: Host-associated > Mammals > Digestive system > Stomach > Rumen | place: Canada: Alberta...
TCAACGCACCTGTCAGCATCGCATAAAAAACCAATATCTCTTTTCCTAAGGGAATCAAAGTCTGTGTTCCAGTCACACAACTAATTCCAACAATAATAATCATTAGATTCATCATACGCATTATTGGAATTGAAGCAATAAAATTCTCTCCGCTGAAAGCCAGAACAGCAGCTTTACCTACCAAGCAAAGGCCAATAGTACTTGGTATTGCAAAAAGGAAAAGGATATCATAATTTTTATATGCCAGTTCTTGAAATTTATCCTCCGCTTGGTTTTTCACATAATATGACAAACGCGGAAGAACAACGATGCCTCCAGAAACAACAAGAGAAGTAATTAAACTATTAATTTTTGTGGCAGTTGTATAAATACCAACCTGCCAATCGTTACACATAAAACCAAGCATTGTTACATCTATGATAGAATAGAGATTAGAGGTGACAGCCATTGCAAAAAGAATAAAAATAGGTTTTAGATGTTTTTTTAACTCTAAATCAGATCTGAATGAAATATTAATAAATTTTTTGCTATGAATCCAATTGCAGATATTGGATCCAACATTTGAGAAAACAGCAATAGATGCATATTTCAAATAGTCTTCCTTTGTATGAACAAAAGTAAAAAGAAGAACAACACTTATTATCTGAAAAATAAAAGCCCTTAAAGTAATATATTTATAATCTTCTATTCCGCTATATAACCAATCAAGACCTAATGCCGTAAATAGGATTTTAGTACTTATTACAATAAGTAAAAGTCTATAATCGGATAATTTAGGAATAGTAAATATAGCAATAAAAAATAAAAAGTAAGCTATTGTTGTAGAAACTAAATTTATAGTAAGAATTTCTGTTGTAACTTTTGACAGCTGAACTTTATCATCTTTTACTTTTGCTATTTCTCTTGTTCCGTATACATAAATACCAAGAGTGGCCAGAAGAATAAAAAAATCAACAAAAGATCTTGCAAATCGAACTCGCCCTATTCCTTCTGGAAGTAATATTCTTGAGGAATATGGAAACGTCACAAGGGGAAAAACCACCGTCATTAGTGTTCGTGCAATATTGAGAAGTGCATTTACCTTAATTGATGGATTTTTAATCTGATTTTCAATCATATATAACTACAGCATTGTTTTCGATATTCATGGCTGTCTTTGCAACAAAATTAAAACAGGTTGTACTTGTTATTCTTTTTTTTGTATCCCATATTGATAAAACCTGTTCAGCTGGATTGTCCAGTAAACTGACAGATAAGAAGGTAGAAGAAAGATAGCCAGCAAGATATACTTTTGAATCTAGCATCATATAAATCTCTGTAGGAATTCTCGAATTAAGTGTTTTTATACCTTTATTTTTAAGATTCTGTATTCTCTGTTCATCGTCAACAACCCAAGGATGATCCTTGAGATAATAATCATATTCCTGACCGAAAAATGATACTGTTTTTTCAATATATTTTTCATAATTTTCTGAAAGAGGGAAATTACCTAAAAGTATACATATCTTTTTCCCTAATTTACAACTATCCTCAAAGGGTTGTTTTTTAAATCCCAACAATTTACATAATTCGCTATTATGTTCAAAGACAGCTCTTTTTCCTTCGGTAAAATCAATGTTGTGAACACGATTTGTCATTTCATTTAATACTTTATGATTCCCTTTTAATAAGTTGATATCGTGGAGAATCAATTCAAAATTAGGGTTTTCATTTGTCATAACATAGCTATAGGCAAAACGGTTGGCCAATTGTTCTACAATACTTTTACTTGTTGCAACCTCAGAGACACATGGACATCCAATATGTGTATAAGTCTCTTTGCCCCATTTTTGAATGCCTGTCATAAAAGCGTCGTTTTTTGCCAATTTCCAAACATCTCGCATGTTATAATATAACTTTGCAGCATTATCAGTACCAAAAGCAAAGTTAAAGCAATTATATGAACCTGTTCCATCGCTTAATAGATGCACCGTAAAATTTTTTTCTGGAATCTTATTTGCATACATAAAAGGCAGAACAAAATAAGCTTGGTGATCACATAGATAAAGATGGAACTTTGCTTTTGGATTCATCTTATAGAGCATTCCGATATAAGAAACCATTCGTTGAGCGCTACGATTAAACCCATTATATGCTGTATTCAGTTCGGTTTTATTCGCAAGGGGAAAAGGAAAAATATTTTTTGGAAGATTATCATAATCAAATAGAATCCTTTCCAACTCCACAATAGTAGGACTGCTTTTTTTTGAAATATTCCAAATATCGAAGAGAAAAATAAGGACGGGAAGAGTTGCCGCAAGATATGCAATATTATATTCTGAAGCCTCAATATTTATAGTTTTAATTTCTTTTGCAACAATTCTTTTATCTCGGCAATATTGTATTTCCAATGTCCAAGAACCATAGTTATTAAAATGAATTTCTATTTCATTTATATTGTTAATAACAAACTCTTTTATTTTGTACTGGTATTTTCCATATTCACTAACATTAAATGGATTTTCCCAATAAAGATAACGAATTATCTTAACTGAATTAATATGATTATTTTTAAGAATAGCATCATTTAATGGTATTATCCTTATCGCCGTAATATTATTACCAGTTTCACCAAAAATATGTTTTCCTAAAAAAAATCTTTTTATCTTATAATACACACTTAGTATTGGTGAAGGAATGAATGGTAAAAGAGCTTTTCTTATTCCCAATTTTATCTAATTAAGCATTGAGTCTTTAAGCACAGTATCTTCAGGAATGTCTACCAACGCTTTCTTTCCAATAATCTCATCATATCTGTCGACACTGATTCCTGTTCCAGGCCGCTTCCAGGTAAGCATATCTGCTGTGACAACAGAACCCTTGGCTATATCTTTTGCAGCCACAAGAGAACGCCTTGCATTACTCCGGGCTTTCTGCTCCGACTCAAGGCAGACCAGGTCGCCATTGCCTCTTATTTCATCAATAAAGGCAATGCCTTCGATTATTTTCCTAGCATCTGTATCATCCATAGCATGATAATGGTCGTTGCCCTTTAAGTTTTTGTTCAAAGTAAAGTGCTTCTCTATAACAGTTGCCCCAAGGAGATATGCAGTTTTTACCACCTGATATCCAACATCCGGCTTTGTGTGGTCGGAATATCCTATAATCAAATCAGGGAACTCCTTTTTAAGGGAAACTATCTTCTGCAGGTTGGCATGATCATAAGGTGTCGGATATTCAAGAACACAGTGCATAAGAACCAAAGGCTTATCATTATATTTCCTTATAAGACTTACACTGCGCTTAATCTCATCCAGATTTGAGGCCCCTGCGGAAAGTATGATTGGCTTGTTCTTCTTTGCCTGATATTCTACAAAATTAAGGTTGTTCAAATCAGAAGATGATATTTTATACACATTCATCAGCGACTCAAGATAATCGGCAGATGAAATATCAAATGGGGTTGAGAGGAATTCGATACCTTTTGACTCACAATAGATTGAAAGCTCTTCATATTCTTCTTTGCCGAAGCTGTCGAATTTCTTAAACAGCTTGAACTGGGAATCGGTGGGTTCCTCTTTTATATCCCAGTAATACGGAGAATTCTTAGATGCCAATGTCTCGGCCTTGTAGGTCTGGAACTTCACCGCATGGATTCCTGCCACCACAGCCTTATCTATCATCAGTTTTGCCGCATCCATAGGAGATATATGATTTTCAACTGCAATATCATAGTAATTTACCCCTATCTCTGCTATCAGAACAAACTTTCCAGAAGAAATCCGATTCTCAATTGTATTAAGCATCATATTCTCCCAAGATAATTTTCTTACAGCGTGATAAACCTGATTTCAGATCATATCTAAGCATAAGATTGTGCATATTTTTTCTTATGTTCGGCGTATCCACAAGCCAAGATATTGTATTGGCAATCGAACTGCTATCCACTGTGTCGCCAAGACCAAGATTCAAGAAACCATGTTTCATTGAGGCAAATCTGTGCAAAGTTTCCCGCAGGTTCTGAGATATTACAATTGACGGAATCCCCAGAACCGCAAGCTCATAAATAGTTCTTCCCTGACTGGTTATTGCCATATCGGCCTGACCAGTATACTTGGTGACAGCAGGAACATCAGGATAAACAAATATATTCTTTTCCGGATTGGAAACAACCCCATGTCTGTCTGTCACATACCCGATTCCAGTAATAAAGTTAAAAGTAATATCTGGATACTTCTCGTGCAGCCTAAGAACGGCCTTGTAGGTTTTCTCGTTAAGATTTGACGGATCAGTTCCACCAAACAAGATTACTATATTCTTTACTTTTTCAGAGAAGTCTTTTGGCTGTGCTATTAAAAATTCATCCCTAAGGCACACATATTTATAACCACTGTAGAACCTGCTTGTCTCATTTTCCGGAGAATCATACAATGCGTTTATCACAGCATCTGCGGCATATGCACCAGAACCCAGATCTTCTATTGTGATTACTCTAGGAACCAGTTCCTTAAGCTTCTGTATATATTCACTTTCTGAATTAAGGCAATCATTTACAAAAATATCCGGTTTATATTCAGATACAATACTAAACAAGTCTTTATCTGCTTTAATTGTCTTATAAGGGAATAAAGACTCCTTTATCTTCTTTAAGCCCAGTTCACAGTCTTCCCTTGTGACAAAGAGAATCTCATGGCCAATTAAAGCATAAGCAAGGGTAATGCAGTTATAGATATGCCCCATACCCAGTTTTACATATCCATCGGCCCTGAACAGTATCCTCTTTTTCTTAAGCTGGGCTTCTGCAATAATCCAGTCAGCTTCGTTATCAATATCCACCGCTTCCTTTTCTGGCACCTCAAATACACCAATCTTCTTGCCAATTCTAGTTGATGAAGAGATTGAGTCTTTGTCTGTAATTACAAAAGCTCCAGTCTCTAAGTAATTCTTTGGAAGCTGCTGACGGTTCAGACGTTTTTCAAAAGCAGGAACAATCTTATTATCCTTCTCAGTCCAGCTTAAATGAGGCTTGTTCACCACACTAATCAGTGTGTTATATTTCTTGCTGATGAATTCTTTTATTGCCTTATCCAGCGTATTAACCGAAGTGAGAGGAGAAGTAGGCTGCATTGTTATAATCAGATCATAGGTACATTTGTTCTCTTTCTCTGCTTTAACAAGTGCATCATAAATAACTGGATCTAATGTAACCATATCACCAGCGAGAGCAGAATCCCGCATCAGCACCTTTGCACCAAACTTAATTGCAACAGCTGCAATCTCTTCGCTATCTGTTGAAACATATACATCAGGATTAAAAGAACTTCCCAGAGCTGTCTTTATTGCATAAGATATAAGGGGAAGCCCATTCATGAGCCTGATATTCTTCCGGGGAATTCCTTTTGACCCGCCCCTGGCAGGAATAACTACTAAAATTTTCATAATTCAACCTTATTTTATATTGATAATCGAATAGCAACTATCACGAAGAACAATAACATGACTCCTATTAATATTTTTTGCCACTTCTTCCATATTTAATTCAGTCATTTTTTCGCCACATATAGCTGGTGGCATAGAATAACTAGCAAAATCTTTATATAGACCATATTCTTTGTCATCCCCACGATAGAATCGGCCATTCCTCTCATAAATACTATTAATGACAGGAACACCCAAATAGGCACTTGTCGCAAGATATGGTCTACAATTGTAAACTTTAGGAGAGGCCTTTTTAAGAGAAGAATCAAACCTATTGATCAAAGGAGAGTCGTCAGCCAGAAAGATACAGTAATTCTGCCTGTCATCGGAAATCATATTTCGAATCTGATTGAATAATATGTATTCATTATCTGCAACCGTAGTAGCAACAGATATATGTGCTTTATAAGTCTGTTTTAATGAATTATAAAGCTTCATGTTCCTGCCACAGGTTACAACAACTAAGACAGCCAACAAGACCAAACAGATTCGCCCTGCCTGAATGTTTTTTTGCATTAATGTTGATGGCACATCATAACTGATAAACAGTATCCAGGAAAAAATATACACAGGAATAACAAAATAAAAAGCAGAACCTCCATGGATATTCATGAATATTCCAGGCAGGCAGGCTCCAAGCATAAGAAGGAAGCACATTTCCCAAAATATGGTTTCTTTTTTATAAGAAAAAATGTCTTTCAGGATTTTGGTTTTACTCAAACACATAGCCAGAACAATTGGAAAAAATAAAAAACAATAGTGCAAAAATATATAAATGAGGTTTTTGCACTTTGTCCGTACAAAATGGAATAAAATAAAATCCCTAGGAGTTGCTGCAGAAGGGTCAGAATAAGAAAATTGCCTGTTAAGCATGTAGTAAGCAATAAAAACACCACAATAACCTATAAACAAAAACCACTTCTTGTCCTTCAATATATATTTACGAAAAACATAATAGCTGGTACCAAGGGTGAAAATAACTCCAAATGAGATTTTTGCATAAGAAAGAGCAAAAATAAAGATTGGGATTAAAATAAACAGATTAATATTATCAAAACTTTTTAGACTTCTATAGCCTCTATTTATAAGGCAAGAATATAACAGAAGAAGAATAATTGCTAAAAAACAGGATTCACTGTTAAAAATGTTTACATTAAAATTGCACCCTAAATTGAGTTGTTGCTGTTTAGTCACAAAACCACAGCAAGTTCCTGCCAAAATAATATAATCAATAAAACTTAACTCATTTATCCCAGAAAGATATGACTTCCCAATTAAGGCAACCCTTTGTATCAAAAATAAAAACAACGGAATGAAGATTATAGGGAATAAATAGTTATAGGTAACAAAACATGGAATGGATAATGCTTTAGATATACCAGCAACCAGATAATGAGACAAGCAATGATACGATAGAAAAATCGGAGCATTTTGCTGAATAGATGGATAACCATTAGTTACTATACTTTCGGCAATCGCCGAATGGTAAAGAGTATCAATAAAAGTTTTTCCTTCAAAGAATCTCTGGACAGCATCTAATCTAAGATAGTTTGAAAACCATGACTGCCGAATCAAATTCAAAGATAACAGTGTAAAAACGATTGCCAAAAAAACATTATATCGGTTTATCTCAAAGCTTTTCTTTTGTATGCAGTTTGAAACAAAAAGCATTCCCCATAAACAGACAAGTAGGAACGAAATTATCAATATTTTCTTTTCGAATGCATACCCGCCACCAAGCAACGCAACAATCAAGAAACAGAATTGGAAAACACATAAAAAGAGGGGTAAAAAATAATAATTTTGTAAAACCTTATTATCTTTCAAAAGAATTAAACTGCAACAAGAAGAATTCCTGCAGAAATAAAAGCAACACCTATAATTTTATCTTTTGTTATTTTTTCACTAAAAAATATCAATCCGGCAAATACAGAAAGAATAAAAGGGAAAGCCTCTGATATCGGCGATAGGATTACCAGGGGTAAATATCTCATTAAAAGAGAATTAATCATTAGGACGGCAAAAAAAAGCCCATAGGAAACTATTACCCGGATATTCAAGTATTCATAAATAAAGGATTTATATTTAATATTACTAGATTTTTTCAGCAAAACCTGAGAATAGGCACAGACTACACAATTAACCAGTAGAATAATTATACAAGTTAACTTATTCATGTTTTCTTCCTATAATGGAGATTCCAAACAAAATTAATAGACACCCTATAACAATCCTTATGGTTAATTGCTCTTTAAAGAGAAGGCAAGCCAGAACAATTCCTAAAACCAATACAAATGGTTTATGGGCCATTGCAATAGATAGCTCTATTTTCTTAAGAACCTGTTGCCAAAGAATAGCATAAAGCCCCAAAACAAAAACTGCCAATCCAAAAAAGAAACAGTACTTTATCGAAAGGAATTTATAAAAAGATGCTGTTTTTAAAAATACTCCTGAAAAAGAGTAAATAACAAAGGAGAAATACATCAACAAGTAGCTTTTTTTTATATTCAATTTTTATAAAACTACTATTTCCCTTGAAAGTTCAGCAATAAGGTTATGTCCATCCCAAATTGCATCTATATCCATTGCTTTTCCAATAGGAACAATCCTATCGATTCCAACAGTTTTCTTCTCAATTAAAGTTTCCAAAAGCTTTTGAGGGTCAATTCCAAAATAAGTGACGGTCTGATACTTCGCATTTATTATCTTGAATAAATCGTTTAAATCTTTCAAAGAATACTCATAAAAATATCCGCATTTTCCCCGCAAGGCATCAATATTTGGAACCAAATAACAGATTTCACACCTATAAAGATAATTATCATGGAATAAAATTTTTTTGATAACTTCTCCATTATCTATGGAATCCTCACAGAACTTTGTAAATTTATCAACACAAACCGCATCTTGAAGTTGATACTTTTTTATTGCAATTTTCTCAACTGCATCCCAAAAGAGTGCGCGTCCTTTATCATTATCATTGACCCAATAAATTAGTTGTGGAGAAGAGCAGGCGTTCTGATCCATAAGGAACGTATCGTTGTAAAAACTATCTGCTAGACGTGATAATTTTTCTTTATCAAGCAATCGTACTTTTTCAGCATCTATTATACAAATTGAATATCTATCAGCAAAAGTAATATCAACACACCTTGGCTTTGTCCTCAGATTCCTTATGCGTTCTATTGTCTTGTCTCCTCCCCAAATCATCCGTGCGTCTGCTATTTCAGAAAAATGCTCAGTAATCTCATTATCCCTTCCATATTTGATAAGAACAGTCCGTTCGTTGATATTGGGATATTTTTCTAATAGTTCTTTCATTATCTGTATCAGGACATTAACCTGTTCAAATTCCTTGCTGGGAACTCTAACAATATTTGCATTTCCTGCCAACAAGCTGAAGAAGAACGAAAAAGCAAAATTAATTGGAATATTCGAGGGGGCTATATGAAAACACAACCCCCGGCCAAGCCGACTTTGGCAATCAGCAATAATACTTTTCTTTTTGTCTATATTTGCCTTTCGACACCAGAAAGCAACGGCAGATAAATCAGGATATTGCCTTGAAACTGGTGATTTCAGAATAACCGAGGACAATTCATTTAAGAAGTTGCAAACCTCATCTGAAAAGACCTTCAAAGGCTTTACATTAATATTTTCATTGCCAATTAAATAATCAATGTTTTTCATAAGTATCTGAACAACCTCTTATTTCTGCATTTTTAATTCGCCCAAGTATTTCAAAATATTTGCCTTTTCTACCGCAGGGACAATCATCCTCGCCCAAGATAATGCCCTCATCTTCTGTTAAAAGAGAATGCCCTGGATACGATTCAGGAAGAAAAGAGACAACCTGGATTATACCCTTTTCTCCTATTGAGCATGGGTCGAAATCTTTAGGTCTTCTTGTTATTACATCCGAATAAATACTTGTATGTAAATGACCACAGTCACATTCCATATATATACAACCTGTCTGTTCTACCATTCCATAGTAATCATGGACATGTTTTAATCCACATACCTCAAACAAGGACTTCTTGAACTCTTCTTTAGATACCGCCTCGTTTGCAAGTTTTTTCCAACCACCTCCATGAATAAGGACTCCGTTTGACAAGTCAATTATATGATTATCTAGTTTTTTTAACTCTTTATAAAAATATTGCCAAATCATAAAGGTGAATCCAAACAACAGAATAGGCTGTCCCTTATGTCGCTCAAGGAAACTCAAAATTACCTCAATATTTATATTCATTTCATCGTCAAGGGCATAAGTTCTGTCAGCTCCAAAAATAGAGAATCCTAAAATACCTGCTCCTCTTGCAGAAAACATCAAACGGTTTTTAATAACAGACGGCGAATCAATAATCAACATTGGCATCCTAGCTGCGCCAGTGAAATCAGAAACCAGCTTTACTAATACTTTTTGCTGGTTTGCTGCAGTATTCTTATTTAATACTATCTTTGAAACAGCTTGCCCTGTAGTACCCGAGGATGTCATTGTCTTAAATATTTCCTCTTCGGGAATACTATATAAACTATATTCTTTAAATAATCGTACTGGCAAAAATGGAATATCATAATACGATTTCACTTTTGAGGAATCATAAGATAATTTATCAAGAATTCTCTTATATTCCTGACAGTGCTGCTTATGATATTCTGTTAATTCTACTAACTTCTCTGTAAGCAGTTTTTCCTTTTCGTTCTTGGTCAAAGAAAAAGGAGAAATATTAATTATTTCTTCCATTCCCATAAAATCCTCTCTCCTTATAAACTACTTCTAACCCGTTCTACAGATTCAAAAAACTTTTTATACTCCTCAGGAGTCCACCGCTCCCTAATACGTTGTTGAACCCCAGCAGAGCCCACAACAGAAGGAACCGATAAAGAAACCCCTCTTACACCATGCTCTCCCAATAAAGGAGAGCAAACTGATGCTATGGTCGGCTTCTGGTTAATAATTGCATCTGATAAATAGCAGACACATGTAGCTATTCCATAATGGGTCTTCCCTTTTGCCTTGATTATTTCTGTACCCATATTCTTTGTCATTAAAGCTATTTTCTGTTTAATTTCATCATTCCATTCAATATTACACACAGAACAATACTCTTGAATTGGAATACCGCCAATCCTTACACTGCTCCAAAGTGGAACCTGGCTGTCTCCGTGTTCTCCGACAATAAAACCGCTGACCACACCTGTACTCAAACCAACATAATCTGCAATTGACCGGATAAACCTTGAAGTATCTAGAACACAACCTGTTCCCATAACCATTCCATTGGGAAGATCCATCCATTCAGATACTTTCTGGACAAGAATATCTACGGGATTGGAAATGATAAGAATGACCCCCCTGGTATAATATTGCTTAATAGATTCAATTACTTCTCTCATTATTATTAAATTTTCATTGGCCATATCAAGACGAGTTTCACCATCTTTGCGGTTGCGGCCAGCAGTTATAATAATAAGATCGCAATCCTTGCAATCAGAGTAATCACCAGCATACAAATCAACTGTTCCCATATTAGGGATGCCATGCCGGATATCTTTAGCCTCTCCAATTGCTTTTTCTTGAATCACATCTATCAGAACAATCTCTCTGGCAATATCACGCAGTGCCAAAGCATAGGCCACAGAACTCCCGACAAAACCAGCACCGATAATTGCTACTTTTCTGTTACCAATTTTGTTTATTATGTGCATATTATTGAAAAATTAATTGTTTGTCTTATCTTTAATTACATATTGTGGAGATTTGTTCAAGCAAATATATATTCTACCGATATATTCACCTATTAATCCAAGCATGACTAATATTAAACCGCCCAATATCAACATAACAGATATAATTGATGCCCATCCGGCAGTTATTGAGGGTGCGCTTATTTTTCTTATAATTGTAACTAGTGCGAAAACAAAACCAATAAAGGCAACAAAACCGCCTGTATAAACACCTATCTCCAAAGGTTTTACAGAAAATGCAGTAAATCCATTTATCCAAAGTCCTAATAAACGCTTAAAAGAGTATCCTGATTTACCCTCCCATCTAGGGCGATGATGTGTCATGACGCTGGAAATATTTCTTGTTGCTCTAAGAATCAAGCCAGGTAGATATGGATATGGATTATCATACTTTATCATTTCATCTATGATGAATTTTTTTGCAACATAAAAACTACTTCCCTTTAATCCTTTGGGGGAACCAAGCATAACTTCAGCCATTTTTGTCGCCATAAAAGATCCAAAACGTCTAAAAGCTGTTTGCTTTATCTCTTCATAATAGGCATAAACAACATCATATCCCTTTTCTATTTCTTTAAGGAGTAACCCTAATTCATCTATTGGAGTCTGCCCATCATCATCGAGAGATACAATCAAATCACCTGTTGTTTGAGAATAACCTGCAAGCAATGCGGCGTGTTGACCAAAGTTTTTAGCAAAAGAAATACCCTTGACCTTTGAATTCTCAGCTGCTATTTTTTTTATTTCATCCCAAACTTTATCTGGAGAACAATCATTTGTTAAGACAATCTCGTAATCCTGAATATTTATTTTTTCAACAGTTGTTATAATCTCATCAACAACTTTTCGAATCGTTTTTTCTGACCTGTAACATGGTATAACAAAAGATAATTTCATTTTCCCCTCTGCTAACAGTATTTATTCATAATATTTTATTAATTCTTTATATAATGTTTTTCCAGCTTCATTTTTAGGAATATCATCTATTATTTTAACAGAAAACGCTGCTTTATTAAGTCCAGTCTTTTCTGATACAAAATTAACTATTTTATCTTTATATAGACTGTTTGTTATGAAAATCTTCATGTTGTCATCAACCCCGGCACATGCACATTCAATCTCTGCGAACTGGGCCTTAATTAGCCGTTCTGTTTCGTCAAGATTGACACGGTTTCCATATATCTTTAAGAAACGCTTTTTTCTTCCAACTATATAAAAGAAACCATCATTATCAAATTTTGCCATATCCCCAGTTATCAGCTTTCCATACCGCTCATCACCAAGAGAAAGATCCTCTCCGCATTGTGCATAACCAAGAGTAACGTTATCACCCTCATAAACCAGCTCGCCAACTGTTTCTGGTTCAGTTATTATCTGTCCATTAACATCTATAAGTGATAACTTACCTCCGGGAATTGCTATCCCCATGGAGCCATATTTTTCGAGAGATTTTTCTGCTGGTAAATAACTCATTCTAGCGGTTGCTTCTGTCTGTCCGTACATTACAATGAATTTCTTACCATTCTTTAAAGCCCATTCTGCAAATTTTTCATGCAACTCCGGAGACAACTTCCCTCCAGCCTGAGTCATATAGCGCAAAGAAGGTAATTTCATCATAAAGAACCTTAGCCTTGCCAACATCTCATAAGTATATGGAACTCCACCGAAAGAGGTTGCCTCAAATTCCTTGAACTGCTGCCAGAACTCTTTCTGCATCAAACCTTTATCTGTCAGAATAATACTTGCTCCAACCCACAGATGAGTATTTAATATGGAAATACCATAAGTATAGTTCATAGGAAGGGTTGTAATTGGGCGTTCTGTTGCATCCAGCTTTAAATATTCAACAATTGATTTCGTATTGGCTCCTATGTTTCTATAGCTTTGGCGAACCAACTTTGGGCTGCCCGTTGATCCCGATGTTGTTAAAAGTAGCGCCAAATCGTCAAAAAGCTTATACTCGTGATTAAATGGGGTTTTCAAGAGTAAATAATCTAATTTCTCATAAACGCATTTATAATTTGAAAACCTTGTTTTCAGATCTACTGGTACATAAATATAATCAGGTTTATATGTCTCAAGACAATGTCCCAGCAGCTCATCGTCAAGGTCGGCCTTGAGCATAAGGGGAACTATTTTTGCATTTAAGAAGCCGACATAGCCTACTAAAGAGCCTATTTCATTTCTACATAGATTAAAGACAAGACACCTGGAAGGAATATTATTTGTCAGGTCTATACAGCAAGAATTAAATTCAGAATATGTTATTCTCTGCCCATTTTCAGTGATTACTGCTGTATTCTGTCCATATTTATCTAAATTCCACATTTATTTTTCCACCTTTCATTATATCATTCAATAAAAAAGGATTACCATGACCTGGCATAATAATCATATCTTTTTTCAATTTCTGTTCTAGAAAGGGCAAGGTTTCGTTAATATATGTTTTTTTATTTCCTCCAGGAAATCTTGTAATCACAGGCAAATCTTTCATTAAGGAATCACCCATAAAAGCAAGCTTGTTATCCATAATAACTCCACAAGATCCTGGGGAATGACCTAATATCTTAAAGAATTCAAGCCTATGTCCGCCCCACTGTTCTATTAAAGCATCTTCAAAGGTTATATCTGCTTTATATGTATGAGGAATAACTTTTCTTTTAAATTCTTCAAGAAGATTTGTTCCATTTATTTTATCTTGCTCTTCAAGAATAAAAGATATTAGTATTGGTCGAACACATTTTTCATTAGCAATATACTTTGCACAGTTTTGAGAACAGATTATTTTACAAGGAAAATGTTTTTGCAACCAAAACACGCCAGAAATGTGATCTGCATGTTCATGTGTTAGAATTACAGTTATATTCTGTGTTTCTCTTAATAAATCTAATAGCTCTTTTGACTCATGGGGATCGATAATAAGTGCACTCTCCCCTTCTGAGAAAATATACATATTAGAATTTATATATTTAAAGACCGAACGATATATTACTAAATTATCAATATGAGAAATATTCATATTTCAATTTGCAAAATCTATATCGTATTTTGTCAGAATTTCTTTTCCCTTTTCAAAAGAATTAAAATCAATGATATCCTCTGTTTCCATCATGATATCAAATGCTTCTTCTATTGCAGCAACAAGCCCCATGTGCCCCACAGAATCCCAGGCTTTTATATCCTGATACTTTAAAGTTTTTGCTTCCTCTGCGGAAATTTCGAATGTCTTTGTAAACGCTTCTGTATACTTATCCAGATTTGACATTTTTTTCTCCTTTTTATTATTATTAATTATATCACAAACAAATTATGTTGTTCCACCATCAATTCTGATTACTTGCCCATTGATAAAAGAAGCCTCATCACTGGCCAAAAAAGCAACAACATTTGCAATTTCTTCAGGATGCGCCTTACGTTTCATTGCACAGTTTTTAAGCAAGTTACCACCAGATTTTATCTCAAAAGTACCAATCATATCGGTTTCTGTTGCTCCTGGAGCAACTGCATTAACCCTTATTCCCTGTGTTGCAAATTCAGTTGACAAAGAACGAGTAAAACCAATTACAGCTGCTTTTGTAGCGCTATAAGCACAATGGGCTGGATAGGCATCTATACCACCTATTGATGCAAAATTAATAATCGCACCAGATTTCTGTCTGGTCATTATTTTTAATACCAGCTGAGTCAATGTCATTACTGCAAATACATTAACTTCAAATAGTTCCCTTACTTTTGTCATTGGAGTCAGCTGAAATAAATCTATAAAAGCTAATCCGGCATTATTAACAAGAACATCTATCGGAAGTTTTTCTTTATATATCTGCTTAAACCCTTCCTTTATTGCCTCTTCGCTGGACAAATCAAAATATACTGGCTTTATCCATATGTTATTATCTTTTGCAAGCAGAGCAACTTCCTGCTCAAATTCGGGTGTTTGTTTTCTTGCATGTGCCCAAACATTATAACCTTCTGCCGCAAATTTCTTTAAGAGAGCTAATCCTATTCCCCTGTTAGTACCAGTAATTAACACATTTTTTTTACCTGCCATAATTACCTCACATATATTATCCTTGACATAGCCTCTATCATGTTGTAACCATCCCAAATAAAAGCAAGTTCCATAGTCTGCCCCATAGGAACAATCCTATCTACGCCCCTTGGGCCAAAAGCCTCAACAATCTTTCTAATTAATTTAGAGTCAACACCCAAATATGAAATAGTCTGGCATTGTTTTGTCAGAATAGGAACAATATCTTCAAGATTATCTGTTGAATATTCAAAGAAATATCCACTATTGTCTTTATATTTCATCAAATCTGAAGCCAGGGAAGGAAGTACAACACGATATAATTTATTATTATTTTTAATCAGTTTTACATCTGTTTTTACAGCTGCCAGCCTACAGAATGAATCAAGTTTATCTACAGCCTTTAATGGCTGTAAATCAAATTCTTTGGTAATTATTGCTTCAAGTTCTGCCCAGAACTGTTTTCTCGCTTTTTCTATATTACTTCCAGTCCAAATGACAAATCTTGGTGAAGAACATGCATTCTGATCGGTATAATATGTATCGGTATAAAAATCTCTTGCTGCCTGTTTAGAATCCCGCTTTAAATATTCATCTGCATTTATAACGGCAACAGAATGTCTATCTGCAAAAGTCATCTCAATAGCTCTTGGGGGAAGAGGTGCTTTTCTTATTTCGTTAATAGTTCTATCTCCACCCCATATTATTCTTATATCACACATAGCGGATAATTGTTTGGTTATTTCGTCATCGTGCTCATACCTAATTATATTTATATAATTCTGCATTTCCGGCAGAGTCGTGTTGATAATCTCATTTATTGCAGAACAAATGATATTAACTTGATCAAATTCTTTATTTGAAACTCTTACTATGCAAGGATTCCCTGCCAAAAGAGCAGAGGTAAAGGAAA
>Ga0256407_10007661_pt1 | contig 16150 bp, 11 predicted proteins | sample RumenRJG_04DNA_FD_193489 | JGI IMG/M metagenome (GOLD analysis project Ga0256407, IMG submission 193489) | Bovine rumen microbial communities from Lethbridge, Alberta, Canada - RJG_04 | ecosystem: Host-associated > Mammals > Digestive system > Stomach > Rumen | place: Canada: Alberta...
GCCGATTTGAACTACTCTTCAAAAGGCGATACGACGTTTGTCAAGCGCAATTACGTGATTGACAAGTCTCGCGGATACCTCAAGAATTTTATGCCGACGGAACTCGCCTGGCGCATCAAGGAAGTGAACCTTGCCGCTGTGGACCGCAATGTGACGAGCCTCACCGGCATTGACGATGGCTACGACACGCTGCTGGCTCATGTCCCGATGCCAAGCCGCTGGCGCGATCAGCTCTTGAATCCTGAATTCAAGCCGCACCTCAAGCGTTTGGAGAAACACCGCTGGGAAATGGATCACTTGCTCAAGGGCGTTGTGCCGGTCAAGGGCAATGTGACCGAACTCCTCAGGCAGCAGGGGCGTCTGAACTTCGCGCTTATCAAGGTGGACTCCGTGGTGACGAAGGGCTTTACGAATCGCGACCACCGCAAGTGTTTGGACTACGTCGTCTACTTGCAAGAAACCGAAAGCTTCCCGTACTTCATCTGGGAACAGCACGTAGGCAGTAAGATTGTGCCGGAAAAGTTCAAGGCTTACACTGCTGGCCTCAAGGGCGAATACCGCACCGAGTTCGAAGTCATGATCGAGCCGGAAACGGGCCTCCCGTGCCAGGAACGTGAAGTCAAGGTCGGAACGCACACGATGATCCACCCCGAAACAAAGGACTCCGTCACGTTCACGAGCCACATCTCGTACGAAAGACTTTACAACACCAAGCGCGATATTCCTGAAGCCGCAGAGTAGAGGTTGCTTCGCAACAGTTTCTAGTTCTGAGATACTAGTTACTAGAGAATTTCATATTAAGAATTCTATTAACTAGTACCTAGTAACTAGTAACTAAAGAATCTTTAGTAACTTCTAACTTCCTACTTTCTACTTCCTACTTTTTTTGTACTTTAATCCCATGCGTTTGACAATCCCATTCTTCCTTCTCCCTGTTGCTTTGAACTTCATCGGTTGTGCGACGCACGTTTCGTCGCAGCAAACCATGGCCGATGATCGCAATCTCGTTTACGAAGATACGTACAAGGCGTACCGCGAAGCTGAAGAAAAGTATCTGAACCTGCTGTTCAACATCGAGCGCATGCCTGAAGAAGAAGAACTTTGGGTGATGAAACGTGAGCGCATGATTGAACTCATGCAGCTTAAGGAACTGATGCTTAATGCGCGTCAGGAGCTTGATGGTGCTATTCAGGAATGGGAACGCCACTTGCTTGATGTCCAGGCCGAGGTGAAATCCCGCGAAATCAAGAAGCTCAATCCAAACTTCAGAGGTCGCGACGCCGAGCGCACGAGTCCCGGCCAGCTCCTCCCCGGCGAAGCGAAGAAAACCCCAAGCTACAACTACTAAACCTTAACTATTAAATTTTAAACAAAAAACGGCGGCTCTAAGCCGCCTTTCGTTTATGCTAATCTAGAACTGCATACACAATTATAGTTGCAGATACGTTTTATAATGCAATAAGCGTCGGCCAAGGATGGGGAGGGTGCAGGGAGGGGCCCGTGCGGCCTTCGCAACTCTGAGCTGGGGCCCCGCCCGCATGAAGTACTATTTTGAATTACATGGCTACTGCCATGTATTGATGAAACCCATCCCAATGGAAAACTTGATTCTCGTGGGGCAGATGTTCTTGTGCAACAGCGGCAAGTCAATCGGGGTCAGCTTTTTACCGCCGTGCAAATCCTTGTCTTCTCCAATGCGGCTCAGACCGCGCGCAAACGTGAGCGTAATATCGAATGGAATATTGTCCCATATCTTGTTGCTCATGCGGAAGCTTAAGCCCACGGAACGGTCCCAGAAATCATGCTTTGTAATCTTGTCTGTAAAGAAATTTCCGGTCCATGCCGCGCCGATTTGCGCAAATAGGTCTACGTACAAACTACGAGTCGAGAAAATCCAGAGGTTGTGCCGCCAGTCATCGTAAATCGGGTAGAGGTAATGGAGTTCCGCCATTGCAGTCTTTGTGCCTGCAAGAGTGTAGTCCTCATCGCTTCTCAAGTACGGGTAGCCATCGAGGAATACTGGCGTGTAGTAGTACGAATCGAGCGTGTCGCTAACATCGTCTGTGTTCCAGTGGAGGTAGCTAGAAATTTTTCCGCCTGCGGCCAGACGTGCATGGAGGAACGGTGTCTGTATGCTTCCGTAAAGGTTCAAACCGAACTGGTGGAGTGCAAAGTTTCTGTAGTGTGTTTCAATTCGGCCGTTTTCGGTGATGTAGAGCGTTCCCGGACGGCTGAGGTCGCTGTTGGCGTACTGGTAATAGGCAAAGAGTCCGTTCCCTTGGCCAGAAATTCCAGAGCCGCCTTCGCCTTCGTGGTCGCCGTAAAGTCCGAAACCGACTGTTGCGCTAAAGCGCTTCTGGTACGTCCATTCAATTCGGTCATCGTAGAAGTTGACGTTCGCCCAGTCGTAACTGATGGCGGCCTGCAATGTGTCGATGCTCTTGAAAATGCTGTAGCCTGCGGTTCCTGTAATGGCTTGCATGGCGTAAGAATAGCGGCTTGTGCCGACGCTATCTGCTACGTCTGAACCTACGCCTTCGTAACGTACGGTTTCTTCATTCGTGTAGTTCGCATAGCTGTACGAAATGCCGAGATCAATTGGCGTACTGCGGTTGTCCCATGCGATAAAGAATTCCTTTTCTTGCCTTGGATTGAGACCGTCGCCGTTGATGTAGTCGATGCCCTTACCGAGTTCGAGTAAAAGCCCTAACTGCACTGTGTTTTTCTTGAGGGCGTCGCTGATGACAACGGCAAGGCCGAGTTTCGCCTTGACTTCGCCTTCGCCAAAGACGGTCACTCTTGGGGCGTTTTCTGAAATGCTGAAAATCGGGACGAACAGCGGAATGTTCGGGATCGGCTTGTAATCGCGTTCTGCGCCTGCAAATTCGCGGTCGATGAGTTCAAGCTCTTTGTGGGGCTTTTGCGGAAGCGACCCGTGCAATATGATTTCTCGCTGCGTCGTATCCGCTGTGGCAACCTTGATGGTATCGCGGACTTCCACCTGAATCACGTCCTTGCGCAAGACTATTTGTGTGCATCTTGCGGAATCGGCGATGTTGGCGTCGGCTATTTTAACGGAGGCATTCCCGGCATTTGTCGAATCGGCTGGCTTCGTGGTATCTGCACATGCGACCTGAATGGTATCGGCAACTTGCAGAACGCTATCACGGATGCTCACGACAATGCTATCGCGGAATATGGGGTCCGCTTCTTTTGCGTATGGCAACTTGTAAAGCGAGAAACCGTCCTTGTCGTACTGCGTGAAGAAAATGGTATCGCCGGCAAGTGTCGGCGTGAATGCGCCACCGACCACGTTCGTGAGGACTCGTTCCTTGCCTGTGCTTAAATCCTTTTCGATCAAGTTGAAAATGCTGTTTCTGTTGCTTGCGAAAATAATCTTGTCGTTGTCAATCCAGTTGACATCGCGTTCGTCATAGCCTGCTGTGCTTACGACTTTGAAGTTTGATCCGTTTGTGTCTACAACGGCTATCCCGCGTTGCTTGTCGTCAAAGAAACTGAAGGCGATATGCTTTCCATCTGGGCTGAACTTGGGACTGTAAATATTATAGTAGAGGAGGGTGGAGTCTGCCTTGAATATGTCAATGGGTTCCTCGGTGGAGGCGTTTTTCAAATCGCTATTGAACGGAATCTTGCTCAAGACGAATCTTGTGCTGAATGGCTCGCGTCTCACGAATACGATTGATGTTCCTTGCTTGTTGAATGACGGGTAAACGGCATCGACGAGGTACGTGATGGCGGCCTCGTTCTTGTTCGTATCGCTCACGGCAACGTCGAAGTGCGCATGGCCATCCTTGTCGCGGTTCTGGTAGCTGATGTAGGCAAGAATTGGGCCGTGTGTGCTGTCGTCGTAAACATCGATGCCCTTGTCGAACCATGGCTTTTTCGCCTTGAAGCCGGACTTTGCAAAATCGGCGATGTTGATGAGGCTGCTGTCGGCGCCTTCAACTTCGATATCGCCAATTTCAACCTTCGCAGAATCCGCGACTTTCGCCGAGTCTGTCGCCGTACTATCTTTCGTCTCTAGTCTCTCGTCTTTCGTCTTGAGAGTGTCTTCCAGCGGAATCTTGAACACGCTTCCGTCAAACCACGGGCCGCCAAAGTTCGAAATACCGTAAATGTTCTTGCCGCTCACGACCGGGAAGTCCTGCCAGAAAGCGTCCTTCGTGATTTTGATACCTTCGACAAGCGTTCCGAGAGAATCCTTTTGTGCCTGGTAATGCTCGGTAATTTCTTTTTTCCAGTTGTCGTAAAGTTGCTGTTCGCTGATGCCGAGAGCGCTCTTGATGGCTCCGTTAAGCGTTGCTCGGTAGGGCTTGCTAAGTTCTTTCCAAATTTTTGGGATCGCGTCTTCGCCGTAGTGCTTAGCGATGTAGAGCACGAGCGAAAATCCTTGCGTGTAGGGGCCGAGTTCAGCAAGCAAGGAATTGTCGGAAAACTCGTGCATATACGGGAGCGTCATGAGGCTGTCGTTCAAGGCTGCCGTGCGGAGAAGCATGTCGCGGTGCGTGTCCCAGGCGTCAAAGCCCATGCGCGAGGATTCAAATTGTGCCGTTCCTTCGGCAAACCAAAGCGGCTGCAAGGTGAACGGAATCATTGTGAGAAAATCCGTTCTCGTGCGTTCGTTGTAATAGTCGGTATAGTTGAACTGGAAACCGTAAAGTTTCGGGACAATCTTAGCACCGCTCTCGATGCTCACGAGGTGGCTGAATTCATGCGTCACCACGTCCGAAATCCAGCCATGGCTGCTGCGGATTTTGAAGTCCCAGTTGGTGAGCCAGAGGTTTATGGCGTTTTCGCTTGGGATGGCGCTGCCGTTGCTGTAAAGCGCGTTGTTCAGGACCGCGCTGATGCGTGGGAGCGGCTTGTTGTAGCGGCTTGTGACGGAATCGTAAACAGCTTCGGCGTAAGCTGAAACTTTAGCGGCGTGTGTCGAGTATTCAACGGGGTAAATGAATTGAAAATGTTCTGTGCCTGCGGTTTTCCACTTGATATCGCTCTGGTTGCCATAAAAGCCGGCGGCGCTTGCTGTTCCCGCCAGCAATGCGGTACAGACTGCAAAAATGCTCTTGATCTTAAACTTCATGATTGTAATTTAGAATTTTGTACGTGCCCGGAAAAATAAAAGCATATAGAAAAACCGCACGATTACTCATGCGGTTGTTTGGAGGAGATGAGGATTTATTTTACACTAATAAAATACGTAATAAGCCTTCTGCAAAATATTTCTAAAATTGTCTGTTTTGATACATCTGTGTTAACTGTATTTACTGCGTACTCCAGACATCCTTATTCCGAAAAAAAAGTCGCGCATTTCTGCGCGGCTTTTTTGTGGATTTCAAGGAGAGATTCTTATTTTCCGACGCCGAGAGCCTTGTCGAGGCCTTCGATCAACTTGCCGTTCTCGATCACGGAGAAGTTGCCGGTGTAGCCCCAGTGCGTCCAAGGAATTTGGAGCGTGTCGCAGATTTCGCGCATGGCCGTGAGGTAGTTGATGCGGGATTCAGCGGTGGAGCGGAGGTTCAATGCGCCGAATTCGTTGATGATCACCGGCACGTTGTTGGTGGCAGCCCACTTCTTGGCCGTGAGAACCTGCTCCAGGATGGCTTCCTTGCTGCCGGTCTTGTAGTAGTTCTTGATGGCTGTCTTCACATATGCCTTGGTGCTCTTGTTGACGCCGAAGTCGCCAGAAACAGTAGACCACTTTGCCGGATCGTAGGGGAACGGAATGTCGTGGATGGTGGCATAGTCCGTCCAGGAACCGCCCTGATGCGTAAATGCGAACGGTTCGTAGGTGTGGATCACGTAGATGATGTTGTCGTCGGTGAACGGGGTGCGCTTGGCAAGGAGGCTGATCGAGTACCACTGGGCATCGCCGAAGAGGATGGTATGCTTGGTATCGACGGTGCGGATGGCGTCAATCATGGCCTGGGCTGCAACGGTCCACTGGGCTGCGGTGACCTTTCCATCGCTCATGTCCGGTTCGTTCAAAAGTTCGAAGAACAGGTCTTCGCGGGGGCTTTCGGCATAGTGGGCGGCCACATGCTTCCATACTTCAGCCATCATCTTGATGTAGTTGGTGTCCTTTGCGCTCGTGGTGTTGTAGCTGTTGTCGTATTCGTGGTAGTCGATTACGAGAGACATATTGTACTTGCCGGTCCATTCCACGAAGGAGTCGAGAACCAGGAATAGCGTGTCGTCGTCGAATTTCAGTTCTGCATCGGTGCCCTTAACAAATGCATCGCGGTTTGTGGCGTAGAGGTCGAGGTCAATCGGCAAGCGCAGGCTCTTGAAACCATTTTCAGCGAGGATCTGGACATCCTTTTCGCCCAATTCAAAGGACTTGAACTTGCCATCGGCATTTTCGAGCCAGTTGGTAAAGTTGACGCCCTTGTTGAGGTACTTCATAGCTTTGGCTTGGAGCGGGCTTGTCACCGTAATTTCAGCTTCTGTGAAGGTTACGTTCGGAATGACCGGATCCTTGATTTCCATATCCGGCTGGTCCTTTTCGACCTCAGAGGTGTCTTGCAGATAAATGTTATCGATGAAGAGGGAGTCGGTCATGACCTTGCTCTTGCTGCCTTTTGCCTGGAAGCTGATGGCATTGAGATGCTTGGCGTCGAAGACAACTTCTTCGCCCCAGCCACCCTGGACAAGATCCTTGAAGCGGATGACAGCCTGTTTCCAGGAGCGCGATGCCGGCACTTTGGCAAGATGCACGTCGTAGTCTTTGACATCGGAGACTTCGATGTGGACTTCGTGTGCGCCACCCTTGTACCAGTAGGTGATTCCACCAAAACGGCCGTTTGCGCTATCTTCGGTAATTTTCAGGCCCCAGCCTACATACGGATCGTATTCGTATTCGCCTCTGTCGAGAGTGTAGTTGACTTGCAGGGCGTAGTTGGAACCGTTGTTGACACGGCCCGGCATGTTGTCGCCGTCGTCGTTGAGCGGAGTCACGATAGAGGATGCACCGCCGTTGTTCTTATCGTCGTAGGTGTACCAGAAATCGCCAAGCTTGCTTTCGTGATTGGCATCTTCAAAGTCGTCCACTAAAACGCCAAGACCTTGCGGCAAGGTGATTGGGCCTTCTGCGGGAAGTTCCGTCGGCGGGAGAGTTTTGCTTGTGTCAATGGCCGGGATGGAGTCTGTTCCCGGTTGCGGATTGTTGTTCGGAATGGAGTCTCGAATTTCAGAACCCGGATCTCTTGGTAGCGGGATTTGGGTATTGTCATCACCGCAGGCGCTGAGAGCCATTACGGTTGCGATGCCGAGAATGCTGATTTGTGGGTAAAATTTCTTGAGTTGCATAATGCCCTCTTGTGGGTGTTTTCTTTTTTCCTAAAAATATATATGTGGCCAGGTTATAAATGCTGAAAAATGGGATGTTTGCGTAAAAAGTGTATTAAGTGTTTTGGTCGAAATGTCGACTTTTTGTACGAAAATCGTTGGAAAATGTTTTATTTATATAACGCAACGCTTCCGGCGAGAATTAATCTTTTTATCTTTGGAATGGATGCGCTTTTTCTCGGAAATTTACCACGAATCGACCCAGTATATTCCCCATGGAAGTGGGGATCCCGTCATTATGCACTGGGAAAAACAGGCGTATGCCGACAAACGCTATGAAGGGTGCAACCGTTATCCTTTTACAGCGGCTTTTATGCCTCTCCTTGCCCCAGTTTCCGCAGATTACCTGAATCCGGTCTGTGTCTATGCCGTGGTGCATGGGGGAGAAGTTCCCGATGGCGTTTATTACGTGGACCGCGAGGATTCAAAGCTTGTAAAGTTTGGCGGAGCCGATGTTCGCAAGGCGATTCTTGCCGCATTTCCGGAACAGGAATTTATAACCGAAGCGCAAACGATTTTCATTTACACAGGACTCCTGGAACGTGCAGTTTGGCGTTTCCGCGAGGCGGCGTATCGACAGGTGCAAATGGACGTGGGTTCGGCTTGCGCGAATACGATCCTTTTGGCAAAGTCTCGTGGGCAAAAAGTTTTTGCGCTAGGCGGATTTGTCGATGATTCCATTGCGGTTTCGCTCAAGCTTGGGGCGACCGAAATGCCGATGGCTGCGATTGCGATTTTCCCGGAAAAGAGCATGGTGGCGTTCAATTCAGTCGATGATGGTGTTGGTGAACTCGCGTATTCGAACCATGCGGAGATGGGTGCCTATGCGGGCGAGGATGAATGCCGCATGGAAATTTCTCGTTATCCGTCGAGATTCATGCTGCAAAACCGTCTGGAAAACATTGATGACTTGAAACTTTGCATGAAGGTGCGCCGCTTGAATGCGCAGGCGCTTCCGGGCGATGAATTTCCGCTCACTCCGTCGAAGTTCACGAATGAGTATTATTTGCGTGAACTGTGGTATTTACGCACCGATAAAAAAGTCGCGGCTCCGTTTGTTCACGGAACGCTAGACCTGGATGATTTCTCGTCGATGTTGCGCTGGCTGGAATTGGCGCAGTTGAACGCTTTTGGCGCGGGGCTAATAAAAATTTGGGTGGTCGTCTTTGATGTGATGTTCGTGTATGCTGGCGTGTACCGCTACATCCCAGTCCGCAAGTCCATTTACATGCAAAGCGGTTCAGCCAATCCGAAAAAGTTTAACAAGTGCTTTGCTGTTCCCGAACAAGTTCAAAATTCCATGTTCGCCGTAGTGCTAACTTCGAACTTGAATGAATCTTGCCAAGTGCTCGGGAATCGCGGCTATCGCTATATGAACCTGAATGCCGGCGTTCTCGCCGAATCGCTTTACGTCTCCGCGCGTCTGCTCAACAAGACTGCCCGCGAAGAGCATTTCTTCTATCACGACGAACTCAAAAAGCTTCTCGAAATTCCTGAAACCGAAAGCATCATCTCGACTGTCGTAATCGGAAAAAGTCCAGCCAGATAGCAATTAGACTGTAGGCAATTGGTCAATGGTCATTGGTCAATAGTTGTTTCTGCTTTGTCATGCCTGCCATAGCCTGTAGCGTCATGGCGGACTTGATCCGCCATCTCGAAGCTTTGTCATGCCCGCCACCGAGCGGGCACCTCCCTCTCGTCATCCTGAAGGCGTACCATTCTTCGTCATCCTGAGGAGCTGTTATTTTCACATTGTCATCCTGAAGGCGTAAGCCTGAAGGATCCAGTCACTTTTTACGCAAAAATTTTAAGCATCACCGGCGTCACGAATACGGTCATCACGCCAGCGACTCCGATTGACAAGCTGCTCATGGCTCCTTGAACTTCTCCGATTTCCATGGCTTTTGTCGTGCCAAGCGCATGGCTTGCTGTTCCAATCGCGACACCTTGCGCAACCGGATTCCCGATGCGGAAAAATTTGCAAACAAGCGGTGCTGTCACGGCGCCCGTAATTCCTGTAATGACAATCGCTACAATCGTGATGGACGGAATACCGCCAATCTGCTCGGATACCACAGAACCCATCGGAATGGTGATGGACTTTGGAATGAGCGAAAGCATCAGAGTCTTGCTGATGTTAAAAATCTTGGCGCATGCGATCACGCAAACAATGCTCGTAATGCAACCGACGAGAATCCCCGCCAAAATCGGGAGCCAGTTGTTCTTGAGCGCCTGGATGTGCCTGTACAGAGGAACGGCGAGCAAGACGGTTACAGGTCCAAGAAAGAACGAAATGTAATCGCCGCCTACTTTGTATGTTTCGTATTCGATGCCCGTGACGGTCAAAAATCCGATGATGAGAATGGTGGCGATGAGGATCGGGTTCAAAAGCGGGTTACGCCATTTGTTGCGGATGGTGACACCAAGTTCAAAAGCGATGATTGTAAGAATGATTCCAAACATAACGCATTAAAAAATCAGTTTTTGTCTTTGGATTTTTTGCTTAAAAGTTGAACGGTCCAGCCGGTCGTTACCATGGTCACGATCGTAATCACGATGCAGAGGAAGAGCAATAGTGGCCACTGGCTTTTGACGTCATCGCCAACGAGCATAAGCCCGATTGCTGGCGGCAAGAAAAAGAACGAAAGGCGTTTCAAGAAAAAATCGCTCACTTCGCGAATCTGGTCGAGCTTCACGATTTTTAGGCAAAGTAACAAGAGCAGGATGAGCATTCCGAGAATGTTGCCGGGAACGGGAATGCCCGTATAATCATGAATGAGGTCGCCTGCGTAGCAAATCCCCAAAATCAGGGCTAGTTGTAAAAGTACTCGCATGCGCCCAAAGATAGATTTTTGAAACTTGATTGGTATATTGAAGTTACTAGTTAATAGTTAGTAGTTACTAGTGTTTTTCGTATTTAAATATTACTAGTAACTAGTAACTCAAAACTCATAACTCCTCTCAATAGCTATATTTCCTTGCATGAAAATTGTATTTATGGGAACGCCCGCGTTTGCGGCTCAATTCTTGGAGCATCTCATTGCTTCCGATAACGAAGTTTTAGCTGTTGTCACTCAGCCCGATCGCCCGGCAGGCCGTGGCCGCGTGCTTACGCCTCCGCCTGTGAAAGAGGCTGCGCTCAAGCACAATTTGCCGGTCTTGCAGCCGACGGACTTGAAATCTCCTGAATTCGAAGCTGACCTCCGCAAGTACGATGCCGACCTCTATGTCGTCGTGGCGTATTCCATCTTGCCCAAGAACATTTTGGGAATCACGAAGTTTGGTGCCGTGAACGTTCACGGAAGTTTATTGCCGAAGTATCGTGGTGCCGCTCCGGTGCAGCGAGCCATTGCCGATGGCCTCAAGGAAACTGGCGTGACCGTTTTCCGCCTGGACGAAAAGATGGATCACGGTCCGATTCTTGCACAGCGCACGGTTGTGATTGACCATCAGGATACGACCGCAAGCTTGCTCGACAAGATGGTCATTCCGGGTTGCGATGCCTTGGATGATGCATTGAACCAGCTCAAGAACGGTTGCGAAAAGGATTTGACGCAAGACCACGCTCAGGCAAGTGGCGCTCCGAAAATCAAGAAAGAAGAAGGCTTGATCGACTTCAATTTGCCGGCTCGCACGATTCACAATCGCATCCGCGCATTCAACCCGTGGCCGGGTGGTTACGGAAAGCTCGGTGGCCGAATGGTGTACTTGCGCCAGACGGACACTCCCGAAAACGGTCCGAAGCTTGCTCCGGGCGTTGTCGAATTCAAGGACAACCGACTCTTTGTCGGCACTGGCGATGGCGCTCTCGAAGTTCTCGAAATTCAGGCCGAAGGCAAAAAGCCGATGCCTGTGGCTGACTTTATGCGAGGCATTCAAAAGCGCGAGGGACTAGAGTTTTGCTAACGGAACGTGAAGAAGCCTATCGAGTCCTTTTGCTTTGGCAAAAAGATGGCTCGTTCATCAAGGAAAGCGGACTTTCTCCATTTGCGATGGAACTTGCTCTGGGCGTTTGCCGCAGGCACTTGTACCTTGAATATTTCGTCAAGTCGCTCACAAAGAAATTGCCATCGCTCGAAGCTCGCGTGATTCTTGAAATGGGCCTCTTCCAGATGTTCTTTATGGACGTGCCGGATTACGCTGCCATCAACGATAGCGTGGAACTGGCAAAGTCTGTAAATCTCGGCGAGAGTACAGCGCGTCTTGTGAACGCGGTGCTTCGCACTGCTCGCCGTCAAGGCGAGCCTGCGCTTCCGCCGCAGCGCGTCCGTCGCGTGAGTGTCGAGAATTCTGTGCCCGAATGGCTTGTGCGTCGCTGGTTCGACGTGTACGGAGGCGACCGCGCCGAAGCTTTGGCGAAGGCGACACTGGAGCGCCCGACTGAATGGATTCGCGTGAACTTGCAAAAAACGAGCGCTCCGGTGCTTGCCGAAAAAATCGGCATTACGGGCGCCTCGATTCTCTACGACCGCTTTATTGAAATTCCGCGCGATGTGGGCGTGAAGCTCCTGCTTGCGCTTCCGGAATTTGTGAAAGGGCAGTTCTCGTTCCAAAATCCGTCTGCATTCGAAGTCGTGAAACTTCTCGATCTGAAGCCCGGCTTGAAAGTCTGGGACGCTTGCGCCGCCCCCGGCGGCAAGACCGCTCTCATGGCTGAAATGGATAGCTCGCTCGAGATTCTCGCGAGCGATTCGTCCGCCTCTCGCCTCGAAAAAATGCAAGACTTGATGACACGCCTCGGCCTTACAAACATCAAGACCGAAGTCATCGACCTTGCCCCTGCCCAAGCTCCCGCGACCTCCCCGCAGCATTCCTCTCTCCTCTCTCGTCTCTCGTCTAAGTTCGACCGCATCCTCCTCGATGTCCCGTGCAGCAACATGGGCGTAATCGCTCGCCGTCCGGAATCCGTCTACCGCATGACACCAGAATCCATCAATGAAGTTGCTGAACTCCAGTTCAAGATTCTCGAAAATGCATCTGCCGCACTCGCTCCTGGCGGGCGCCTCGTGTATGCTACATGCAGCCCCGACCCGACAGAAACGACGCGCGTCATCGCCCGATTTGTCAAGGCTCATCCCGAATTTGTGAAAGTTGGCGAACCCGTCTTGCCGGGCCTCAAGGATTCCCGCCTCGACGGTTTTTTTGCACAAGCTTTGGAATACAAAAAATGAAAAAAATCATTACGATTCTAGCATTAGGACTGGCGTCGATTTTGCATGCCGAAGATCCGCTAGCGTTTAGAAACGACTCTGCGGCGGTTGCAAACGATATCTCGTTCTCACATTTGTCCGTTTTCCTTGAAGGTGGCGAAATCTACCCGATGGGAGACCTGATGGATGCTGTTGAAAACGCTTTGTATGGTGGCGTTGGAGTTCGCTACACTTACTGGGAAAATGTAGATGGAATAGTTATGTTCCAGTACACATATTTCAAGCCGATGACCGACATTTATTATGATGGCGTTCACCAGTTTATGGGACGCGTTGGTCTAGAGTGGAAATGGCCTCTCATTCAACCCGTTGCGCTGGGTGCCGGCTTTACATGTTCCTGGACTCGAGCCGATGCTGAAGAACACCTTTATTCAGCTTATGGTGGAACGTTGACGGATAACGAAACCGAATTTGGCTGGTATGCAAGAATTAGCTTGCCTGTAATCAAACGTGAAAAGTTCAGTGTTGGCTTCCATGTGGCCTGGGAACAGCTTTGGACTCTTCCTAAACGCTCTAATATGTTGTCTGCGGGAGTAACTCTCGAAAGGAGTATTTGGTAATGAACTCCTTTGTCAAAAAATTTGTTTCTGCTTTGGCAATTTCTGCAAGTTTTGCCTTTGCTTCTGTTGATGCCGAAATGGAAGGTATGGACGTTGTCTCCCGTGACGACGGTACTTTCTTGATCGCTTCTCCGACATTCTATTTTGATCGTGCTTTGGGCGCTGGCGGTATCCATTCCGAAAGTGAATTGTGGACCCCGCGTAAGTTGCGCTATCGCCAGCTTCTTAATCGTTTGTCTGTGCTGCCTAGTTGGAATCCCATTGAAACGCCTTCGGTGTGGATGAAAACGGGAAATGAATTGGGTGATTTAATTTATCAGGACTTTATCACGGATCCAAGTGAACGTCCTGTGAATAGAACTCCAATCTTGGAAGTAGGGGCTAGAACTCCTGAATATCGCGGATTCTGGGCAACATTTCGCTTGTTCCAGGATGACCATTACTGTTATTCCTCATCTTATTCTTATCGAAAAAATTTAGTTGATAACAAATTCTCGTTCTTTGGTGAAAATTGGCCTATGTTCAGTTCTGCTTATGGCGGACTTGGATATACGAACGATTTTATAAATGCATCTATTCTTGCGGGAAAGGAGTATGTGTGGATCTTTTCCGAAAGTTCGAGATGGATTCCTGTGTCATACTCGCCTCGAATCGAAGCCCGTGCGGATTTCTGGAATTTTTCTACGACATTAGTTTTTGAAAATGCAAACTATCAGGATAAACGAAAAAAGGAAACTGGTGAACGTAAAGAAGTAAATGGTTCTATAGTTTATAGTTGCGGTGAAAATTGTAAACGAGGAATGCTTCAGCTTTCTGCTGGTCTTGCTTTCCGCTTTGTTGGCGATGAGGGCACTGTCTATACAGGGCTTGATGAAGATCGCGTCTTGTGGCCTTTCCTTGAAATGAGTATTCGCCCTACGGATGAACTCAGGTTCGATGTGATGTTTGGCGTGAATAACAGGGATTGGCTTATTCAGGATAGCATTGAGTACCAGGTACCTGCATTTAATCGGTTGAATGTTTCTGTTGGCGCTAAAAATATTGCAGGAACTCGCCTGAATCCGATTGCTGACACGTACGAATATTTTGATGGCGATACGATTTCGCTTGCTGCAAATGGCCGTATGAATTTAATGCAAGGTTATGTTCGCTTTGAAGATTCTCTAACGAATTTTCTTGTTTTTGGTGCTCGAGGCAGTTTCTGGGCTGAACATGGTGCCGAAACTTTTAAAACAGAAAAATTTGTTAAGGATAAAATCTACACGTTCCGTCATGGCGATGTTGACCGCATCAATTCCTGGATCAAGGGCGTTACGGGTGAATTTTGGCTAAAGCTCCGGTATGGGGAATTGTTTAACTTTACGGCGCTTACAGGCTTTGAACGCATTGATGGAGATGAAAAACGCTTTGAAGTGAATCCGTCAGAATTCTTTGTTTCGTTTAATGCCGACTGGATCATCAAAAAATCTTTCCGTATATCCCATTCCTTGCGCTATCGAAGTGATGCCGAATGGAACCTGCGTTACAAGGATCCATACATAGTAAAGGGTGACTGGTTCTGGGATGCTACTTTTGAGCAACGTTTCCCGAAGTGGGGAATTTCTCTCGCAGGAACCATCGTCCAGGCTCTGGGCAAGGAAGTGGTGGAAGCTCCAAATGGTGAGTATAGCCGAGTGCGCTTTTTCTGCACGGCTAAAAAGGCGTTCTAACTTGTCATGCCTGCCTCAGAGCAGGCATCTCCTTAAAATACTTTTTTCAAAGCTTTTAAACTGAATGAATTCGCGAAAGTCTCAAGGGCTTTCGCTTTTTCTATCCATTCAAATGCGACAGGTTTGTCGCTATCTGTAATTTGCTTTGGCAATTGCGCGACATTTGCTTTTGTTGAAAGTCGCATGTGCAGCACATCGCATTCGATTTTATGCACCGTGATGCTATGGCGAAATGTTCCGCAGTGCTCAACGGATTTGACTTCATCGGCGTTAATGTAATCTTCCGCTTTGGCCGGGAGCGCAACTGTAGCATGGCGAGAACTTTCAAAATGCGGGAGCGCAAGTTGTTTATCCAGGAATTTCTGCCCGCCGTTTACTGCAAGAATCTTGGCGTCCGTGCTTTCGACAACAAGCACTGTTCCGTGCCAGCTTTTTTCGGTGCGTTTCTTTGTAGGGGGAAACTCTGCGGTACGGCCATCCAAAAACGCACGGCATTCTTTTTGGAGCGGGCATGTTTCGCAAAGCGGTGATTTCGTCTTGCAGACCGTTCGTCCAAGCTCCATCAGAGCTTCGTTGTGCATGTACGCTTTCGGAGAATCTGCCACATCCCGCGCATATTCCCAATAAATCTCGACAGAGGATTTTTCTGTCATGCCTGTTTCGTTATTTGTCATGCCCGATTTAATCGGGCATCTCCTTTTTGGGGCTTTATCCGTCGGCAAAAAAGCAAGCTCGTACAATCGACTGAAAATCCTGACCAGATTCCCGTCTAAAATCGCTTCTCGTTTATGGTAGGCGAGGCTTAAAATGGCCCCAGCCGTGTATGCTCCGATTCCCGGCAACGCTTCCAGTTCCTTGCGCGTTTCGGGCATCTTGTTCTGATGAGACGCGACAATCTTCGCTGTCTTTAAAATATTCCTGGCGCGGCTGTAATACCCAAGCCCTTGCCAGTACTTAAAGACGTCGGCTTCCTCCGCCTTGGCGAGCGTTTCCACATCCGGGAAGCGCTCCATCCATCGCGTAAAATAATCTTTGACTGTCGAAACCTGCGTCTGTTGCAACATCGTCTCGCTAATCCATACTGCATACGGATCGCGCAGCGCATCCAAGTCCGCAGGCCTCCACGGCAATTCCGCCGCGTTCGCCCTGAACCACTCGCGCAGATGTTTTAAAGAATCAGGAGTCATTAGTTGTTTGCCATTAGTCATTGGTCTTTAGTCGATAGTCGATTTTCTAATAACTACTGACTATTAACTAGTAACTGCGCCTCCGGCGCTCAAATCCCGTACGTTTCTCTCTTCAG
>Ga0256407_10007662_pt1 | contig 16147 bp, 13 predicted proteins | sample RumenRJG_04DNA_FD_193489 | JGI IMG/M metagenome (GOLD analysis project Ga0256407, IMG submission 193489) | Bovine rumen microbial communities from Lethbridge, Alberta, Canada - RJG_04 | ecosystem: Host-associated > Mammals > Digestive system > Stomach > Rumen | place: Canada: Alberta...
GACCCCTTGAAGACCACGAGGTGGATAGGCGCGAGGTGGAAGTACGGTAACGTATGGAGCTGACGCGTACTAATAGGTCGGTTGCTTATCCTCAAGTTCGATGGTTGGCCTTATGGCCAGCTGTCGGTCTTGCATAAGCAGCACTGCTCAGTTGTGAGATGTGCCCTTCTCTTATTCAGTTTTGAAGGTATGAATATATACAGTACTGATTTTCAGTTAGGTAGAGAAGCCCGTTTCAGGCTTCTTAATCTATATAACGGACAATTCGGTATATCTGGTATACATTCATATTTATTTGCCTTGATAGCTCAATGGTAGAGCACGCGGCTGTTAACCGCGGTGTTGCAGGTTCGAGCCCTGCTCGAGGCGCTGAAGAGATTCGAGCAATTGAAGATCTTCTAATTTACAGCGTACATCTGCTGGTTTTCGGCTCCGTGGTCAAGAGGTTAAGACATCGCCCTTTCACGGCGGTAACACGGGTTCGATTCCCGTCGGAGTCACTATTATTAATATGGTGCCATAGCCAAGCGGTAAGGCAAAGGTCTGCAACACCTTGATCACCAGTTCAAATCTGGTTGGCACCTCGCTGAAGGTTCCCCGGAACCCTTGTAAATCAAGGGCTCCGGGGGATTTTTTAGTTACGCAGAAAGGACGTAAGTCTGCGTAATCCGTGTATGGTATAATGAATAGAACGACACTTTTTTGCTGATTTGGAGTACAGATGACTTGAGAATATGATGACCAGAGAATATATTGAGATTACAGATTTTGAAGATCCCAGACTGGATGTATTTGCAAGGCTGAATGAGACGCAGCTCCGCCATTATTATGAGCCTGATGGAGGTCTTTTTATCACAGAATCACCAAAAGTGACAGAGCGGGCGCTCAGGGCGGGATGCCAGCCGGTATGCGCCCTTGTGGAAAGAAGCCAGGCTTTGGGAGAAGCCGCAGGCGTTCTGGAGAGTATGCCGGATATTCCGGTTTTCACAGGTTCTTCCGATGCAATACGCAAGCTGACAAATATCCCGATGACGAGAGGTCTTCTATGTTGCATGAAAAGGCCCGGGTTGAAGAATGTTGAAGAGTTGACAACGGGTATGCGGCGCATTGCTGTGCTGGAGAATGTGACAAATCCAACCAATGTGGGGGCAATCATTCGTTCCGCGGCGGCCCTTGGGATGGAGGCTGTTCTTTTAAATCACGCGTGCAGCAATCCTTTTTATCGCAGAGCAGCAAGGGTGTCTATGGGAACGGTATTTCAGGTGCCCTGGACCTATCTGGAAAACTCGAATATGCCAAAAGGCATGCATTATGTCAGGATGCTTCAGTCTCTTGGGTTTAGGACAGCAGCCCTGGCTCTTCGAAAGGACACAGTCAGTATCTCCGATCCCTGTCTTGCAAGGGAGGAGAAGTTGGCGGTGATCCTGGGCGCAGAGGGTGACGGGCTTACGGATGAAACGATCGATCTGTCTGACTATACGATTAAAATTCCTATGGCGCACGGCGTGGATTCTCTGAATGTAGCTGCGTGCAGCGCGGTAGCCTTCTGGGAACTCTCTATCCATTGACCTATACTGAAGTCACGGGTATTGCAAGGTGAAGAATAAAAAGGGTTGCGGTGTCTTATGAAAACAGGATTTAACAGAGAGAAACTCTTTCGCATGGTGTCTGTCGGTGTGGTGGATGAGCCGGTCAATCAGGCCTATGACTTCATCAGTACGTCCGCACTGCTTATGAACCTGGCGGCGAGTATCATGTTGACTTTCGAGAATATGCAGGCGAAATATGGAGGGGTCCTGACCGCTATCGAAGCTGGCACGGTATTGTTTTTCGGAATAGACTATGTGCTGCGGCTGATGACAGCGAATTATCTGTACCCGGAGTCAAATGAATGGGATTCCCTGGTGCGGTACGTTTTTTCATTTTCCGGTATTATTGATCTGCTGTCATTTCTTCCATATTATCTGCCTGTGTTTTTCCCTTCAGGTATTGCAGTTTTCAGAATGTTCCGGGTGGTCAGGATCTTCAGGCTCTTTAGAATCAATGCCTACTACGACTCTCTCAACGTTATTACGGAGGTTATCGCAAGTAAGAGACAGCAGCTCCTGTCCTCATTTTTCATTATTCTGACATTGATGCTGGCTTCGAGCCTTTGCATGTACAGCCTCGAGCACGAGGCACAGCCGGATGTGTTTAAAAATGCCTTCTCCGGAATCTGGTGGTCTGCGTCGACATTGCTGACAGTCGGTTATGGCGATATTTATCCGGTCACAACCATGGGAAGAGTGTTCGGTATCTTCATTACGTTTCTGGGTGTCGGAATGGTCGCCATCCCCACCGGTATTATTTCCGCCGGATTCGTTGAGCAGTATCAGCAGTTCAAAAGGTTCGGCGACTACGGTATGGAACAGGACATCCGTTATATACAGATATCCCTGACCATCAGGGACCGGTGGGTTGGGCGGTCGATCAGGAGCCTGGGGCTTCCCCGCGGCAGTATGGTCGCGGCTGTCCAGCGCGGTGACCAGCTGATCATTCCCAATGGAGACGTGGTACTTACGCCCGGTGATGTGCTGATGATTGCTGCGGAACAGATTACCAAGGGGATTCCCATGCGTATACAGGAGATCATCCTTCGTAAAAATCATCCCTGGACGGGAAGCTCCATCCGGGATCTTGATATGTCTCGGCAGAGTTACATTATCATGGTAAAACGGGAAGGAACGGCACGCATCCCTGACGGAGAGATGGTCTTACAGGAAGGAGACCAGATTTACGTTCTTTCCAAAGAAAAGAGAAAACGTATCGAAGACTGAGAAATGGAGAAAATATGCTTCAAGCTGTTATTTTTGATATGGACGGTACCCTGCTGGATTCTGAGATCATTCATTACATTGTGATCCGTGACATCCTCAAAAGGGAAGTCGGCATCGATATGCCCATGCAGGACTACATGAAATACTGCGGAATTCCCGACGAGAAAATGTGGCCCATGATCCTGGAGGAGACGGACAGCACGTTTGTGGATGCCCTGGCGGAAAGATGGGGAATAGAGGAGCTTGCAGAAGAAGGTGTCAGTACAATGTCTGCGGAGCTGGAACGTCTGCACTGGGAGGAATATGATCTTTATATCGAGAAAAACGGTGTAAAACCCTTTCCGGGGGTCAGGGAGCTCGTGGTTGCTCTGCGAAAAGAAGGAATCCGGATTGCGGTGGCCACCGGGTCCATTATTCGGATCGTGCAGAAAAATCTGGTACTGTTGGATATTGCAGAGTTTGTTGAAGCAACGGCCACGTCGGAGGATTGCAGCAACGGAAAACCGGCACCGGATGTCTTTTTGCTGGCAGCGAAGAAGCTGGGGGTCGAACCCGAAAACTGCCTGGTCGTCGAGGATGCCGGGAACGGTCTTCTGGGTGCAAGGCGGGCAGGTATGACCTGTACGGGTTTTGAAGGTTCGGAGCTTCCTTCGGATACCGCACTGGCGCCCGTGACATTTTCAGATTACCGGAAGGTGACAGTGGAAGACCTGCGGAAATGGCATCTGGAACAATCTGTCAAATAAACTGATATCTCCTGCAAAAAAACAGAAACATGAAACGGAAACGGGGAACAGGAGTTAAAAAGGAAGTTGGAACATAAACAGGTACAGAATCAGGAACGGTAAAAAACAGGTACAAAAGTAAAAAAAAGAAACAGGAGCGGTTCTGAATGAGTCTTGTCCGGCTCATTCGGAACCGCTCCTGTTTTGGTATGACACGGCAGGTCCTATGTGATTATCTGTCTTTAATATGCCCGAGTGTTGTAGAGCCTGCCGCTGTGAAAAGGCCCTGAAAAGACGCTCATGTCTGTCATGTCGTACACAGCCTGCTCCTCGGGTGTGAGGGCAGTATAGTCGTAGAAGGCCCGGAGAAGAGGAATGTAATCGAAGGTGCCGGGCCAGACGCCGCAGTCCTTGAGAACCCGGATCGTGTTCCCGAAGGAGGGGTAGACGGGGCAGCTGACCGAGAGATCTGTGAGCGCCGGCAGGCTGTCGTCCCAGCGGGTATTGTCGGCTGCCACGTCGGAGGTGAAGAGGACTGTGGCGAAGGGAACATTTTCACGGGCAAAGGCGTAGGTAAAGCTGTCTAAGTCTGTGAGGTATGCTTCGCGAAAGGCTTCATATTGCTCTGAGGTCAGCTTAGCGGTGCGCTGATCTTGTCCGTTCGTGCATTCGAGAAGAAAGCTTTCCGGCATACTGCGCAGGATGTCGTCATGATATATGTTGAAGGATCCTTCCCGGTAGCTTTGGGTATCGACCACGGCGGACATCATTGCGGGATCCATGGTGGAGGGGAGGACGAACCTGCGTGAAATGGTTTTCCCGCTCTTCATGTGGTAGACCACGAGAAAATCAAACTCTTCATAGGGGCAGGGGATCCCCTTCGCATTGATGGGGACGGGTTTTGTGCCCGGACCGGCATTCTGATTGGCATCGGTCCCGGTGCCCGGGTCAGTGCTTGAAACAGTGCCGGTTCCGGTGTCCGATTCAGTGCCTGCGTCAGCGCCGGTACCGGCATCCGGGTCAGTGCCTGTCTCAGGTTCGCTCCAATCCGGCGAGGCGGCTTTTTTACGGGTAAATTCCTGGCCGTAGGAGGCGATCGCGATGACATCGTCCACATTTTTCAGATGCATGTATTTTTCGCCGAATACATCTTCAGAGACCTGCTCTCCGTCCTCAGTGCAGAAAGAGTAGTTGCTGCTTACGCAGACCAGGGCGGCGTCTTCTACCTTGCCGGCATCAGGAATGAAGCGGTCGTAGCCTGTGATGTCGAAGGCAAAGCCCATATAGATCAGGAGGGCAAGCACGATTGCGATGACAATTTCCAGCGGGCGGCGGAAAAGGGCGCGGAAGTCATAGTCGTAGATGATCTGCATGATGCAGGCGGTAATGACGGTAAACAGCAGCATCCAGATGACAGAGATGATGACCCCGCGGCCGGTCCGGATGGATGCGAACAGGAGGCCTGTAAAGAGACCAATCATCAGCGACATGGCGATGCGGACCACGGTTTTTACGGGTACAAAGACGACCGCAGTCCCGGCGCGTTCATTTTTGCGCAGACACCGGCAGATCCAGGCCAGCAGGAAATACAGGACAGCCAGAGCCAGCAGACGGAGAACCGTTTCCAGGGTAGAGTTTCCCTCAAAGTACTGCGCAATGGGGGAGAAAACGCAGTTTGAAAACAGAGTGCCGGATCTGTCGCTCCAGGTCGCATAGAATACGCTGCTATAACCCTTCAGCATAGCTCTGAACTCTATTTCGTAGAGGAGCAGGACACAGAAGGCCAGGCAGGAGACGATCACGTTTCCGGTAAGCATGGTGCTGAGCACGCCAAGGGCGTAGACCGCAATGAAAAAAGCAATGTTTTTTGCCGATCCATGTAATATATCCATCAGGACAGCATGGTCGAGGGCATCGAAGCCGTTTGCAATGAGGAGTCCGATCGCCAGTGTGACAATATAAGAAATAATAAAGTAGAGGAAGCTTCCTGCGCAGATGTCAAAAAAGCGCTGTCCACGGGGGACCGGGAGGCTTTCATAAAAATCGACTTCGCGGCGGCTGTGCAGCCAGGAGAATCCCTCAATTGCCAGCATGGCGGCGAGCGGCAGCCCGATCACGAGGAAGGAAACATTATCTTTGCCCAGTAAAGAAACAAGAGACTCCTGGAGATACCCTGTTGTCTTCGCAGCGGAATAGTGGAAGTATGCCGCCTCCTCGAGGCAGTTGCTTAACAAGGTCGCAGTACAGACGATGTGGTAGATCAGGTAGCTGAGAAGAGTCAGCGCGATCGGCCACAATCTCCGCCTGGCAAGTTCTCTCTGTCGTACCAGAAAACCCGCAGGCCTGCGAGGCTTTTTGGGCTCCCCGCTTTTTATATATTCTGCCCCGGACAGCTTTTTGTCCGCGATTTCCGGCGCAGCCGTGTCTGTATTGACGGCCGTGTCCGTATTGCTGGCCGTGCCTGCATTGTTAGTCGTGTCTGTATTGCTGGTCATGCCTGCATTGCCAGTCGTGCCTGTATTGAAATGTTTGGGATTCAGTTCAGTTGAGGATGAAGTTCTTGATGTCATATCCGATCACCTCCGTTTCACTGATGAAGATCTCCTCCAGCGTGAGCGGAAGGAGCTCGAAAAAGACTGTGTCAATGTTGTCGAACCGGGACTGGATTTCCCCGGCGGATCCCCGGACCGTCATGGTATGCAGTCTGCCCCGGACCTTATTTTCCAGAAGTTCAAGACCGGCCAGGGCTTTTTCTGCATCCGCTTCGTCCTCAAATACGCACTGGACTTTCTGCAGGCCGAGTTTCATGGAAGCCAGGTCGCGGGAGAGCAAAAGGCCGCCCGCATGAAGAAGGCCGACATGGTCGCAGATGTCCTCCAGTTCCCGCAGGTTGTGGGAGGCGATCACCGGAGTCAGCCCCCGCTCGGACATATCGTTTGCGAAAAGACTCTTCACTGCCTGGCGCATGACAGGGTCCAGTCCGTCGAAAGTCTCGTCACACAGCAGAAACTGTGCGTTGGAGCATAGGCCGCAGAGCAGGGCCAGCTGTTTCTTCATACCGCGTGAATAGTTCTGAATGCGGCGTTTTGGATCCAGTGAAAAATCCTTTAGCAGCCTGTCAAAGCGGACTGTGTCAAAATCCGGATATACGGTCCTGTAAAAATTGAACATTTCCAGGGCGCTGCCGTTGCGGAAGAACCAGGGATCATCAGGTATAAAAAACAGATTCTGCAGGACAGCCGGATTGTTATATACAGGCTGTCCCGAGAGTTCGATCCCGCCACTGTCCTGACGGAGGATCCCGCTGATCATCCGCAGCAGGGTGCTCTTGCCTGCACCGTTCGTTCCGACCAGACCGAAAACCTGACTGTCTTCAATCCGAAGGGAGACATTATTGACAGCGGTGATCGTACCGAATCTTTTTGTCAGATTTTTGATTTCAATCATTTTTTGTATTCTCCTTCCATCCGCATTCCCGAAGAAGCTGTGCGGGGTCGATCCCGATTTCCTTTGCTTCTTTTAAAATGGCGGACAGCCGTTCTGCCAGCTCCGCCCGCTTCTGTGCATGCAGATCCGAATCGCCGCGCACAAAGCTTCCCCTTCCTCTGACGGAGTAGAGGAAACCCTGCCGTTCCAGTTCCGCATAGGCACGCTGTACTGTGTTCGGGTTGGTGGACAGCTCCATGGCCAGTTTGCGGACAGAGGGCATCTGTTCGCCCGGTGCCAGTACTCCCTTCAGGATCAGGAGTTTATAGCGCTCGGTAATCTGCTCGTAAATCGGCCGACTGTCTTGATAATTGATCCAATTCAAAACGCGCCCCCTTTCTGCGCTGTACATCGGATGTGGTTGTTTGTATTAACTGTATTAAGAATATTAATACAGTGATGCAACTGTGTCAACATTTTTTTCTTGCCTGAAGGAGGGAGACACAGAACCGTCCCCTGTCCCCTTGGAGACACAGAACCGTCCCCTGTCCCCTCCCTCCCTGTCTTCTCCGGTGATCGGGAAGAAATACGTTTTCAGCTTTCGAAAATGTTTCTATACGTGGTATACTTTTGAGGAGAAAGAAAGACAGGGCCACTTTTTTCGTGGATGTTTTCATAAAAGCATACGAGGAGGTAAAGATATGCTCAAGAATCCTGAACAGACAAAGAACAAGATCGTGCAGTGGATTCGTGATTATTTTGCGGCAAACGGACCTGCCTGCAGTGCCGTCATCGGCATCTCGGGCGGCAAGGACTCCAGTGTGGCTGCTGCACTGTGTGTGGAAGCACTGGGAAAGGATCGCGTTGTCGGCGTCCTGATGCCTCGCGGCGTACAGCCGGATATTTCGGACAGCCAGCTGCTGGTTGACACACTGCAGATCCCTTATGTTGTGGTCAATATCGGAGATGCGGCGGATGCCCTGGAGCGGACACTGGAGAGCAATAAAAAACTGCAGGAGATCTGCGGCAGGACAGAGATGGCCCGCGAAGCAAAGATCAACATGCCTCCCCGGATCCGCATGGCGACATTGTATGCGGTCGCTCAGAATCTGCCCAACGGCGGGCGGGTGGTCAACACCTGCAATGCTTCTGAGGATTATGTCGGATATTCGACGAAATACGGTGATGCGGCAGGCGATTTCAGCCCTATGTCAGAATTGCTGGTGCATGAAGTTCTGCAGATCGGTGATGTACTGGGCCTGCCGGAGCAGCTGGTGCGTAAGACGCCTTCTGACGGCCTGAGCGGCATGAGTGATGAAGATAAACTGGGATTCACCTATAAAATGCTGGACAATTATGTCCTGACCGGCGAGTGCGAGGATGCGGAAAAGAAGGCCCGGATCGACCGTCTCCATATGCTGAATCTGCACAAGCTCCGTCTGATGCCCAAGTTTGAACTGGGAGAAGACGACCGCTGATCAGGAGTTTCTTTTACCGGCTTTTGACCTTTACATCATGATAATAATCAGGAGCATTGAGGACAGCGGATCATGGATGAAGAGAAGAACGCAAAGAAGGGCTCTATCGGCAGGCTGTTCGGCGGCGGAAAGAAATTATCCGGCAGCGGAGAGAAAAGTGGAAGCAGCACAGAAGAGGAAGTCAGAAAGCTTACGCGTACCGAGCTGCTGGAACTGCTGATCGATGAGATGAAAGAGACCGACAGGCTTCGCACAGAAAATGAGCATCTCAGCGAGGAACTGCGCAGGTGTCATGAAGATCTTGACCGTGTTGCGTCTTTTGAAGCTGTGATTGCCCGCCTTGAAGCACTTGTGAATGCCGGAGAAAAAAATGCCTCCGCGCATTGATATATCTCTGCGCAATGATATTCAAAGACTCGCCTGCGAGTCCTTCGCGCCGAAGGGAACGTTTCATGGAAAAGCCCTGGTCAGGGTGCGACCCGAAACATATACCGGCGCATTCCCGCGTCATCTGACAGCTCAGCAGCTTAGTAAGGTCCATTGCAGACACGGGCATCTTACACCGGGGAATACTTTATGAGTGACAACAATATTGTGAAGAAAAAGGATGCTGTGAAACGTCCTGCGATCAGTGATCTGCAGGGCGAGCTGAAGCATGAGAGATACAAGACCCGTTATTTCAGAGTGCTCAGGAGTACAATATTTACACTGATCACAGTAGGGGCAGCGGCAATCCTTGTAGCGACCCTGTGGATGCCGGTCCTGCAGATGTACGGAACATCTATGACTCCCAGTCTGGAGGACGGCGATATTGTCATTTCACACAAGAGCAGAAATCTTCAACAGGGAGATATCGTCGCCTTTTATTACAATAACCGTATTCTCGTCAAGCGCTATATCGCGAGTGCAGGGGACTGGGTCGATATTGATGAAGAGGGAAATGTTTCCATCAACAATGTCCCTCTTGATGAATCCTATGTTTCGGAAAAGGCTCTGGGAGAATGTGATATCGAGCTTCCCTACCAGGTCCCGGAGGACCGCATCTTTGTTCTGGGAGATCACCGCAGTGTCTCGATCGATTCCAGGTCAAAATCGGTCGGATGCGTCTCGGAGGACCAGATCGTCGGTAAGCTTGTCTTCTGTGTATGGCCTTTGAGAAATTTCGGCTTTGTGAAATGATTTCCGGAAAATGTCCGGGGAAATTTCGACTCTGTAGAATGATTTCCGGGAAAATCTCCGGAAGCTGCATTCTTGCTGTCACCCATCCGGGATTGCGGAACATCATATTGTCAATGGAAAAATGTCAACGAAATAGCAGCCGTCATGAGCTGTCCGAGAGGGCATCCATGTGGGCTGCTTTTGAGTTGTGAGAAATGCACAATTGAAAAAATAATTTTTGTAAAAAACAGAGAAATGAAGAAAAGTTGATAAGATTATGAAAAAAGGATATTGCAAACGTTTCCAAAAAATGCTACCATAAATGCATGGAAACGGTTCCATTTATTTTTTACAAGGTCTTGGGAACGGTTCCATGGTTGCGGATATTCTCTCTGCATCCTGCGTCGAAAGACTGCGGGAGAGAAACTGCGTTCCGTTTATGAGAGACAAAAAGCAGATACATTGAAAGCGGTGCGCGGGGAGCGGAAAGAAGGAACAAACCCGGTGAATCCCGGGAAAACACCTTTCATTTTTTTTTCAGGGAGGAAAGACTATGAGAAAGAAACTGGCCAGTATTTTGGCGTGTGCGACAATCGCTGCAACTGTACTTGCAGGCTGCGGCGGCAGCAGTTCCGGCGGCAGTGCAGCTCCGGCCGGCAGCACGGGTGCAGCAGCTGCAGCGGATGCAGGCGCGGGTTCCGTGTATTATTTGAACTTTAAACCGGAAGCAGATCAGGCATGGAAGGATCTGGCTGCTGCTTATACAGAGGAGACTGGCGTACCGGTGACCGTCGTTACAGCAGCTTCCGGCGAGTACGAGACCACTCTGATGAGTGAGATGGCCAAGTCCGATGCACCTACACTGTTTCAGGTAAACGGCCCTGTAGGCCTTGCAAACTGGAAGGATTACTGCTATGACCTGACAGGTTCAGAGATCGTGGGCAACCTGACTTCCGATGCGTTTACACTTAAAGACGGTGACGCAATCGACGGTGTCGCTTATGTCATCGAGTCTTACGGTATTATCACCAATGTCAGCCTTCTGGAGAAAGCCGGCTACAAGCTGGAGGATATCAAGAGCTTTGACGACCTGAAGAAGATCGCGGATGATATTCAGGCCCGCAAGGATGAGATCGGCGTCAAGGGCGCTTTCGCTTCCACCGGTATGGACGCTTCCTCCGACTGGAGATTCAAGACCCATCTTGCAAACCTTCCCATCTATTACGAGTACAAGGCAGACGGTATCGACAACACAGATGCGATCAAGGGAACCTATCTTGATCAGTACAAGAACCTCTTTGACCTCTACATCACAGACTCCACCTGCGATCCCAAGGAGCTTTCCTCCAAGACCGCAGATGACGCAAGAGCAGAGTTCCTGGACGGCGAGGCTGTCTTCTACCAGAACGGTTCCTGGGAGTACAGCTCTCTGGCTGAGAAGTTCTCCGATGAAGAGATCGCTATGATTCCCATCTACTTTGGCGTAGATGACGCAAACGAAGGTTTGTGCACAGGTACTGAGAACTATTGGTGTGTCAATGCGAAAGCTTCCGAGGATGACATTGCTGCAACTCTGGCATTCATGAACTGGTGCGTCACTTCCGAGGCAGGCACGAAGGCTATGTCCGAGGAAATGGGCTTCACGATTCCTTTCAAGACCGCAGTAGAGTCCCCTAATGTATTTGTCAAGCAGGATGCTGCTTATACAGAAGCAGGCAAGACTCCCGTATCATGGAACTTCACAACCATGCCTTCCGAGAACTGGAAGAACGGTGTGGGCTCCGCACTGACTGCTTATGCAGCAGGCACAGGCAGCTGGGATGATGTTGTAACGGCATTCGTCGATGGCTGGGCAACAGAGGCAGCACTTGCCGAATGATGAATGAATAACGGCGTAATGAATAGCTGCAATGGAACAGCTGCAATGGAACAGCTGCAACGGAACAGTTGCAATGAAACAGTTGCAATTATACAGCTGTAAATAAATAGCTGTGAATCAGAAACAGGCCGTTTCCCTGACGTCGGGCAGCGGGAACGGTCTGTTTTTTCATTTCTGAAAAGGGGGACTCCATGGTTGGAAAATCAATCAGAAAATGGTGGCCGATATTCCTGCTGCCAACGGCTCTGGCATTTGCAATCGGTTTTGTCTGGCCGTTTATCTGGGGAATCTATCTGTCTTTCTGTAAATTCACTACTGTCAATAATGTTAAACTTGTCGGACTTTCCAATTATGTAAAAGTTCTGTCAGACGACACATTTTCCCATGCTTTCTGGCTCACTGTGCTGTTCGCGTTTCTGTCCAGTATCCTGATCAATATTCTGGCTTTTGCAATCGCTCTGGCACTGACCAAAGGGCTGAAAGGAACCAATGTTTTCAGGACGATCTTTTTTATGCCGAACCTGATCGGCGGCATCGTCTTGGGTTATATCTGGCAGACACTGCTGAACGGACTGCTCTCCAAGTGGGGCCAGCCTCTTCTGGCTCTGTCCGCGAAAAACGGATTCTGGGGCATGATCATCCTGTTGTGCTGGCAGCAGATCGGATACATGATGATCATTTATATCGCCGGCTTAAACAATATTTCCGGAGACCTGATTGAAGCGGCAGAGATCGACGGGGCAACACCCTCCCAGATCCTGTTCAAGATCAAGATTCCCATGATCATGCCTTCGATCACGATCTGTACTTTCCTGACACTTACAAACGGCTTCAAGATGTTTGATCAGAACCTCTCACTGACGGGCGGCGAACCTGCCAAGAAGTCTCAGCTCCTTGCACTGAATATCTATGATACTTTTTATGCCAGGAGCGGACCGCAGTGGAAGGGCATCGGCCAGGCCAAGGCTGTGATCTTCTTCCTGATCGTTGTCGTCATCGCGCTTATTCAGCTGCGCGCCACAACATCAAAAGAAGTACAGCAGTAAGATCTGTAAGCCATTCCCGGTATATGTACATATGCTTGCAGATTCTGAGCCCTAAGAGTTTTGCCGCTTTTTGCGGCAGGGAAGGAAACAGAAATGGAATCCAATAAAAAAACAGGCCGCGTGATTGCGAGTATCGTACTTGCGGTCATATGCGTATTTTATGTCTATCCTATTTTTGCCATCTTCATCAATTCACTCAAGATGAACAAGGCGATCACAACATCAGGTGTCTTCCAGCTGCCTACCGCAGAGAATTTTGTGGGGCTTGCCAATTATGTTGAAGGCGTCACAAGCATGAATTTCCTGAGATCTTTCTGGTACAGCCTTGTGATCTCAGTTATGAGTGTTGTTCTGATCATGGTTTGCTGCTCCATGGCGGCGTGGTATATTATTCGTGTAAACGGTCCGCTCTCGAAGGCATTTTACTTTTTGTGTATCTTCAGCATGGTCGTTCCTTTCCAGATGGTCATGTTTACACTTGCCAATACAGCAGACCGTCTGCATCTGAATAATCCTTACAATATTTGCATTATTTATCTGGGCTTCGGAGCCGGTCTGGCAGTATTTATGTTTACGGGCTTTGTTAAGGGCATTCCTCTTGAGATCGAAGAGGCGGCCATGATCGACGGCTGCAGTCCGCTGCAGACCTTCTTCCTGGTCCTGGTGCCGATCCTCAAGCCCACCATCATTTCTACTGCAATTCTTGAGACCATGTGGGTGTGGAACGACTACCTTCTGCCCACGCTGGTCCTGGATATCAAAAAATACCGCACGATCCCCATGGCGATCCAGTACTTCCGCGGAAGCTACGGCACTGTCAATATGGGCGCGATGATGGCATGCATCATGATCGATATTGTTCCGATCATTATCATGTATCTGGTCTGCCAGAAATATATCATTGAAGGTGTTGTTGCAGGAGCTGTCAAAGGTTGATTTGATTGTTTGGAGCATCTGGGGTCCATTGCGGTACCATTGTTGTACCATAGGGGCCCCGGTGCTGTACCATTGCTATAAATAAAGACTCAAAATGATACAGGCGGAATCCATATGAGAGCTAGCGGATTATTATTGTCGATCTTCAGTCTTCCGGGAAAGCATGGCATAGGCTGCTTCTCGGAAGAGGCATATCGGTTTGTAGATTTTTTAAAAGAAGCGGGACAAAAGTACTGGCAGATTCTCCCCGTAGGCCCTACCGGCTACGGGGATTCTCCCTACCAGTCTTTTTCTGCGTTTGCGGGGAATCCGTATTTTATTTCACCTGACGCACTGGAAAAGGCGGGACTGCTGACAGAAGCGGAGGCAGCGGAAGCGGTCTATGACGGCCCGGCAGACTCCATTTCGTATGCCTGGCTTTATAACACGAGATATCCTCTGCTGCGCAGGGCATACCGAAGGTGGAAAGAACAGGAGGGCGCAGAAGAAGCCCTGCCCTATAAGGATTTTCTGCGGGACAATGCCTCCTGGCTGCCCGATTACGCGCTTTTCATGGCTCTGAAAGACGCCCACGGAGGAGCTGGATTCAGGGAGTGGGAAGAGCCGGTCCGTATGTGGAAACCGGAGGCGATTGAAAAAGCGCGGGAGGAGCTGCGAGATGAGATCGGTTTCCATCTGTTCCTGCAGTATATTTTTGAGCAGGAGTGGATGAAGCTGAAGGCATATGCCAACCAGGAAGGCATTTCCATTATCGGAGATATTCCGATCTATGTACCTGCTGACAGCGCAGAGGTCTGGGCCTATCCGGAGCTCTTCCAGCTGAAGGAGGACGGTTCCTGCAAGGCTGTCGCCGGCTGTCCGCCGGATGGTTTTTCGGCGACCGGACAGCTCTGGGGGAATCCCTTATATGACTGGAAGCATCATGAGAAGACCGGATATGCATGGTGGATCAGCCGCATGCGGCGCTGCAGCAGTCTGTTTGATGTTGTTCGCATCGACCATTTCCGCGGGTTTGACCAGTATTATGCGATTCCGGCAGAGAGCTGGGACGCAAGGATCGGACAGTGGGAGGAGGGCCCCGGAATCGGCCTTTTCCGGGCGATCGAGAAAGAGATACCCGGTCTGACGATTATCGCGGAGGATCTGGGCTATATCACGGATTCCGTCAGGAAACTGGTGCAGGATACAGGGTATCCCAATATGAAGGTTCTGGAATTTGCCTTCGACTCCCGCGATTCCAGCGGCAAGGACAATTATCTGCCCTATAATTACGACAAAAACTGTGTTGTCTACACGGGAACGCATGACAATGAGACGATGGTCGGCTGGCTCGACCATATCCTTCCGGAGGAGAGGGCACAGGTACGTGCTTTCACCGGCCTGGACGGCGGAGAGGGTGACGAGTGGGCCTTTGGAGCGTCGGACGATACAAAGCGTCTTGCCCGGGCGATGGTGCGCGCGGCAATGGCATCTGTCGGAAGACTCTGCGTGATCCCCATGCAGGACTGGCTGCTTTTGGGAGATGAGGCCAGGATCAATACACCATCCACGACAGGTACCAACTGGTGCTGGCGTATGGTGGAAGGCGCTGCTTCGCAGTCTCTTGCGGAACAGATCCGGCGGATGACAGAGACCTTCGGGAGATGAAGAGAAGACTCTTTGAGATGCGGAACAAGCCGGGGCGGATCAGGAAAAGTGCATTGAAAGGTCATTGGGAAGTCGTTGGGAGGTCATGTCGGGAGAAATCTGAGGGATAAGTCTTTTGAGATGTAATACTGAGCAGGTCATATAGGAAGGGGGACCTTATGGCGGATAACATTACAATCAAGGATATTGCCAGAATCTGCGGCGTTGGGGTCGGAACTGTCTCAAGGGCGATCAATAATGACCCCAGAGTCAGCGATGCGACACGGGAAAAGATACTGAAGGCGGTGAAGGACTATCACTATGTTCCCAATAACAGTGCGCGCAACCTGAAAATGGTGGAGTCAAACACGATCGGCCTCTTGTTCAGCGGGATCGACAATCCTTTTTTTCAGGGGATGATCTCGGTCTTTGAGACAGCCTGTGACGAACTGGGGTATTCTTTTTTCCTTTACGCTGTTAAGGAGCATGACCGGGTCGAAAATGTTGCCATGGAGGTCTGCAAGGAGCGGCATCTGAAAGGATTGATCATCCTGGGAGGGCAGCTTTCTTTTCCCAACCGCCGGATGGATTCCCTGGGGGTGCCCTATGTACTGTGTACGGTGACAGTCCCCAAAACCGGGGAACAGCTTCCATGTTCCTCCGTTTCCATCGATGATGAAAAAGAAGGTTTCCGCGCGGTCAGCTATCTGATCGGACTGGGGCATCGCAGGATTGCAATTCTGGCAGGCAGGACCGGCGAGTATCCGCACGGGGTCGGCGCCCTGCGCCTGACCGGCTACCGGCGGGCCCTGCAGGAGCACGGGATCGAGTTTGATCCGGCGCTTGTCTGCTATATGAGCGAGGAAATACCCGAGTACTCCATGCCCAACGGCTATGATACCATGAAACGGCTTTTGGACAGCGGTGCGGATTTTACTGCCGTATTTGCTGTCTCTGATACGATGGCATTCGGAGCATGCCGTGCCCTCCGGGAGGCGGGGCGCAGGATCCCGGAGGATTGTTCGATCATCGGGTATGACGGGCAGTACTACACAGA
>Ga0256407_10007669_pt1 | contig 16137 bp, 13 predicted proteins | sample RumenRJG_04DNA_FD_193489 | JGI IMG/M metagenome (GOLD analysis project Ga0256407, IMG submission 193489) | Bovine rumen microbial communities from Lethbridge, Alberta, Canada - RJG_04 | ecosystem: Host-associated > Mammals > Digestive system > Stomach > Rumen | place: Canada: Alberta...
GCTCTTGTGTTTGATTGCGTTCCAATGGAGTCATGCCGGCATGATAGGCAGCAGCGTTGATGCCCTTCTTCCTCAAGTCCTCAGCCACCTTCTCTGTTGTTTTCCTGCTCAGACAGTAGATAATTCCTGCTTCCATCGGTCTTGCTTTGATAAAATTCAGGATGTAGTGCATCTTCTCTACATTTTTATAACCCCTTTTTACAGAGAGACTTAGGTTTGGTCGATCAAAGCTTGAGATGAACTCCCGTGCCTCTCGGAGTTGAAGTTGTTCGATAATGTCCTGACGGGTCACTTTATCTGCTGTTGCCGTGAGAGCCATTATCGGCACATGGGGGAATTTATCCCTAAGCGTTGCCAGCTGCGTGTATTCTGGTCTGAAGTCGTGTCCCCACTGACTGATACAATGGGCTTCGTCCACAGCCAACAACGACAACTTCATGTGACTCAAAAGATGGTCAGTCTCGCTGATAGCTCTTTCTGGGGAAATATAAAGGAGTTTGATTTCTCCTGCCACACATCTGCGACGGATTAAAAGATCATTGGTGCTGTCGTTCCCACTGTTCAGAGCCTCTGCAGTGATGCCGTTGGCACGCAGTGTCTCCACCTGATCCTTCATCAAACTAATAAGAGGTGAGATAACAACAGCTGTACCCTCCATGACAAGCGCAGGAATCTGATAGCACAAACTTTTCCCGCCACCTGTCGGCATCAGCACAAGAGCGTCATTACCAGCCAGCACGTGCCGGATGATTTCTTCTTGGTTCTCTCGGAACGAATTATATCCAAAATAGCGTTTTAACGCCTCATAAATGTTCATAAATCTAAAATTTCCTACAAAGTTAGTCAAATTGTATAAAAAAGAAAGAAAAATGCTTGGATATATAACATTTTTTCGTATTTTTGCAAAAAATTATCATTAACCATATAATAAAAATGGCAAAATATAATATAACAGAAAAAAAAGAAAAGGAGGCCGCTTACAGAAGTCTTGTAAGCCCTCGGATGATGGATGAAATGCAGGAGAAAATCCTTCAGATTATCGTTATGCAGAAGAAGTATCGTGACAAAGATTACTCTGCTAAGAAGCTTGCAGAGGATCTAGGTACAAACACGCGTTACATCTCTGCAGTGGTGAACGTGCGATTCCATATGAATTACACATCGTTTGTGAACAAATATCGCATCGACGAGGCTATGAGCATTCTTGTTGACAAGCGATATCAGGATCTGCGTATGGAGGAAGTCAGCGACATGGTGGGCTTTGCTAACCGTCAGTCGTTCTATGCTTCTTTTTATCGTGTTGTAGGCATTACGCCACGTGAATATCGTCTGCAGCACCTGAAACAGCATCCTGCCATGTTGGCTAAACGCTCTGCGAAGAAGACAAAAGCTTAAGAAGGGAGAGACTTTCGTGGAGTTTTCTTATCAAGAAGAGCGTTTTGCTGACTTACAGCTGCTCAGATACAGATTAAATGGCTTCGACCAGCTGACCCCTCAGCAGAAAGCACTAGTTTTCTATCTGTCAGAAGCCACTTTGTGGGGGAGAGATATCACGTTTGATCAATTTGGCAAATACAATCTCCGCATCAGAAAGATGTTGGAGGTTTTATATTGTGATGCTACAATTGACCGCGATACCGACGATTTCAAAGCTCTGGAAGTCTATCTGAAGCGTGTCTGGTTCTCAAGCGGCATCTATCATCACTATGGAAGCGAGAAGTTCAAACCTGACTTCTCGCCTTCTTGGTTAAAAAAACAACTTCATCAGGTTGATTCGCGTCGTCTGCCATTACAAGAAGGAGAGACAGTCGATGTATTCTGCGAGACAATCTTCCCCGTGATTTTCGATCCTGATGTACTGCCCAAGCGCGTCAATAAAGCTGATGGTTCCGACCTTCTGCTCACTTCTGCCTGTCATTTCTACGACGGGGTGACCCAAGCGGAGGCCGAAGACTTCTATGCGCAGATGAAACAAGCACAGGTATCCGACACACCTTCTTCCTTCGGACTTAACTCCACACTTGTTAAGACTGCCGATGGCAAAATCCGTGAAGAAGTGTGGTCGGCAAACGGAAAATATGCCAATGCCATCCTACATATTATATATTGGTTGGAGAAAGCGTTGACAGTAGCCGAGAATGAGCAACAGAAAAAAGCCATTTCACTTTTGATAAGTTACTATCATACAGGTGATTTACAGACTTTTAATCAATATTGTATTGAATGGTTACAGGAACATGATGCAGCTATTGATTTCATCAACGGTTTCATCGAGGTTTATGGCGACCCTATAGGTATGAAGGGCTCGTGGGAAGGACTCGTGGAGTATATAGATGCCGAGGCAACCCATCGCACTCAGACTATCAGTCGCAATGCCCAGTGGTTTGAGGACCATTCGCCCGTTGATCCCCGTTTCCGCAAACCTGTGGTGAAGGGCGTCTCTGCTAATGTAATCTGTGCCGCTATGTTGGGAGGCGACGAATATCCCTCTACTGCCATTGGCATCAACTTGCCCAATGCTAACTGGATTCGTGCCCAATATGGCTCAAAGAGCATCACCATCAGTAATATCACCGATGCCTACAACAAAGCCTCGCATGGTAATGGTTTCAAAGAGGAGTTCGTAATCGATGAAGCTACGCTCTCTCTCATCAAGAAATACGGAGATATCTGCGACGATCTGCATACCGACCTCCATGAGTGTCTGGGGCACGGTAGTGGACAGTTGCTGCCCAGTGTCGATCCTGATGCCCTGAAGGCTTATGGCGATACGATCGAAGAGGCGAGGGCCGATCTCTTCGGACTCTACTATATAGCTGACCCAAAACTGGTGGAATTGGGACTAGTGCCCGATGAATTCGCCTATCAGTCGCAGTATTACTCCTATATGATGAACGGACTACTGACCCAGTTGATCCGCATCACACCTGGTCATCAGATTGAGGAAGCCCACATGCGCAACCGAGCCCTCATCGCCCATTGGTGTCATGAGAATGGTGATTGTATGCATCTTGTTTCAAGAGAAGGCAAGACTTACGTTGAAATCACCGATTACCCGGGCCTGCGCCAACTCATTGCGCGTCTGTTGGCTGAGATCCAGCGTATCAAGAGTGAAGGAGACTATGAGGCAGCCCGTCAGCTGGTTGAGCGTTATGCCGTCAAGGTCGATCCTGTCATCCATGCAGAGGTGCTGAAACGTTACAAGCGTCTGAATCTGGCGCCATACAAAGGATTCATTAACCCTGTGTTGCTGCCTGTCTATGATGCTTCTGGTGAGATTGTGGATGTGAACGTCTATTATGGCGAGAGCTATGCACATCAGATGCTCCGCTATAGCAGTTCGTATGGAACACTGATCTGATATGGATATACAACAACAAGTGAAGGAGATCAAGCAGTCGTTCCGTCAGATAATGGACGGGGCAATTGCCGCTTCTATGCGCTCCAAAGGTATTGATTATAAGCTGAACTGGGGTGCCTCGCTTCCACGTCTGAAGGAGAAAGCAGAGGAACTCGGCATGAACTACGAGCTCGCCATTGCCTTATGGAAGGAGAATGTACGCGAGTGTAAGATCCTCGCTACGATGATTATGCCTGCCGACGAGGTTTTACCCGATGTCATCGACATCTGGATGGAGCAGACTCCCACGCAGGAGATTGCTGAACAAGCTGCTTTCAACCTTTATCAGTATCTGCCTTATGCTCCTGTGAAGGCTTACACCTGGATGGCATCCCAGAATCCTCTTTATCAGCTCTGCGGATTCCATATTATCACCCGTTTATTCATGAACGGACAAGAGCCTAACGAGCGTGGTATCAACGAGTTTATAGATCAGGCTATAGTAGCACTTCAAGGCGATAGTATCCCTGTGCGTAAGGCTGCTATGGCTGCTATTCAACGCTTTGCCGACTTAGGACTTGTTTATGAACGTATCGCGAAAAGTGCATTAAAACAGGCCAATTTAGATTTTTTATAGATAAACTCTCTTTCGTCTCCATGAAAATGCGTACCTTTGTACGGTTTTTGTGAAAAATTAGATGAAAGAATCAGTAATCAATACTGTCACACGCATACTGGATAACTATCTTGAGGTGACTCGTCATCGCAAGACTCCCGAACGTTATACCATTTTACGCGCTATCTACAGCCATAAAGGTCATTTCACCCTCGATGAACTCAAAAAGGAGTTGGAAGAGAAATATACTTTCCCTGTCAGTAGGGCGACACTTTATAATACACTCAACCTTTTCCGTGAGATTCGTCTGGTGGTGAGTCATCACATTGAAGGGATTACGAAATATGAGGCTTTCTATGGCAACAACAAGCACTGTCACCAAGTATGCACCTCCTGTGGAAAGGTGACGGAGATTAATTCTCCGGAGATTTTGACGGCAATAGACAACTTGGCTCTGAAGCGTTTCCGCAAAGATGGGTTCAACCTATATATTTATGGGGTCTGCAGCACTTGTCAAGCCAAACTTACACGCAAGCGTCGTGTTCAAGAGAAAAAGAAGTAAAAACTGAATAAATTAGGTATTATGAACAAAGGAAAAGTAGATGTCCTGCTTGGTTTGCAGTGGGGCGACGAAGGAAAAGGTAAGGTGGTTGATGTATTGACCCCGAAGTACGATGTTGTGGCCCGTTTCCAGGGTGGTCCTAATGCTGGTCATACGCTGGAGTTCGAAGGTCAGAAGTATGTGCTGCGTTCCATTCCATCGGGAATCTTTCAGGGTGGAAAGGTCAATATCATCGGTAATGGTGTTGTTTTGGCTCCCGATCTGTTTATGGACGAGGCTAAGGCTTTGGAGGCCAGCGGTCATGATTTGCATTCACGTCTTCACATTTCTAAAAAAGCCCATCTCATCATGCCTACCCATCGTGTGCTTGATGCAGCCTATGAGGCTCAGAAGGGAAAAGATAAGGTAGGAACCACCGGCAAGGGAATTGGTCCCACCTATACTGATAAGGTGTCACGAAATGGTTTGCGCGTCGGTGATATCCTCGATCGTTTCGAGGAAAAATATGCCAAGGCAAAGGCTCGTCACGAGGCAATCCTGAAGTCGCTCAACTTCGAGTACGACATTACTGAGGTAGAGAAGAAGTGGCTCGAGGGTATTGAATACCTGCGTCAGTTCACTATCGTTGATTCTGAGCACGAGATCAACAACATCTTGAAGATCGGCAAAAGTGTTCTTTGTGAAGGTGCCCAGGGTACGATGCTCGATGTAGATTTCGGCTCTTATCCTTTTGTTACCTCATCCAACACCATCTGCGCTGGCGCCTGCACGGGTCTCGGTATCGGTCCTAATAAAATCGGTGAGGTCTATGGTATCATGAAGGCTTACTGTACACGAGTTGGTGCTGGCCCGTTCCCCACTGAACTGTTTGATGAAACGGGTAAAACCATTCGCGACCTCGGTCACGAGTATGGCGCTGTCACAGGTCGTGAGCGTCGATGCGGCTGGATTGATCTCGTAGCCCTGAAGTACTCTATCATGGTAAATGGCGTTACTCAGCTGATCATGATGAAGAGCGACGTCCTCGATGGCTTCGACACCATTAAGGCTTGCGTGGCCTATAAACAGAAGGGCGTTGAAATCGATTATTTCCCTTACGACATCGAGGAGGGTATTGAGCCCGTTTACAAGGAACTGCCCGGTTGGAAGACTGATATGACAAAGTTTACAAGTGAGGATCAGTTCCCTGAGGCATTTAAAAATTATATCTCATTCTTGGAGAGTCAGTTAGAAACTCCAATTAAAATCATTTCTATAGGTCCTGATCGTGACCAAACTATTGTACGTAAATAATGGCACAGAAACCAAGTATTCCAAAAGGTACGCGCGACTTTTCTCCGTTGGAGATGGCCAAGCGCAACTATATCTTCGACACCATCAAACAGGTGTATCAGCTCTATGGCTTCCAACAGATAGAGACACCCGCGATGGAAACACTCGGAACGCTCATGGGTAAGTATGGCGAGGAGGGCGACAAGTTGCTCTTCAAGGTACTCAACTCGGGGGACTACCTCTCAAAGGTTTCCGACGATGAGCTGAAAGATCGTAATGCCCTTCACCTCGCGGCTAAACTCTGTGAGAAGGGACTTCGTTACGATCTCACTGTGCCTTTCGCCCGTTATGTGGTGATGCACCGTGAGGAACTCCAATTGCCCTTCAAGCGCTATCAGATGCAGCCCGTATGGCGTGCTGACCGTCCTCAGAAGGGGCGCTACCGTGAGTTCTGGCAGTTTGATGGCGACATCGTAGGCTCCGACTCGTTGCTCAATGAAGTAGAGCTTATGCAGATTGTCGATACTGTCTTCACACGGTTTGGTGTGCGCATACAGATTAAGATCAATAACCGTAAAATTCTTACAGGAATTGCCGAAGTCATCGGTGCTGCCGACAAAATCGTCGATATCACCGTAGCTATTGATAAACTCGATAAAATCGGCATAGATAACGTAAATGATGAATTGCGTGCCGATGGACTCTCTGAAGAGCAGATCACCAAATTGCAGCCCATCATCTCACTCGAAGGTTCTAATGACTCCAAGCTCGACACCATCGCACAGGTACTCAAGGACAGCGAGACGGGGTTGAAGGGAGTAGAGGAGAGCCGCTTCATCCTCGACACACTGAAGACACTCGATTTGAAGAACGAGATTCAGCTCGATCTCACCCTAGCTAGAGGTCTTAATTACTACACAGGTGCCATCTTCGAAGTGAAGGCTCTCGATGTACAGATAGGTTCCATTACAGGTGGTGGCCGTTATGACAACCTTACTGGTATCTTTGGTATGCCTGGCATCTCAGGGGTCGGCATCAGTTTCGGTGTTGATCGTATCTTCGACGTACTCAACACACTTGATTGCTATCCGAAGGATGCCGTGAACGGCACTCAACTGCTCTTCATCAACTTTGGCGAGAAGGAGACAACCTATTGTCTGCCCTTTGTAGCTAAGGCTCGCGCCGCTGGCATCCGCACGGAGATTTACCCCGATTCATCAAAGATGAAGAAACAGATGTCGTATGCCAATGCTAAACAGGTGCCCTATGTCGCCCTAGCCGGCGAGAACGAGATGGTAGAAGGCAAGCTTACTCTTAAGAACATGCTGACTGGTGATCAGCAACTGGTTACCATCGAAGAACTTATAAATATCTTCATATTATAAGTATGGGGGATTGCATCTTTTCGTCCCATCGTTCCATTAAGGAGATTAGTGGGTAGGGGACTCGAATCACGAAAGTGGCTGAATGAATTGAAAAAGAAGAATATCGAAACAAAAAATAATGGTGAGCCAAACAGCTCACCATTATAATAGGATTAAAATCACGATTATCCGTTCATCGACATCAGGAACTCCTCGTTGCTGCGAGTGTTTACTAGACGGTCGCGGATGGTGTTCATAGCCTCTACAGGTGTCATCTCGGCGATGAACTTGCGGATGATCCACATGCGGTTGAGTGTGGTTTCATCGAGCAGCAGATCGTCGCGACGAGTAGAAGACAGTACCAGGTCGATGGCAGGGAAGATACGCTTGTTGGAAAGCGAACGGTTGAGCTGGATCTCAGAGTTACCAGTACCCTTGAACTCCTCGAAGATCACCTCGTCCATCTTAGAACCCGTATCTACGAGTGCCGTAGCGATGATAGTGAGTGAACCGCCACCCTCAATATTACGGGCTGCACCGAAGAAGCGCTTAGGCTTCTGCAGAGCATTAGCATCGACACCACCGGTGAGCACCTTACCAGAAGCAGGAGCAACGGTGTTATAGGCACGAGCCAGACGGGTAATAGAATCAAGGAAGATCACCACATCATGACCGCACTCCACCATGCGCTTTGCCTTCTCAAGTACAATACCGGCAATCTTTACATGACGGTCGGCAGGCTCGTCGAAGGTAGAGGCGATAACCTCTGCATTAACGGTACGAGCCATATCCGTTACTTCCTCAGGACGCTCGTCGATGAGCAGCATCATGATGTAAGCTTCGGGATGGTTGGCTGCGATGGCATTGGCGATGTCCTTCATCAGGACGGTCTTACCTGTTTTCGGCTGAGCCACAATCAAAGCACGCTGACCTTTACCGATCGGAGAGAACAGATCAACGATACGGACGCTAGGATTCGTTGTTGCCCTGTCACCGCAAAGAGTGAACTTCTCTTCAGGGAAGAGTGGGGTGAGGTGTTCAAAAGCCACGCGGTCACGTACTTCAGAAGGTACACGTCCATTGATGGTCTTCACCGTTGAGAGGGCGAAGTATTTCTCGTTGTCATGCGGTGGACGAACGGTGCAATCCACCACATCACCAGTCTTCAGACCATATTTTTTAATTTGCTGTGGAGACACATAAACATCATCGGGTGATGACAGATAGTTATAGTCGGAGCTACGCAGGAATCCGTAACCATCGCTCAGACACTCCAAAACGCCATTGGCAGTAATAATATCCGCAAAGTCATAACGAGGAGCATCCATATTACGGGTAAAATTGGTCTCCATCTCCTGCTGAACAACAGGACGGTCGAACATATCGAGTGTAGGCAATGCCTCCTGATCCTCAATGGGGATGTCAACAACGGTAATAAAATCAGTGCCATCACCTGGGTCGCCCATCCAAACACCATTCTCATCCATCTCATCACGCAGTTCAGGCTCATTGTGAGAGCTCATCTTCTCGCGCAACTTAGCCATTGCGTCGGCATCAACGCCAACATCTTCTGAATCAGCAGGGGCGAAATCCTGCGCCTCAGGCACTTCCATAATCTCCTGAGCCTCAGGAACTACTTCTGATGCGCTGGCCTCAGCCTCAACTTCAGCTGCAGCTGCGGCGGCTGCCGCCTCAGCTTCAACGAGTGCCTTAGGCTTTCTGCCACGACGCTTAGGGGCTGGTGCCTCAGGGACTGGCTCTGAAGGCTCTTCTGGTGCAGCAACAGGCATATCGCTGAAAAGCGATGCTTGTTCTGCCTTCTTCGTCGTACGGTTACTCTTGGAATCAAGGTTCTCACCATCGCTGCCTTTGACGGTATAGACTTTACTTGTGTCTTTCTTTGCAATGCGAGTACGTTTTCTCTTAGGCGCATCCTCACCGGCTGCACTGTTTTCAGCAGCTTTGTCGATGATGGCATAGATTACGTCTTCAAGGGCGCTGTCCTGTGAAACCTGGACACCTAACTCATTAGCGATACCCATCAGCTGGGGTATCTCCATAGCTTCTAATTCTTCTTTTGTATACATAATAATAGTATATAAACTCTACCTAAAATTGAAAAATGTGATTGAAATGCTTCTCGAACGGAAGCAATGTTTTGAAAAACGATGCAAAGGTACGCATTATTTCGCGAACTTCCAAATATTTTGGGATTTTTTTGTATTTTTGCTCGCTTATTCGTACCTTTGCACCCAAAATAGCAAAGTGATGGAAATCAAAAAAGCAGAATTCACGTTAAGTGCGCCTCGGGAGTCGATGTGCCCCAAGGATACGAAGCCCGAATATGCCTTTATCGGGCGTTCGAATGTTGGGAAGTCGAGTCTGATCAATATGCTGACGAATAACAAGAAGTTGGCTAAGACTTCTGCGACACCAGGAAAGACCTTGCTTATCAACCATTTCATTATTAATAATGAGTGGTATCTGGTGGATTTGCCAGGTTATGGTTTTGCCAAGCGTTCGAAGAAGGAAATTCAAAAACTAGAACAGATGATTAACGGCTATATTCTACAGCGTGAACAGCTGGTGAATGTATTTCTGTTGGTGGATGTTCGTCTGGAGGCACAGAAGGTGGACCTCGACTTCATTCTGTGGTTGGGTGCAAGCAGTGTACCCTTCGCTATCGTGTTTACAAAGGCTGATAAGCTAAGTGTGGCTAAGGTCAACCAGAATGTGGAGGCCTACAAGAAAAAACTGAGTGAGACTTGGGAAGAGTTACCGCCTATTTTTGTCACTTCTTCAGAGAAGAAACAAGGGCGCGAGGAGATTCTCAATTATATAGAAAAAATAAATAAAGAATTGAAATAGTGGCGAAGGAAACTCCTTATCTAGACGTACAGCAACTGACGAAATCGTTCGGTTCGTTGGTGCTCTTTGAGAATATCAGTTTCTCTATTGCCGAAGGGCAGAAGGTGGGACTGATAGCGAAGAACGGAACGGGAAAATCAACGCTTTTGTCAGTACTTTCTGGTAAAGAGGGTTATGACTTTGGAGAAATAATCTTCCGTCGTGATCTCCGTGTGGGAATGTTGGAGCAATCACCCGTTTTCGATCCATCTGAGAGTGTGCTGGATGCTTGCTTTAATCATGAAGGAGATCCCGAAAAAGTGTTGAAAGCTAAGCAGATACTGACTCAGTTGAAGATTAAAGATTTGCAGCAGCCGATGGGGCAGTTGAGTGGTGGTCAGCAGAAGCGTGTGGCACTGGCTAACGTGCTGATTACCGATCCCGACCTACTGATTCTTGATGAGCCGACAAACCATCTGGATTTAGAGATGATAGAATGGCTGGAAGGTTTCCTGAGTCGTGGTAACAAAACGCTGTTGATGGTGACGCACGACCGTTTCTTCCTCGACAGGGTGTGTTCGGTCATTCTGGAACTTGACGATCAGACTATCTATACCTATCGTGGCAACTACAGCTATTATCTGGAGAAACGTCAGGAGCGGCTTGATAACAAACGGGCAGAGATCTCACGCGCCAATAACCTGTATCGCACTGAATTGGAATGGATGCGCCGTATGCCACAAGCCCGAGGTCATAAAGCCCGTTATAGGGAAGAGGCTTTCTACGAACTGGAGAAGGTTGCCAAACAGCGCATCGAGGAACGCCAGATACGTTTGAAGTCGCGTAACGTCTATATTGGTTCAAAGATATTCGAATGCCAGTATGTGTCTAAGGTTTTCAATGACAAGGTGATCCTGAAGGATTTCTATTATAACTTCTCCCGTTTTGAGAAGATGGGTATCGTAGGCAACAACGGTACAGGCAAATCGACTTTTATCAAACTGCTTTTGGGGATGACACCACCAGACAGTGGACGTTTCGACATTGGTGATACTGTGCGCTTCGGCTATTTCTCGCAGGAAGGACTGCAGTTTGATGAGCATCAGAAGGTGATAGATGTCGTGAAGGATATCGCGGAGTATATTGATATGGGTGGTGGCAAGCATTTCTCTGCTTCCCAGTTCCTGCAGTATTTCCTCTTCACACCCGAACAGCAACATAATTATGTGTATAAGTTAAGTGGTGGAGAGCGCAGAAAACTATATCTCTGTACGGTATTGATGAAAAATCCGAATTTCCTGGTGCTCGACGAGCCTACGAACGATCTGGATATCGTAACACTGCAGATTCTGGAAGAATATCTTCAGGACTTCCCAGGATGTGTGATTGTGGTGAGTCACGACCGCTACTTTATGGATAAGGTAGTGGATCATCTGCTGGTGTTCAACGGCGATGGTGAGATCAAGGATTTTCCTGGCAACTATACCCAATATCGGGAATGGAACGCCCTGCAGCCTAAAGAGGCAAAGCCTCAGACATCGCCCAAACCGGCAAAACCGCAGAATGAGCCACAAGAAACGAAGCGCAAATTAACCTACAAAGAAAAGCGTGAACTTGAACAACTGGAGAAAGACATCGAGGCCTTGGAGGCTGAGAAAAAACAGATAGAGGAAGCCCTTTGTGGCGGCACGACATCAGTAGAGGAAATAACAACGATGAGCAAGCGCTTGCCCGTTCTCAATGAAGAACTCGATGAGAAGTCGATGCGCTGGCTTGAACTTTCAGAAATATGATACAACAACAATACCCCTCCCAACTATTAGAGAAAGCAGTGTCGGAATTCTCGAAACTGCCAGGTATCGGACGCAAGACCGCCCTGAGACTGGTGCTGTGGATGCTCCGTCAGGATCCGGAGGAAGTGGAACAGTTTGCAGCGGCTGTCAGTCTGTTGAAACGTGAAGTAAAATACTGTCACACTTGCCATAATATCAGTGATACGGATATTTGTCCCATCTGTGCCGACTCCCGCAGAGATGCCTCGACAGTTTGTGTGGTGGAGAATATACAGGACGTGATGGCGATAGAGAACACCCAGCAGTTTCATGGAAGGTATCATGTGTTGGGCGGTATTATCTCACCGATGGATGGCATCGGTCCTGGCGATATAGAGATTGACTCCTTGGTAAAACGTGTGGCTGAAGGGGGAATCCAGGAGATAATCCTTGCACTCAGTCCGACAATGGAGGGTGACACCACCAACTTTTATATCTACCGTAAGCTTGCTGGCTATGATGTAAAGATTAGTGTGATTGCCCGTGGTATAGCAGTGGGTAACGAACTTGAATATACTGACGAGGTGACCTTGGGGCGCTCGATAATGAACCGAACCTTATTTGAAGATAAAGAAAGATGAAAGAGACGAAGAATCTATTGATGGGTGTGTTTGTGGCTGGCGTCGTGCTGGTTTTGATAATAGTTTGTCTTTATGAGACAGAAACAATATTACCAGGTCTCTTGGCTACGGATAAACAATCAGAGTTCCTGCTGACTTTCCTGATGGAACTAGCGACGCTGGGCTGTGCTTTCTTGGCACTGCGCCTGTTTAAGTTTGAGAAGATACATCAGGAACTGACAACTGGTAAGGCTGCTGCATTGAGGAGTTGGGGCATGATCAGACTTTTGATGCTATTAGTGCCGTTATGGGCCGACACCTTATTATATTATTTATATATGAACACCACCTTCGGCTATCTGGGTATCATCCTGGCATTGTGCCTGCCGTTTGTCTATCCAAGTATGAACCGTTGTGAGACCGAGACAGAAGCATGAAACTGAGTGTTGTCATCGTCAGTTATAATGTACGTCCTTATCTGGAGCAGTGTCTGCAGAGCGTACAAAGAGCCCTTGAAGGTATCGAGAGTGAGGTATTCGTGGTGGATAACCACTCTGACGATGACAGTGTGAATACTGTGCGCGATCATTATCCGTGGGTCAGACTGATTGAGAATCAGGAGAACCTCGGTTTTTCGAAAGCTAATAATCAGGCTATCCGCCAAGCTCAAGGTGATTATGTGCTACTGTTGAATCCTGATACGGTGGTAGCAGAGGATACCCTTCGCGGGGGGCTTTCGTTTATGGACGGACATCCGAAGGCTGGTGCTGCTGGTGTAATGATGTGTTATGAAGATGGTAGCAGAGCCCCAGAGTCCAGACGTTCCTTACCAACCCCTTGGGTAGCCGCCTTGAAGATGCTGGGTTTCACGAAACGCTATTATATGAGTCATCTGCCCTGGGATCAGCCCTGTCAGATTGAGGTGGTGAGTGGCGCATTCTGTCTGTTAAGGCATGAGGCGTTGAAGACAGTTGGCCTGTTGGATGAAGACTTCTTCATGTATGGCGAGGATATCGATCTTTCATACCGTCTGTTGAAGGGTGAGTGGGAGAATTGGTATCTTCCGTATTCCATCATTCACTATAAAGGCAGATCCACCCAGAAGAGTGATTTCCGTTATGTGCATGTGTTCTATCAGGCCATGCTGATCTTTTTCCGGAAACATTACAGCCATTTGAGTCTGATTTATACGTTACCAGTAAAGATGGCCATTTATTTCCGTGCCTCAATAGCGCTGACAGATATCTTACGTAAAAAATTGCATATATGAACAAGACAAATCCTTCTGTCCATCTGCGGGCTATCGAACCTGAGGATCTTGATCTGCTTTACAGAATCGAGAATGATGTCAAGCTGTGGAATGTAGGTATCACGAATGTACCATACTCCCGATATACACTTCATGACTATGTCGCAAATGCCACTTACGACATCTATACAGACCGTCAGGTAAGAATGATGGTGGAGAATGATCAGCATGAAGTGGTGGGTATTGTAGATCTAGTGAGTTTCGATCCCGCCAACCGCCGGGCAGAGGTGGGACTGATTATCCTTGACGCTTTTCGCAAACAGGGGTACGGCAGTAGTGTCTTAGAGGCTTTGGCAAATTATGCCTTGACGGTAGTACACCTTCATCAGCTTTATGCCTATGTGGATGTAACCAATGAGGCCTCGCTCAGACTCTTCCAGAAGATGAGCTATGAGACTGCTGCAACAATCAAAGAATGGCTCTATGATGGTAAGAAATACCGTGATGTGGTGCTGATGCAACGGGTATTTTAGAGTTTTTTCAGTTTGAGTCGAAAAAAATGAAGAAAAAGTTTTGCGGTTTCGGATTTTATTCCTACCTTTGCACCCGCTAAGAAGAAAGAGTGCTTTCTGGTGCGTTAGTTCAGTAGGTTAGAATGCCTGCCTGTCACGCAGGAGGTCACGAGTTCGAATCTCGTACGCACCGCAAGTTTTTCTTTAATTACGCATGGAATGGTGCGTTAGTTCAGTAGGTTAGAATGCCTGCCTGTCACGCAGGAGGTCACGAGTTCGAATCTCGTACGCACCGCAAAAAGAAGCTCATCAGTTCAAGCTGGTGGGCTATTTTTAAAGCCAAAAATTGACACAAACATCAAAGGAATATGTGCGGAATTGTAGGATATATAGGCCGTAAGGATGCTTTTCCTATTTTAATAAAAGGCTTAAGAAGACTTGAGTATCGTGGTTACGACAGCGCAGGTGTCGCATTGATTAACGACGATAATAGTCTGAACGTTTATAAGTCGAAAGGAAAAGTTGACAATCTTGTTGAATACTGTAATGATAAAGATGTTAGTGGTACCGTTGGTATTGCTCATACCCGTTGGGCCACTCATGGAGAACCTTCTTCCCGAAATGCGCATCCGCACTATTCTGAGTCGAAGAATCTTGCGATTATCCACAACGGTATCATCGAGAACTATGCTGACTTGAAAGAGAAGCTGATGGCCAAGGGCGTTCATTTTGTTTCTGACACTGATACTGAGGTGTTGGTTCAGTTGATCGAATATATTAAGGAGCACAAGCAACTTGACTTATTGACAGCTGTCCAGGTGGCACTCTTCCAAGTCATTGGTGCTTATGCCATCGCCGTGCTTGATAAGCGTGATCCTGATCAGATTATCGCAGCCCGTAAGCAGAGTCCGTTAGTAGTGGGTATCGGTGAGGATGAGTTCTTCTTAGGAAGTGACGCCAGTCCTATCGTGGAATATACTGACAAAGTGGTGTATCTGGAGGATGGTAACATCGCTGTGATTCGTCGTGGTGAAGACCTGCATGTGGTTAACATCCATGGTGAGGATCAGGACTTGAAGGTGAAGACCGTAGATATCGACCTCGGACAGATTGAGAAAGGTGGTTATCCGCACTTCATGTTGAAAGAAATCTTTGAACAGCCAGAGTGCCTGACCAACTGTATGCGTGGACGTGTCAACATCGATGCAGATCACGTCACCCTTTCCGCCTTGATCGATTATCGTCGCCAGATGCTGAATGCCAAACGTGTGGTGATTGTGGCCTGTGGTACTTCCTGGCATGCCGGACTGATTGGAAAACAGATTATAGAATCGCTGGTACGTGTGCCTGTAGAGGTGGAGTATGCCAGTGAGTTCAGATATCGTAATCCTGTCATTGGTAAGGACGATGTGGTCATCGCCATTTCTCAAAGTGGTGAGACCGCAGATACACTGGCAGCTGTACAGTTGGCCAAGGAAAAGGGCGCATTCATCTATGGTGTATGCAATGCCATCGGCTCGAGCATCCCTCGTGCTACTGATACAGGTACTTATATTCACGTAGGTCCTGAGATTGGTGTGGCTTCCACAAAGGCTTTCACTGGTCAGGTGACAGTTCTCACCATGATTGCGTTGGCAATGGGTGAAGCCAAAGGGACGATTAAGCGTGACGAATATCTGAATATTGTGAAAGGATTAAGTGAGATTCCTGATAAGATCCGTGAAGTGTTGAAGACCAACGATAAGGTGGCAGATCTTGCCCGTACCTTTACTTATGCGCATAACTTCCTCTATTTAGGACGTGGTTATTCTTATCCAGTAGCCTTGGAGGGTGCTTTGAAGCTGAAGGAAATCTCGTATATTCACGCTGAGGGTTATCCAGCCGCAGAGATGAAACATGGTCCTATCGCGCTGATTGACTCCGATATGCCTGTTGTGGTCATTGCTACGCATAATGCAATGTACGAAAAGGTACTTTCGAACA
>Ga0256407_10007673_pt1 | contig 16133 bp, 27 predicted proteins | sample RumenRJG_04DNA_FD_193489 | JGI IMG/M metagenome (GOLD analysis project Ga0256407, IMG submission 193489) | Bovine rumen microbial communities from Lethbridge, Alberta, Canada - RJG_04 | ecosystem: Host-associated > Mammals > Digestive system > Stomach > Rumen | place: Canada: Alberta...
CTCTTCATCATTACGAAGGAAAGCCGCACTATACTTAACATTAGCCTGAGACGGAACCGTTGAGTAGTTAATCATATCCCACTCTTTTCCAGCCATTTTGCGTTCCACAACATCCAGATGTTTGCGCAACCTAGATAGTGTCTTGCGGTATCTGCGAGGATTAAGATTAAGGTAATCCATTGTCATCCTAGCAAGGCGGCGACTCTCCTTTGAAGAAGAGTTCTCAGACTTCATCCATTTTGGCAGGAGCGAAATCTGTTTGCCGTAAGTTGCATTAGACAAATCCTTATCAAATTGATTTCTGATAATGCGAAAAGCATCATCTTTAAGCTGTGTATCAGCTACGCAATACAGATCATCATAACGACCAAACTCAGGAATGAACTTAATCGTTGCCCTGGCAATCTCCGGCTTATTCTCAGCCAACCACTTGAAGCAAACTCTAAAGATCCTGCGCTCTCCATTGCCGCCCCGGCAATCTCTCAGCCAGAACAGATACTGAACGGCAACAATCGGGTTCTCAAAATAAACCTTGGAAAATTCCCCGGCAATATTATCATCTGTTTCTTTTCTCAGCGCAGTAGTTGCAAAGTTGAAATCCAGCAGCTTCTTGCCAGATGTTGCAAATGCAACTGCGCCATTTTCCGTATAAGTATGGGTATTGGAGTCAAGATAGTTTTTCATACTGTTCATAAAATTCATAGTTATTTCTCCTTTACAAAATGCATTGAATGTGTTTGCTGTTTGCATTTTAATTACTAGACACATTGGGGTTAAAGATTTAAAGTCTTATCTAAATTAATTGCTGTATGTGTCTATTATCGAGAGGGTTGGATTCGAACCAACAACATCGTGATCCCTAAGTCAAAAGCAATAATTGCTGTTAGTATCTAAAGCTAGATACATTCGCTATCGCGCTCTACCAATTGAGCTACCTCTCGATTATTAACTACTAGGCACGAGTTAAGCATTGTCTGATATTTTTATTTTCCTTGTATAATTGTTTGCTGTATGTGCCTAAAAAATTTTCTAGGTGCTAGATATTAACCAGATTGCTATAGAATTAATAATTTGCTGTATGCACCTAATTAAATCCAGACGCTATTAATATTTTATTTTTCTATTGATTATTATAATTTGTTTGCCGTGTGCGTCTGATGAATGATGAATTGTGATTAACTATACTATGGATTATATTCGATAATCTTTATCTTGTCAACACCCTGTTTAATATTTTTTATTTTCTTTTTCTTTCGCTCTGAATTACCGCGAACATATCCTCTACAGTATTCATAATCGGATATAAGCGCTGCGGATCTGTCACCATAGAATTAAGCGAGAACACTCCATCTACCATATCAATGGCAAAGGTTGAAGTTCCCTCTTCTCCTTGGTATAATTCATCCCACTGTTCATTAGCAACCAATCTCTTTGCATTAAGCTGTTCAATTGCAAGATTATCAAAACTAATCACCTCAAAGCAATTAACCAGAGTCGGCAGAACATCATATAAATACCTCTGTCTCATATGAAGCATAACATCATTTTCTATTTGATAATCTTCACCACGACCAATATTTTTATAACCAAGAATAAGCAATTTCAATCCATGATTACGCATCATCTCAATATCATCTGGTAGCAATATACCATTAATGACATGAATAACTGCATTTGGAAATCTTTTGACTAACTGGATAAATTCTGGAGTTGCCTTTGTTAATGAAATGCCTAATCCCCACAGACATTTGGATTTGCAAAGACCTTCTAATACTTTATGATATTTCATAAAGTGATCCTGATTAATCGTTCCGTTGACAAAAACACCTTTATCTCTCATACGGATAAGGAACTTTGATAACTGTGGATGATCCATACAATTAAGATTAATCGCCAATTCTGTTCCAAGGTGAAGCGTATCGAGGAAACTCGGTTTCAGTATATCCGCATGTTCCCCATCTGGTGTACAATTCAAATAGCAAAATTTGCACCCATGATCACAGCGATGAGTAATTGTCACATCCATATTAAGAGGAAAATCAAGTTTAATTTCATCATCTTCTGTTTCAATAATGCGAGTTCCGTCTTTGTATAGTTTGATATGTGAGTTTCCGTTTAAATAATCTGCGACAAGTTTTGGTTTCTTTTCGATTATTTTAATCATTTTTTCTCCTTACGCTATGAATAAATCCGTGGACGAATGCACAAACCTTTGCTATCTGTTTAATCAATACACCTGCAAACCTTACTATAGTTACAAAAACAAAGCCTAAAATTATGATGGGCCAAACCAGTCCACATGCAAAACATATGACTAAAAATGAAAAATCTTCTGCTGACGGATCATCATCCTCATAGCTCATGTAATAATAAAGTATTCCAGCACATATAATTGACAAAACTCCATATATAATTATATCAACCATCTCTGCCACATTTCCATTCAATCATCAGTTCTTCGCCACCAGGAGTTATGTATGTCTCATCACCATATTCTTCCCAGTCGCTTTCATGCCAACGTTCATATCCACTAAAGGCATCGCTGCACATCTCATAAATAAAATCATCTACATTATCATCCCACTCTTTTGGATTGTATTCGTCACCGTTTTTACGGAGAAATTCTAGCACTTCTTCCTGAGTATAAAGATTTCCTTTTACTGGTTGCTCATCTTCTGGCAAATTCTTGAACGGATTCCACCATGAGTAATCATAATAATACAAATTCTCTTCTTCCCATCGCTTATTTTTATCCTTTGGCATAATAATCAACGAATGCGACATTGATGAATTGGATTCAAAAATCCTATATCTTATAACTTTTTTACCCATAATCAATCTCCTTTAATGGTTATCATTATCAATCAGAAGTCCAACATTATCATCAAAGATAAAACGCTCAAGCGTAATACCCCAAGCATCAAGAAAATCCTGAAGCGATTTATAATCACAGCTCTGATGATCAATATATCCATTATGACTCATATAATGTTTTGTTTCTCCATTCCACGTATATGATTCTATCTGGAAATTTGGATAATCAACAACAACTCCATTACAATGACATTTCTCTTTTACCAGTTCATTGATTGCTTTCATTCCAGCAGTTTGATAAAACTCATCCTCTGAATTAAACTCTTCTGTCTCAGCAACCATTGTTGCAGCATATGATAGTTTTATTTCTGCATCATAATATGTATCTATACCCCAACCGAATTCGCCAAATTCTATATGAACAAGGTTATCATACGGTTCTGCCTTTATACATTCGTAATTCATTCTTCTAGGTTTTTTAATAAGTAAAGAATGTGAACTTGACGAATTACTTTCAAATGCATTATATCTAATTTTTTTCATAACCAATCTCCATTAATCATTACCAATTCGTATTCCAACATATTTATTAAAAATAAAATTCTGTATGCTGCTCATATCCCATTCTTCAACAAATGGCAAATCATATTCTGGTTGTATCTGATGGTCAATACCCCAGTCTTTATTCTTATGAGTAATACGAATTCCTTTTGCTCCAGTATATTCGCATATCGCTTTTTCTAAATGTTCAAAATGATAATTATCTTCTGCTGTGATATCTTCATCCCAACCACCAAGATAATAGCAGTTAGTCACAAGATAACTCAACTTCTCTTCTTGCGTCCAAAATTCACCAGCACCATAACCAAAATCGCCAAAATCAGTTAAGATATAACCATCCTTATCCATTGGCAGTTTGCTTTTTTCCATACCAGATGTATCAAATATCAGTGCATTAGTGGCAGATGAATTGGTTTCCCATATCCGTTTGCGTATTATTTTTGTCATTATCTTTTACCTTATTGTTAAACATTTCTGAATCTAGAAAATCTTGCATATCATTTAGATATTCTTCACCAAGCATTGATTCAATTATTGCCATTACAGTTAAAAGTTTTTTGTATTACTCATTATTTTGCTCCTTTAACCATTCTTGGTATTCAATATCTTCGCCGCTTGTAGTATAAATTTGTGTAATATTATTTGTGTCTAATAATCCTGATTTCAGGAGCTTATCAAACTCACATATTTCATCCCCATCAATCACCAGAATGAATTTTTTATTAATCAAAAACTCTTTTAGTGAAACATTATTTTCCTTCAAGAAATTCTTCAATAACCCGGCGCTCTGATGATCGATTGTTCCAATGGCTGGAGACTCCCAACAATTCTCCTCATCAAGTATTGCCTTGTGACGAATACCATCTTTATCTTCGTACTCATACTCAGGACATTTCTTATCAGAATTCCAGTCGGTATAAATCAAATCCTTATGCATGATGTCATTTCCATCGGCGTCTAAGTAATTATCAACTTCTTTTGTATCTATTTCAAAGTCTACAAATTCCGGCACTACTTCATGCACTATATCTGTAAATAAGTTATAATACTTATGAAAGTCAGGATCATCTTCATATAAGTAGCCGAGATATTCGCACATTGCATATCTCAGTTTCTCTTCAAACGTTGTCAGAAACTGGAATGGATATCTGCCATAACCCTCTTCAATATTATGTAGCCATAGCTTTCCGTCACTCGACACATAAATAAATTCCGTATCTTCAGTGACTTCATCATCCCCAATATGCCAGTCTTTAACCACTGCGGGGCGATCATTTTTCGTTACTATAATACTATGCGCAGAACTACTGTTTGTTTCAAAACAACCTTGTCTAACTTTTTCTATCATCTATTCGACACCTCTGCATATCCATAATAATCTATGTCACACTGATACTTACTACATCTTGGCGCGACTCCAGCATACTTGATAACGCCAGATCTTCGCTGCCGTTCCATATAGGCACGATCAGCTTCCCTTGTGTATCTACCTTTACGGTCTTTCTTCAAACTTATTTCATATAATTCTTCATCTGTCATTTGAGAATAATCTTTATCTATCGCTCCCACATTCACTCACCTCACTTTAATCTACCAAACCATAATAATTTGGATACGGAGACATCAGAACCTTGCCGTAGCTATTGACTAGCTGATTGATTTTGCTTTTATCATTTATAAAATCATCAATAATTTCTGGTGACATATCTCGCGCCATTTCCATACCGGAGATATATACAGAAACAAATGCCCTGGCAAGATCCTCTGGCGACTCCATATAAAATTCAAATGCTGTCTTACTATTATTATTCATAACTTACCACGTACACATCGTGATACTGAATGCCGAAATTTACGCAGCTAGAATAGTCATCCATAAATAAATCCAACCATTCCGAGCCAAGATGACCAGGTCCACGATCTTCAACGGTGCGGAAACCAACTCCGCTAATAAATATTTCCGTTCCAAACGGCAATGAATTGCAAGCTATCGTATATCCATCAGTTGGATAATTTCCATTAGCACACGCTGATCCAGTGTGAGTATATGCTGTGAGCATCCAGTTGCCAACATATTCATATTGATCAAGCGGATTTGCCTTGCTCAGATATTTTATTTGCACATATCCGACCTGATCAGCTACGCGAATTTTGCGCCATCCACTTCCCTTAAGAGATGGAGTTTTTATCAGATCACATTCAGTACCAAGTTCTATTTTATCTAATATAGTTGCTTCTAATGATGGCTGCTCTCTTAGGTTTAATCCAGTTCTGTTGTCAACATATAATGTCTTGCCAGATACCTTGGTTACCATCAGAAGAACCATTATCATAGTTAATATTTTATTTTTAATAACGTGAATTCTCCTTTACTTTACCCTTATTATCTTTATAATCCCGCTCCACATCTGCTATCAGAGCAATACAGAATGCTGCAAAAATGAAGAACGGAACCGCAATTCCCCAATCAAATTGCGTTAATGATACAATAAATCCCCTTACTATTTCTCCAACCATTCTACAAATTTATCCCCTAGAATTAAAAGCGCCCAGATATAAAGCACAATTCTTACCCACTCACTTGCGAAGCCAAGATAAATCACAATCCCTACAACCACCAGACACAGCCAACAGATCACTATCATCAAACTCTTCTTCTGGTTTCGGTTCATCCTTATACTCTCCCCATAAATCTGGCTTTACATACTCGGAGCTTCCGCACTCGGGACATCTGAAGTATGTATGCCAGTTGAATTTATTATTACTCCACCCGCAATTCTTACAGATACAATATCCAATGACTAAAGATTTAGTCTTCTTCATTGTTTCTCCTTTTTGTAGCGTTCTTTACCTTAGCTTCGTGTCGTTTCTGCCTAAGTTCCTCTGCCGAAATCATGTTGTCCAGTTTGCGGAAAATACTTGTTTCCCTGGCATACGGCAGACGATGGTCTTCGCTAAACTCCTTAATGAATTCCTTCTCAGATACATTCGGAAGTCTATCTTCGCTAGGAGTTGAGGCTTTTTCCTTTGCCCATACTCCCTTGCCCTCTTCCTTGCGTCTGGCGAAACGGGCAATGCGCTTCTTGTCACGCTCCTGTTTGAGAACCTTATTCCGTTCGCGGCGACCTTGCTGTTCATATCTCTTGCAACGTTCTTTGTTATTCTTGTTACCAAGCTTTGCCATAAATCAATCTCCTTTTTCGATGTATTATTCTGTTTAATATATGCTTATTATGGATTATATAGTCAGCGCAACTATTTGTCAACATGATTTTAATATTTTATTTTTAATGAATTGCTGCCATGATGACAGCGTGATTATTTATACTCCAGATGCCATGCAGAACGTAACTTCACTTCCGTTCTTATTATAGAAGTACTCACCGTGTTCTTCATCATACTCTACGGAGCATGTATAGAACCTATAGTTTCCATTCGTAGTTGTCAAATAAATGCTGTCTTCCTCTTCTTCTATATCAGTGGGAACCAGGGTTTCCATTGAACTTTCGGTATCACTGGATCGGTAGATTACAAGTTCCCCACCTTTATTAATAATTTCTTCAATAGCAGTAACGAGGTTTTTCATCATAAGGCTTATCTCCCCTCTTGATTTAACTTGCAATTGCGCTGACTACATGATACAATAATTAGACAAAGTAATCCCATGTTGATGACTTGCTAGGGTCAACATTTTACTTTGATCGAAACCGTTGAGTGGCGGCTTAACGGTTTCTTTTTTTCTCAGTTGTTCGAACGTTTGTTTGGTTCGATATGAATACTATATCACCTTTGCTTCATCACCGCAAGAGAATTATATGTCTCATTATAAACAAGTTATCAACTTCATATCCAACATCAATACTTGTCTTCCAGTAGCTTTCCGTATGTTAATAAATAACTTCTCATCTGTTGCAGTTCCCCAAACCGTGCTTCATGGATCTGTCTAATATGGACATCAGTAATACATTTCTCCGGCTCAACGTTGAATTGCTTTGATAAATCCAATATCATCTGAAGTCTGCCGGATTCCTTTATATTCTTAATCGTCCAGTTGACTCCGAGATAACGATTACATTGCCGCATCCGAATACCAATCAACGCAATCCCAGTGCGAGGTTTTGCCTTTGGTCTTCTCGTTGAAACAACATCTCTAACAAGTGTATCTCCATCCAAGTATTCATATGATTCTGCGAACTGAGATCTGGCCTGTGAAGAAATGTTGGAGGGATTTGTATAGCCAAATTCATTTTTATACTTACTCCCCATACTCATGCATTCTGTTTCTTCATCTGCCAGATTTACAATGTTGAGCAACTCTTTTGAAACAGTCTGTTGCTGTCCATTCGGCAGTATAAGGATATCTCTTACAAAATCACTTCGCTTTACCTGGTCTATGTACTTTGAACTTATACCCTCGTATAGTCCAAGCAACAAGAACTGGTCACGAAAGTTTGGTAATGTTCTGATTTGGCTTAGAAAATCATCTCGAAACATCACTGTTCTTCTTAAGGCAGATAAATCTACACATAAACATAATGTATCAATACTTATATCCCGGTAATGATTTTGATTATCCCTAACCAAACCATTCATAATACACCAGTCAACATATCCCTCTATGCTATTTTTTAGCTGTACCAAAGTTTGTACGCTTGTAGAAGAATAGTACTTAAAAAACGAAATGATTTCGCTTACAGTCCATTCTGCCATGTCTCGGTCATATTCTTTCTCCCTGGTTTCAGCCATTACCATAGCTAATTCCAGATTGTTAGCAATAATAGATTGTGCCGATTTCTCTTGTAAGTATTGCCTTTTACGCTCATCGTTATACATTGCAACTACCTCCATTTAGAATATTTACCTTCTAGGATATTAATTCCTTTTCGTCTTACTCTACCGAAAGAATCTACTATAATAGAACCCTTTTCTTCGGAAGACAAATCTGATAATAAATATCTAAATGCTTCACCGTATGAAAAAGCATCAATGGGTTTGGAGAATACAAACATTGCGGCGCATAGTTGCTGGACATTCATGCCATCCATAAGTTCCGGAACTTGTTCCAATAGTTCATTAAACTTTTTAATAAGTTCGCTTGCTACAGTTGTAATAACTTTCGGCTGATCTGCCTTACGAACCGGATCTTGCAAATAATAATATGCAATCAGTTTCGCTAATCTTGCCTGATCTATTTTGCCACCATTGCGATTTATTTCATTTTGGAGTAAGAATTCCGGGCTTTTGTTAATACGAACAATAATCCTATTGGTTATCGTATTCGGATCATAGCTATCGGAAACCACTTTCTTCATCAGTGTCTTCTGATCCTGTTGGAATACAAATGCCTCGGCTTCGCTTCTCGTGAAACTGACAATTCTTAATTCCATCGGCAAATTGAACTCCGCATTGAACTGGTGGATTTCGCTCATTGCCAATGTGCGGTGGTAACCGTCGATCAAATTAAACATATCCCTTGGCAGCGAATAGATGGATAACGTACATGCACTGTTGTCGTATTCATATTCTGCATTATCGGTCATATTTAATGTGATTGCATCTGGGATATACGTTCCGTTCTCCATTGCCTCGCGGATTTCTTCTACAGCTTTGCGGCTTACGAATGGTTTGCGGATTTCTATCTCACCACGTTTAATAATCTGGAGCGCTCTCTGTTCGTTCTCATCATAATTCAACATCTGCGCTTCCCGTAGCTTCATGATAAACGCCATGTCTGTTGCGCCAATCCATTGGTTATCCGCGACTTTCAACATCTGGAGTTGTAGCGGCAGCTTGATCTTTGGCACCGTCATCTTCGTTTCGGCTAACTGTTGAATTTCGGCTTCTGTGAAGAACTTACCGAGAGTTTCTTTTTTAACACAATACAATACAGCGAATAGTTCAAACGGCGTGAATTCTGCCATGTCCTTCTTAAGCGTTACTATGTCAGCGGCTACCGACTCCGGCATATCAAATTTCCGTTTGAGATGATCGTAGAGTTCGCGGCGGGATTTTCTGGTTGTAATTGTTGATACAAGTTTTTCTACATATCTATCCAGGTCTTGCTTCGATTTGTTTCCATACAACATGGTTGTATCCTCCTTTCTTTATTATTTTATCATATTGTTTTCTTTCTTGCAATAACTTGTTTAATATTTGTAACTTACCATAGTGCATTGGATATCGCCGCCTTTCATATTTAATAGATTTACTTATTCTTCATCATAACTTTCGCTACATGATCAAGCCATGATGTATCCGTAGTTGCAGCAATATAAAATACAAACAACGCATTAGAGAATAGCTCATCATTATCTGCAATAGTTTCATAGTTAGTATTCGCTTCTAATTTTTTAATACTATCGCACCAATAATTATATGCCGTTGTATCGCCATGAGTTCTAACATATTCATCCATTGTAGATAATGCACGAACTCTCCTCGTGTGCGACCATTCATCCCATAACATTATATTTTACCTCCGCAAAAATCATATATCTTATCCCATTCTTCTTCACTTATCCCGCCACAATCATATTTCTCTTCAAGATTATAATAACACTGCCGAAGATAACGCCTGTTATGCCAGCCGTGAAATATATCTGCCAGTTCCCAATCATAATTTCTGTTGATGCGCCATTGTGTAAATCTATTCCAGTCACATTTATATCCGCGCCTCACCATTTCTTTGCCTACGTGTAAGGCATACACATTAAACTGGGCCTCTGGATATTCTAACACTTTATTAACAAGAATATGATTTGGAGTTCCATTAGTAGCTATTGCTTTTGCTATACAGCAGCACTCTCTCCACTGAGAGAGTAACTGCTGACGAGGAAGGACTGGAATAAGGTCTTTATGCCATAATCTCACATCGTTCTCCTTATATATTATTCTGGTTTATAACCTTTTAATTCGGGCATTTCTTCTAGTGCAACTTCATATGCTTTCTGCCAGTTAATGTCATTTCCTTCGCTAAATAAAATTCTTCTTACACACATTTCCGCTGATGCATCACCAAATCTCAACGGTCTTAAGACTTCTTTGGAGAACATTATTTTTATCTGCTGATCTGTCATGCCATTACCTCCCATGTGCCTGGAACAAAATACTTTTCCATCATCTGATTTATTTCTTCTAAAGAAGTATACTTACCACATATCTTGTTACAAATATCCCTTGTACGATCGACCAGTTCCATGTCGGGGATCTCTTCTGGAAACGAATCCTTTCTGGCTTCTAAATATTTGTCCACCCAATATTCACATGCTGCGGTAACAATAAACTGATCTGTATCATAATCAATATTGATCACCGCATTTAAACCTTCTCGAAGTTTTGCAATTTGGCTATCAACAAAAACAATACCATCAAGATCATCAATCACACGAAAAGTTTTCCTTTCAGCTTCAATAATTGATTTTACATAATTACTTTCCGGATGAAGTCCAATTGCTTTCATCCAATCTTCGGCGTTTCTACAACAAGCCTCATTATATACATGGTATGTGTCTATATCACAATTTATACTATTTTCCATTTCTTTTTCATATTCTTCACATGCCAAATAGTTATATGCATAATCGTGAAGGAGTTTTTTTAGAGCCTTTTCAGTGATTTTAAAATCCATTTCAACCTCCTATAACGGATTGTAGCTGGTACAATTCAAATAGTTTATTCATTTGATTTCCCTATGAAATATAATTTTTATTCCCAACTTTTATTTATTCCAGAAAATCCATGTCTGTCTCTTTTTGAACGGCTCAGTTTCCCGTATTCTGAATTGAATTCTTCTTTAAATCTTTTTAGCTGCTGATACATCTGCTCTTCCGACTCACACAATCTCATTCTCTCTGACATTGTCATGAATTCGCCAGCCCAGTCTAAATTTGTTCTCATCACATCCACCTTACGCAGCTTTTGCAATCGCATATGCATTATCAATCATGCTATGACCATCAACCGTTTTCATAAACAGATTTTCCTGATAGTTCTTGGTCTGCTTATGATCTTCTGTGTGCGTTGCATAATCACTTACGGCATTAACAAACCTAAAAGCAGTATGTTCTGTTCCAACCAGATCTGGCTTGTCGTAATAGATATTGAGAATATCAGTTCTCTTACGGTTCAGTTTTTCCTCAAATTTCTGGCGCTGGGCAGCTTCTTTGAAGTCAACAATCTTGCCAGTCTTGATTGCCTTTGTATACAGATTTTTGAATTCAATCTGAAGAAGTGTTTCAGTCATATCACGAACCTGTTTGTCTGTTACTTTCTTCAGCTTCAGTTCGCCGAATTCTTCTTCAAGCGCTTCCATATAACGCTCGGCACTTGCAAGTGTAAATCTGGCTTCATCGAGTTTGGACTGAATATCTCCCTTGTGGACACAAGACCAATGGCGAGATGCCTGGTTAAGGGCAAGATTGAGAGTGTTCTGGCAAACAACTCTTACACTTGTGCAAGCAACTCTAATTGCGCCAGTACCATCATGTGTGTTTGTAAATACCAAATAATTTTCCATTTGCTCTTCTGCCATTAATCTGTCTTCCATTCTTGCAAGTAACCAAATTCTCTTGCCAGACGCAAGACTCCCGGCAGTTTCATACTGAATACCATTACCAAGAAGTGCATCTGTAAATGCAAACGCTTCTCTGTTCTGTACGATTTTGTATCTATCTGTTACAATACCCAACGCTTTGTTGTCAGATGAACGCATGTTTACTTTATATCCCGGAAGTTCACGACCAAATTCATCATAGATAGGTTTTGGAATAACATCCCAGTCTAATCCAGCAAGTCTGATTGCTTCATTGCTAGTAGGGGCTTTTTTGACTTCAACACCTAACCCATGCCAAGGTTTCTCACCAACATAAAACATATTTTCTACGTTTGCTGCCATATTTGTGTTCTCCTTTTCTATTTAATATTTTTTATTTATTGTAAATAAGTTTTTCTTTCTTGTCAAGAATAAAGATTGGCAACATCATTTACTGCATTCGTAATATCTTTATCAAATACGGCCGCATATCTCTTTGTGGGTGCAGTATTCTTGTGTCCAAGTACTTTTGATACCAAATAAATATCTTTCTTTGCCTGATAAAGATTTGTACCACAGGTGCTTCTTAATTTATGCGGAGTAATATGTTTCCCCGGAATACACTCCGTATACTTTGAAATAACATTTTCAATAGATCTTGTTGTCATTCTGGTCCTGCGATTAGAGATAAATAATACATTTGTTTTTACATCACCGAGTAACTTTCTTCTCTGTTCTATCCAAAGCTGCAAATAAATCATAGTCTGGTAATCAAAATCCACATCCTTAGTAATATTTCTTTTTTCCGTTACTCTAATTTTTTTATTAATAAAATCAATATCCTCAATATTGATTTCACTTAATGCTGTTACCCTTAATCCATTGATAACAGGAAGTCTAAACAATAACAAATCTCTATATTTCCAGTTTTTCTGTTTAGATACGCTTGTTTGATTACCAACACCATCAAGAATCTGTTTTTCCACGATTTTAACTTCTTCTGGAGTAAGAAATACTACCTGGTTCTCTTGAGGTTTCGGTCTTTTCAAAAGCTTGCTATTAAAAGGATTGTCTTCAATATATTTTCCGGCACCCTGCGGTATTGATATAAATCCAAAAAACGAGGACAATGAAGAAAGAATCGTGCATTTAGAAGTTTCCTTTAATTCTCTCACTTCATCATTTACTTCGTAGAAACCAATTTCAGAAACATAAGACTGAATAACAAATGGATCTACATTATTAAGATCCTGAATTGTAGGATATTTCCCATTTCCATAATGTAACAGAAATCTAATTACATTATTAATATAAACCATTTTGGTTGTATGAGACTTATCTCCAAGGAATTGATAATACCTATTAAGATAATCGGGCATATCACTGATTTTATCCTTAATGAAGGTTTCCATTTTTGTTCTATGTTCTACTCTTCCTCTCATATTATATTCTCCTTTAATATATTTTTATCAAACTATGAGAATCAATATTTTAACAACAAAGCTTCCTTTGGTAAAACAGATTTTGCTTTTAGCTTTATACTCCTTTCTCTCCAATCATATATATATTCCTGATATGTTTTTATGGTTTTCCGTTTTACTTTAAATCCAATCCTTTTTGCTTCATCTAATGCCCATTGTGTAGCAAGATACTCCTGCTCATATCTTTTCATCTTTGTAGTGTTTGTTATGATATGACCTATTTCATGAAGAAGTGCGAATATAGACCATTCTGTAGGATTCTGCCATGTTGATGGAGGAATAACCACCTCTCTTTCAACAATGTGGCTATAAAAATCATCTTCTTTTGTACCAGAATGTATCCACATTTCTGTGTGATATTTCATATAAATCTGATGATGATAATCAAAGAGTTCATTGTTAGACATAGTCATTTCTCCTTTAATTATAATTATCAATTTCCTTTTTTCGCCAAATGATAAACATAATTGTTGTCAATATCCACGCAGCAACTCTCCCAAAAAAGAATGCTTCAATAAATAAGAGAAATATAAATACAATCCATCCAGTAGTTAACGTTGGGGCAGTTCTACCATCACAATGATTCAATACTATTTTTTCAATACTTGATTTATTATTATATTCATCAATTTCCCTTAACAACAATTGATGCTCTGATTGCTTTGAAATATACTTTATTTTTCCATCATTTGTATAATATTTCTTATAATCACGTTTGATTTCCTCAACAAATTTCGGTAATAAAGTTTCTTTTATCTTTTCTATTTCTTGTATCATTTGATCTTTTGTCATATTATATCTATCATATGATTTTATGTACAGTCTCTCAAATGATCTTGGGTATCCTTCGGAAATCAGTTCATCCATTACATTATCAATAATATAATCAAATTCTTCTTCATAGATAATATGACTTTTATATCTGTCACTCCATGTTCCACATAATGGAATATTATTTTCCATTAAATAATTTGTTACTCTCTTATTTAATTCCCCACGCATTATAGAGTAATCAATAGGAAGAAATTTTTCAGGAAATTTTTTATTCATTACATATTCTCGATGAGTATTCATAGTCTTTCCTCTAATTAAGCAATCTTCATTCTCTTCTCAAAAGTCTTTTTATAGCTACTAAACGCAGCTACCTCATCATATCCTTTTCTTATTAAAATGTTTTTCCTTTCTTCTTCTGAAATAACCCTAACTACTTTGATATCGCTTGTTATAACCCAAGTTCCTTTACCAACCTCTCTAAAGAAATAGAACCCATTCTCGGGAACTCGATCCGTAAAACATTTCTTCGGAAGAAGTTCCACTTCCTTATTATAATCATTATTTGCGTTATATTCAATCTCACACCATACTCTCTTTCCACTTTTCCATCTTGGTTTATAATAACCAGTATCACTTCCATCGTATGACTTCAACCAGGGAGCATCTGGCACATCTGCCCCAATATGCCAACCACCTCTTGCAGCAAATCCCTTTGTGGGATGATATTCTGCCGGGATCCATTCGCCGACCGGAACAGATGTGTTTTTATCAATAAAGAGCGGGAACAGTTCTCCGTTAGCATTCATCTCAAATAACTTATATCCTCTATTCGTTTTCATAATATAAATATCCTTTCTGTTTGTCAAGAAAATATTTGTTTGTTATTAATATTTTATTTTTAGTTGTTGAAATATTATTTACCGGTTTTCTTTTTGATTTCTAACTTTCCAATTGTTTATCATCTCCTTTCTTATTTAATATTAATTATTTCAAATATGTCTCATGTTCTCATCGCTTTCCACCAGATCAACGAATTCATTCCAAAGCGGATCTACCTTGGGGTTGTAATTAGAACCATGCTCAAGAAACAGAACATGCTCAAGATCCTGGCAAGCACGACAGGTATCACAATGCTGTTCATTTGTAATTGCACATCTGCAAATATGTGTATCCATCCCAGCATTTTTCAATGCGTGATACATTTCCATCACATAATCACAGTGACCGTAATTTAATCCAAAGCCGGGTACAAGACTCTTAACAATATTGAAGCCATCCACATCATTAAAAGCGTTCTCAGCTTCCTTATTTTTTGTATAAGCCCACATGCGAGTGTTAGGACAGTTTGCCTTTATACGTTTCCACATATCCGTATAATCCATATTAAAGAAGTCACCAGTAATATGAACTCTTACAAAAGCAAGCGGAATTCCTCTAACTCCCCAGTTGATCTGTGCTGTTATCGCTCTCTCAAGCCAGTCCTGATATTCTCTTGCTGCAACGGTTCTCCACGCATTTGCGTTGTAAACACTAGCCATAGCATATCTACCATTGCAACCGTAGCAATGATCGCACTGGCAAGGGCAAGTTCCCTTCATGATCTGCGTTGATCCGTTGAATTCTACTTTCCATTCTTTTGTTCCAGCTAACGTACTCCACCCATAGCAATGTGTCTTGGAGCCCCATGTAAGAGGAAGAGATACCCACTGTCCCCAAGGAGCAAGGATCTTACCAGCTTTGTATTCAACACCATAGTTTGCAAAAAATTCATTTTTCCTCATCATAATAAATCTCCTTTTCAATCATTGAATATTGATTGGTTATAATTTTTAATATTTCACTTATCCCCACTGAGTAGCCATAGCCAATGCAACACCAGGAAAAGTTTTACTTCTTACTTTTGCACTACGAGTAGTGCAGTCTTCCCAACACTTCGCTTTACCGCTTGACCATCTGCCAAACAATTTTGCATT
>Ga0256407_10007674_pt1 | contig 16132 bp, 10 predicted proteins | sample RumenRJG_04DNA_FD_193489 | JGI IMG/M metagenome (GOLD analysis project Ga0256407, IMG submission 193489) | Bovine rumen microbial communities from Lethbridge, Alberta, Canada - RJG_04 | ecosystem: Host-associated > Mammals > Digestive system > Stomach > Rumen | place: Canada: Alberta...
AAAAAGTAAAGCAAGTCATGGAGAAGATAAACGCAAGACCAAGGGAAAAACTGAATTTCCTAACACCAAATGAGTGCTTTTATGAGAAAATCATATAAATTTGCACTTGCTTGTTGAATCCGCGTTTGATATGTTACATATATTTTAGCAAAAAAGACACAAAAGCCAAAATCATCTGAACACCCCATCTCAATTCCTAAAAAATGTTGTCAAAACCACCATGTTTGACCGAAAAAGCGTAATTTTGCCCTATCATCATTTCTTACTGTCATGAAAGGACTACGCTACCTCATTATATGCCCTATTATGCTGTTGTTGGCCTCGGTCACCATGGGCATCCACAACTATCAATCGGCAAAAGAAGCCATGCGGCAAGACCTCACCCGCGCCTTGCGCCAGTTTGTGATGGACGAGTCGCAGCAACGGTTGCTCACCCACTCCATGGCCACGCTCCATGAAGACATGGTGCTGACACTGAACGCCCCCGACCAGTATTTCTGTGCCCAACTCACCATCCCCTCGCTCAAAGACACCTCGCATGTGGCGCTGTGCCTGATGGAGCGCAACCGCGAAGAAGCCTTCCGCGAAGAGGCACAGGTATGCAGCGACACCCTGTTATGGCATTCCGCCAGTGCTGATGCCGCTGGGGTGTTCATCGCCCTCAAGGCATACGCCAACCCTACTTTTTGTTCGATACTGAGCCATTCCAGCCAGCGTCTTCCCCTTGCAGGCGCCCTCATCTGCCTGCTCATGCTCTCGGCCATGGCCATGAAGCGCCGGGGAGCGGAAGCCGAGACCGCTGTGCCGGTCTGTTCTCCCGACACGCCGACGGACATTCACCTCACACCGATGCAGGAACAACTGATGGAGATGTTTGCCTCTGCTCCCCATCACACCCTCACCAAGGAAACCATCTGCGAGGCATTGTGGCCCAAGAAAGACCATCCCGAAGACACTCTCTACACGTTTATCTGTCGTATGAAAGCCAGTTTGAAACGGCAGTCCGACATGGATATCATCAACAAGAGGGGCAAAGAATACCAACTTACCAAGAGAGCACAACAGCCTGAGGACCAATGATGTAAGTAAAATGTAAGACTATTGTAAGGCTTTTTTCTGCCCTTGTATCTGCTTTTCTTGTTACCTTCGCCGCATCCAACCAATAGCACGGCAAGATGCGACAAAAAACCTTCTCGAAAATTGACACGGTATTGGGGTGGACGGCATTCGCCATCGCCGCCATTACCTATTGTCTCACCACGGAGCCATCCGCTAGCCTGTGGGACTGTCCGGAATTCATCACCAGCGGTTACAAACTCGAAATCGGGCATCCTCCAGGTGCCCCTTTCTTCATGCTTACCGCCAACCTGTTCTCACAACTGGCACGCGACCCTTCTGAAGTGGCGCTGATGGTCAACACCATGTCGGCCCTGCTCAGCGCGGGGTGTATACTGTTTCTGTTCTGGACCATCACCCATTTCGTCAGGCGTTTATACGAATGCCATTCCCCATCGGGGCACCCCATTTCCATCCCGCAGGCCATCCTCATCGAAGGAAGCGGCATGACAGGTGCCTTGGCCTACACCTTCAGCGACACCTTCTGGTATTCTGCCGTAGAGAGCGAGGTGTATGCCTATTCGAGTTTCCTCACCGCCCTGGTGTTCTGGCTCATCCTGAAATGGGAAGACGAGGCCGACGAACCGGGCAGCGACTGCTGGCTCGTCCTCATCGCCTACATCATCGGGCTCTCCATCGGGGTGCACCTGCTCTGTCTGCTGTGTATCCCCGCCATGGCACTGGTGGTGTATTACCGGCGTGCCAAACAAGTGAGCAAGACAGGAGTGGCGAAAGCCCTGGCATTGGGCACGCTGACCCTTCTCGGCATCCTCTATCTCCTTGTGCCCGGTGTCATCAAGATAGGCGGATGGGCAGAACTGCTGTCTGTCAATGTCTTTGGATTGCCGCAGCACGTTGGCCTTATCGTGTCGTTTGTCCTTCTGTTAGTGCTCCTCTTCCTGGCACAGGCCAGAGCCAGACGGCGCGTGCTGAAGACCATTTTTCTCAGTATGCTGATGCTGCTTATCGGCTTCAGTTGCTATGCCGTCATCATCATCCGTTCTGCAGCCAATCCCCCGATGGACGAAAACTCCCCCGACAACGTGTTCGCCCTTGGCAGTTACCTCAGCAGGGAGCAGTACGGCGACACCCCATTGCTCTATGGTCCTGCCTACAGCAGCCAACTCGCCTATGAACCTCAAGGCGAATACTACGTGGCCAAGCAAGAGGAAGGTTCACCCATCTATTATTTCGACACCGACAGCAGGCGACGGCGATACACCACCCTCGGGCAACGTCAGAAGTTTGTATACGAAGACAACATGTGGTTTCCGCGCATGCACTCGCGCCAGCACGCCCAGGCCTACGAAGCATGGATGAATGGGGTGGAGAAAAAGGGTAACCTGCCGACCACCCTCGACAATCTCAGGTTCTTCTTTACCTACCAGGTGAACTTCATGTACTGGCGCTATTTCCTCTGGAACTTCGTGGGAAGAGAGAACAATATCCAGAGCCAGGGCGAGGTGGAGCATGGCCAGTGGCTCACGGGCATCCGACTCATCGACGACCTCTTGCTCGACTGCGACACCTCTCAACTCCCCTCTGACCTCCGCGACAACAAGGGGCGAAACGTGTATTACGGCCTTCCGCTATTGCTCGGCATCCTCGGCTTGTGGTGGCAGATGCGGCAGGACCGACGCGGCAAACAACAGTGTGGGGTCATTGCCCTGCTCTTCCTCATGACCGGCCTTGCCATCGTGGTATACCTCAACCAGCCCCCTCAACCGCCCCGTGAGCGCGACTATGTGTATGCCGGCTCTTTCTATGCCTTCGCCATCTGGATAGGCATGGGCACATGCGCCATAGGTTCGCTGGTCAGCCGGTGGGCAAAGAGGCCTCTCACGGCTGCCGTCATCGCTGCCCTGCTATGCCTGCTCGTCCCCATACAGATGGTGAGCCAGACATGGGACGACCATGACCGCTCGGGCCGCTATGCCTGCCGCGACTTCGGTCACAACTACCTGGAGAGCATGACTCGCGAGGGCCATCCCATCATCCTCACCAACGGCGACAACGACACGTTCCCACTGTGGTACAACCATGAGGTGGAAGGCACACGGCGCGACACGCGCGACTGCAACCTGTCGTATGTGAACACCGACTGGTATATCGACCAGATGAAACGTCCGGCCTACGATTCTCCCGCCCTACCCTTCTCCTGGGAGAGGAAAGACTACCAGGAAGGCGTGAACGACTACGTGGAGGTGCGTGCCGACCTGAAGGAGAATATCCTGCAACTGTATAACGAACAGCCAGAGGAGGCGAGGAAGCAGTTTGGTGACCATCCCTTTGAACTCAGCAACATCATCCATCGCTGGATTCTCAGCGGCGACCCCAACCGCCACTGCATCCCCACCGACAGCGTGACCGTGACGTCAGGCGGCCAGCAGATGACGATTTCTTTCAGCGGGATACGGTTCTTGCAGAAGAACGACTTGTTTGTGCTGGAAATGTTGTCGCACGGCGACTGGAGCCGTCCGCTCTATGCCTCCATCAGTCTGGGACCGAGTGAGGTGCCCTACCTTCGCGACCATTACGTGCTCGAGGGTCTGGCCTACCGCATCGTCCCCTCTGCAGAGAGACAGCATATCGACGTGGAACGGATGTACGACAACGTGATGCACCGTTTCAGATACGGTGGTCTGTCGCGGGAGGGCATCTATGTCGATGCCGACGTGCTTCACATGGCGCATACCCACCAATATGTGATGGCCATCCTCATCGATGCGCTGCTTGAGCAGGGCGACAAGTGCCGTGCGCTGGCGGTGGCAGAGAAATGGCAGAAGGAATTGCCCGTCTGCAACATCCCATACAGCGACGCAGCCCTGTCGCTGGCAAAATGCTACTATGTCACTGGACATCCCGACAAAGGCGATGCCATCACCGCCAACCTCCTCTGCCGCAGTGAGGAATGGCTCTCATGGATTGACACTATCGGCGCCCGTCGCCGCATGGCTTCGCTCTACACCGCCCACGACTGGCTGAAAACCATGCAGCAGTCGCTGACCCTGGCCTATCAATATGAAAGGAAATCCCTGATCATGAAATACAACTCTATTTTCGACCGCTATGTCAACGAATACCAACAAGACTAATCCTTCATCTTTCTTTCACCGAGGCAACAGCCTCATCCTACTGATGGCCTGTGGGCTTATCATCGCCGGTATGGCACTCATGACCGGTGATGAAAGCACCCCACAGGCGTTCTGCCCCGATATGTTCTCCACCCGGCGTATCGTCGTTGCCCCGATGCTCTGTTTCGCGGGATATCTGCTGATTGTCGTGGGGATTGTATGGAAAAAGGTTTGAGGTTTGAGGTTTGAGATTTGAGGGTTGAGGGTTGAGGGTTGAGGGTTGCATGATGAACATCGGCGGCGCCTCGGATATGCAAATTCGGGGCAATTTGTTTACATTTTTATCTCTACAGGCTTGTAATCTCGCAATTTTTATCTATATTTGCCGTAGATTCGATTTTTTATACCCTTATAAGAATTGCAGACGATGAAATGGCCTCATATCAAGATTTGTCCTTTGCTGATGACCCTCGTGGCATTGGTATGGATGCAAGAGATGTCAGCCCAGACTTTTGAATATCCCACCTACGATGACGACAGTGTTAGGATAGCAGTAAAAAGCAAAGGCAGTCGCCCTACCATAGCAGATTTTGCAACCGCCATCCTCAACCATTCCAAAGATATGGAGTTTTTTGACAAAGTGAACGAGGAATGGAAGCGATACCAGCAAAAAAAGCCTCTCCGCTATCATGGCAACTTTACCGTAGATACCAAAAACGGATTCATGAGTTACTACATGCCAGGCGAGGAGGCCAATGATACCATCTACCTGGAGATGTGTTTTTGGAATTGTGCCGATGCCAAACACAAACTGGTAGCCTATAACGTGAGATGGAAAATGGACGAAGACTATGGTTGGAGCGAGTACGTGGGATGTAGGTTCTGCCTTTATGACAATGACAATAAAACGATGAGGGATATTTTGCCTGAGGACATCAATGCCCTGTATGATGGAAACGGATTGAGTGTCTTTTTCCTACCACGCAAAGGCAAGAACATTCGAGTAACTATCTCATCTGAAGGAGAACGGTGGGACGAAGTGCTGGAATGGGATGGATACAAATTCAAAACAAAATAAACCATTCCGCATCATTCCTAATATTCCCAATATTCCTGACATTCCTATTATTCCAGAAATTCCAGAAATTCCTAATATTCCTAATATTCCTGATATTCCTGATATTCCTGATATTCCTAATATTCCTAATATTCCTAATATTCCTGATATTCCTAATATTCCTAATATTCCTGATATTCCTAATATTCCTGATATTCCTGATATTCCTGATATTCCTAATATTCCTAATATTCCTAATATTCCTGATATTCCTAATATTCCTAATATTCCTGATATTCCTAATATTCCTAATATTCCTGATATTCCTGATATTCCTGATATTCCCGATATTCCTGATATTCCTGATATTCCCGATATTCCCGACATTCCTGACATTCCAGACATTCCTGACATTCCTGACATTCCTGATATTCCTGATATTCCTGAAATATTCTTAAATCATACAACAATTTAACAAATGAAAAAGATGAAAAAGATTTTACTATTCCTGTTAATCCTTCTGCCGACGCTTCCTGCGCTGGCCGAAGAGCCGTTTACAGTTGAGAAGCGACAGGTGCCCGTAAACCGTGGCGGTGAAGACGACGGCACCGTGTGCCTGCATTTCTTTCCCGACATGCCCTCAGTGCCCTACATCTCTGTGGCCGACTTCCAGGAACTGATGTTCCCCGGCACTACGATAAAAGTGAGCAAGACCGGCAAAGGTGAGTATCTCCTCGAGGGCCCGTATGCCAATGCCACAGTGAACACGGTGAACGACCAGTTCACGTCGGACAACTACATGGCCTTCACCAACCTGATGGGCCTGGTGAGTGAGGGGATGGACAACGTATACTACGATGGCGCGCCCTACATACGCTACAGTCATCAGGAGTTGACCCCAGAATCGGCGACGGTCACCTTCGACTTCAAGAAGTACGGCATCGACCTGCGCGGCGACAACAATGCGGTGTATTTCCCCTTCGCTATCCTCTCCGACCTCTACAGCGACCTCTATTACCACGTTGCCGGCTATACCGGCGACAAGGTGGTTATAGTGACCGACAACCAGCAGGAAAGCATATCCACGCTGGAACCCGAGAATGCCGAGAGACTGCTTGAGGCAGAGGGCCGTGAAGAAGACATGGCTGCCTTCTGCTACGCTGAGTTGTGCTTCGTCATCGACCACTTCTACGGCATGCCGGGACGCTCGCCCCTGGAGAGCGGCATCCAGAACGACGGTCTCGACAAGGCACTCGACACCGCAGAAAACGGCCCGCTCATCAAACAGTTGCTCAAGAGCACCGACATGGAGGAGTATCTCACCGGCATGAAAGGCCTTCATGTGCTGCTCAACGACGGCGGACATACCAACCTCTTGGTCGACATGCCACTCTATTACATCATAACAGGAGACGAGGAAATGGCGATTGAAGCATGGGATGAGCAGAATCAAAAAATCCTATATGAGTATCCCGAACTGTACATCACGCTGTCTGATTTCCTCATGACTTTAGATGACAACAAGTCTATGGAAATCGAATCTGCCCGTCCCTCAGAAAATACGTATTACAAAGAAGGCAATACGGCTTTTCTGGCGCTCAACACATTTGGCATGACCAACAATGAGGCATGGAACGACTACTACGACGGCGGATGTATAGGCGAGACTCCTGCCATCGACAAAAATTTCTTAGGCGACCTGAGTGTGGTGCTCGATGCTCTGAAGCAGGCAAGTGAAGACCCTGAGGTGAAGAACCTCGTGGTAGACCTGACATGCAACCTCGGCGGTTCGCTCGACGTGGTGATGGCCATGACGGCACTCATGGGCGGACAGAGCCACTTCTACAGCGAGAACACCCTGACCGGACAGCGACAAATCATCTACTATGACATGGACAGCAACTTCGACGGTGTGTTCGACGAAAAGGACAAGGAGGTGAAGTACGACCTCAACATCGCCGTGCTCACTTCGGATATCGCCTTCTCCTGCGGCAACCTCTTCCCCTCGCTGATGCAGGAAATGGGATTCCCCATCATCGGTGAGCGGACTGGCGGCGGTGCCTGTGCGGTGCAAAACTTCGTCACTGCTGAAGGATTCCAGTTCCAGTTGTCGTCGGCACGCGCACGTCTCACCAACTCCAAGTGGGAGAACATCGACGGTGGCGTGGAGCCCGACTTAGTGATTGATGTCTCTTCGGGCGACTACTCCAAATTCTATGATGTTGCCGTCATCAATTCGTTCATCAACAACTACTGCAGCAGTCCCACTTCTATTGTCGACATCAATACCGCCAGCCACAACGGCACCTGCGTATATTACGACCTGTCGGGCCGCAGGCTGACTGCCCCCGCCGTCAAGGGCGTATATATCCTGAACGGCAAGAAGATAGTGAAATAGGCCATCGACCTTGCATACAAAAAAATCACCACACCCCCGGTCATGGGGATGTGGTGTTTTTTTTGTATTATGGTCGGTGAATGTGGAGGTGCTTACAATCTACTAGATTAGTTGTTTGTAGGCAATCGCAAGGATGGTTGTAAAGATTATTTTACTTCATAATCCTTCCCAACAATGTGTCCTTAAACCAATATCTTGTCAATGTAACAGGTTCATATTCGGGCAGGCTCTCCAGATATTCCAGTTCAAACACTAATCTTGGCTCTTCATCTTTTGAAGTAGGGCGTATCTCAGCCTTGCTTCCGATTCGGGCAACCCGAATCAGATATAAATCGCGCACACCTTTCTCTTTGATGTAGGGCATGAAGTAATACAATTTGTTGATAGCGACGGTAGAGGGAAACGTTCTGGTCTTGCCTGTATAGTAAATCTTAGTAGGCTCTTCTTTTAGAAAATAATCTTCATTGTCTTTCTTCACCAATCCTATAAGCAAGTGCTTGGCAGGGTCTAGCGTATATTGCTTCTTAGGACGGTTCACTACAAGTGTTTTATTTCCCTCGTCAAACAACCCTAAGTCGAGCATCGGATTTGCATCGCGGTTTGTGAAGATGGGACGTGATGAAACGGGAGCCTCGTCGAAGATAAACTGATAGAGGCTCTTTCCTATCTGTTCAACGATGCCGCATACGAGCGCATTTCCCATTAGGAAAGCACGCCGGCCATCTGACACCTCTGGATGGAGCGTGTGGTTGTCAGGAAACATATTCATGCGTTCCAACTCTATAGGCAGCAGCCTACGATAGCGGCCAGACTTTGTCTTTACAACATGTTTAAAACGTGAGGGAGATGCTCCACCTTCACCCGTAATGATTGTTCGTGAAGGTTGGTCAAGATAGTCGGGGAAAGCCATGCCGCCCTCAGAGAACATGTACTTATATCCTTCCTTCGAAACCCGTTCTATCTTCTTTGCGCCCTTTTCATATTCCCATTTAGGGAGATCTTCCTGAGAGATAAAGAAATCTTCAGGTACGAGTTTTTCATCTACAAGATTACCCCCCAATGTCTGACGTGGCCCATCATAGATAGCCTCTGCATCAACAGAATAAACATGACGGTTCACCATCATTCCCGCATTGCCAAAAGGACTAACTTTCTTACCCTTATTGAATGAGTCGGAAACCTCTTTGATAGAGCCATTGATTTCAAAATCAGAAACTGTACCCTTCTTAGGTGTGAACTCAAACGCTTTTGCCATTACACCATCAAACTCCACCCAATCGGCCATTTGCTCAATTTGTTTTGCAACAACTGAGTCTTTTTGATAGCCAAGTATGTATGTTCGGCGTCTACGCTGAGGCATACCATAATCTGCAGCATTAATAATACGCCATTCCACCACATAGCCCAAATCGGCCAATGACGCCAGTATGATAGCGAAGTCACGCCCTCGTTGTGTTGCGGGTGAATTGAGCAGTCGGTCAACATTTTCAAAGAAAATGTATTGAGGCCGTTTGTCGCCCTTCTCGCTAAGAATACGATAAATTTGCCACCACAAAACGCCTTTCTTTCCTTCAATGCCCCCAGACTTACTTAATGTTGCAGCAACAGAATAATCCTGACAGGGGAATCCCCCAACCAGCAAGTCGTGGTCAGGGATGTCGGCTGTTGGCACAAAATTGATATCCTTGTTACTATGGCCTTTACGACCGAATCGTGCTTGATAGACGAGCGATGCATCTTGATGCTGCGTTGATGGTTCCCACTGATTGTTCCAAATAGTTTCGTAAGCATCTGATGCACCTTCAAGACCTATGCGGAAGCCCCCAACACCGGCAAAAAGTTCTACAACGCGAATGATATGTTTATTATTCATTACTTTCAATTATTTCCTTTACATATTCACTATTAAACCAATAGCAATACTTCTTGGCTAGACCGCCATTAGGATTATATGCTAAGTCTTTAGCAACTCTGCCTTTGGGGCGAACGTGGAATTTTCTATGGTCTTTGATTTTCCAGAAATACTGAGGATCTATATGATTCTCCAACACACACTTGCGAATATTTAGCCAATATTCCTCTGCGAGATTTATGTCCTGAAGCGGCATAGTCCAGAAAAAGACCTTCTGCAAGATATATCTTTTTTCTTCTTTGTCCTTTACGATGATATTTCTATTGGGGTCTCTACGATAAACGACAAAAAGGAAACGGCTTGTGAACAATTCATACAAACGGGAATCATACCAATTTTCGTTGTCATAAACCTCTTCATAGTCAATATTCTCGAATGACATGCTTTCTTTAATGATTCCGTTTTCCTCCAGTCGAATTGTCTTCATAGTCAGACCTGCCTTCAGAAACTCTTCAGAACGGTTAACGTTGCTTACTTCGGGAGAAACTATTGAGTTTGCTATGTCGAAATATTTCGACTTTGAGTTAGACTCTTCCTTGGAAAGCATGGCAGAGATTTCTTTGTAGTCTTTTCCGATGAACGGAGCGAAACGAGAAAGAATGATTTCTTCAAAGGAACGTTCCTTCAGTTCGCTGGCATTCACCACTTGTTCACCTTCCAAGTCGTAATTGACAACTGCGCGTTTTCCAGAATCTTTGATGTACTGGAGTACAGTTCGCATATATGACGTTTTCAGTGAGAATGCTCTCCGAGGTGCGCCAATCGGGGAAAAAGGCTGGACTCTGAGAGAATCACCTTTCTGTCCTTTTCTGCATGCTCCTAAATATTCCGTGTCGCCTTCAGAAAGTAGATGAGCCTCGCCTCTCTTTATTTTCTCTATGATAACATCATAATCGTGTTTTATCATCAGTAAGTCCTTATCTGGAATTTTCCATAAAGCGACATAGAGAAAATAGCGGTCGTATTGCTCAAGGCTCCCGTCATAGAGATAGAACAACAGAAGCATTAAACGGCATTTGTTGTAGAAAAGTGACATTTCAAAAGACTGATTAACAACTTTGTTGTAATCAATCATATCGACTACAAGTCGTTCTTTTATCTGAAGCGACAGATTTTTCAACTTCTTCAGTCCTGTTGTCTTCAGTTCTACTCCTGCCTCTTCAAAATCCGGAGTTGGGTTGCTGTTGGCCTTATAGTGATAGTACAACTCTTCAACCATCTGTCCGAGCGTACCTTTTCCTGACATGTTATAGCCTTGAACAGCCTCATCGCCAACCATTTCTCGCAGCGTATGGTCAAGCAAAGGTATTGCATATTCGAAAATAGACTTAGGGGAAGTTCTGTCGTATCCTAATTTTTCCATACTGCAAATATAGATAAAATTGGGGAATTATAAGCCAGTCTGATAAAGAATTTCACTTTTCTTTAGAGGAAAGATATTTATTAACAGCCCAAAATTAGGGGAGCTTATGCTGTTTTCACATTATTTTTTGATTACACGACAGACTGGGTGGCCCACTGACTGGTGCCCAACAACAATCAAATGGGACAGGTTTTGATTCCATTATGCATGAAGAATCAAAAACCTGTCCCAATGGTTTCCAAACCGCTTGAATTGGAACGCCTTTTTCAGGATTGGAAAAGGCTTATCTCACCACCACCTTGCTGATGGTGACCGAGCCGTCAGCATGGATGCTGCGAACAATATTGACACCTTTCCTCATGCTGCCTACCTGTTCGCCCGTCGTGGTGAAGATTTCGGTGCGCACCACCCGACTGCCGGTGCTTACCTGGGGCACGCCAGAGGTACCGAGAACCAGTTTCAGGTTGGAGAGACGGAAGAGGTCTTCACCCTTCGGAGCAGAAAGCATTTTCTCATACTCAAAACGGGCTTTGTGACGACCAGGGGCGAAGACCAGTTCGCTGGGGTCGAAAGCGGTTGAACTGGCAGGGTCCTCGCCGCAGAACTCCCGCACCACAGTGTCATCGAGTTTGATGCGTGTGCCATCGTTGAAAGACTTGTTTCCCATGAAGTTGAACCAGTCTTCCGAACTGTTCACTCCAGTCCACGACAGTGTTCCCTCCATGCCCTCAGGCACCACGAAGTCGGCCTCCAGCCATGACACGAGTTTCCCATTCGAGCAATCCATATACGAAGTGGAACTGTAGGCATAATCGGCCTCTTGCTTGAACGGATAGACAAAGTCGGTGTTGAAGGAGAATTCGCCTCCTGTCACTATTGGCGTATAGTCGTAGGGCAGTCGCTCGCAAGAGGCGGTGCAGCCTACGGTGAAGTCACCTGCCGTAGTAGAGATGGTGACATTTCCGTTGTATTCGCCTATTTCTGCCGATTCAAAGGTCAGCATCACTTCACCTTTCTCTGAGAAAGGTATTGCTTCGGCTCTGACGATGCCGGCAAAAGGTCCGTCGGCACTCACCGCGGTCACCTGAAGAGGCTCTGTCCCAACATTGAGAAGGGTGACGGCAGCACGGTCCTGAGCCGACAGTTTGTCGAGGTAATGGCGTCCGAAGTCAATGGTGGGAGTCAGCAGCATGGCCGAATTGGCCTCCACGTCCTGTAGTTCGAGGCTCAGGTCATAGACATAGGTTCTGAAGGGGTCGCTGCAGTATCCGTAGAGATAAGAGTTCATGTTGATTATGTTGGTGAACGTAATCTCATGGTTGCCTTCGCCCAGAACAACGACATTGTCGATGGGCAACCGCAGGAATCCCTCGCCCTGATGCTCGTAGACATTATTAACGATTTCTGCTCCGTCTAAATAAACATAACTGCCGCCATTGGGATGCAGGCACTCCGACATACCCTTCCAGGAGAATACCCCCACCTTGCCCTTTGGCACCCTTACATTGGCCACAAGCGAAGATTTACCGCTACTTTCCATATCGTTGGTGGAAACGGCTACGGGACAGTCTGCGACGTCGTTAGACAAGGCAAAGGGCAAGTCTTCGTTGAAAGAGAATGCGATATCACCTTTTTTCACGATGGCAGAAAAATCGGGAGCCTCACCCACCTCAGCGGTCAGGTTCACGACGGCTGTCGACCCGTTGTCGGTGGTGAAAATGAACTCATGTTCATAGGTGCCGGCTGCAGTGGGATACAGGTTGACGGTAATGTTCTCAGTCTCTCCTCCTTGAATATACTCGGAGGGATAGAGCACCTCTGCGTCGTCACGGCTTTGTGTGCAAATGAAGTGTGCCTCATTGTAACCGATGTTAGTGAGTTTAATTACGGTGCTTACCGAAGCGCCAACCGTCACGGTAGGACCGGAGAGGACGATGTTCTCTGGGGAGGCAATGAGTTGCGGTGCTTCGGTACGGCGGTTGTATTTTGCCGTCTTGTAGAAGTTGAGGAACCCCTGGTTCCTATTGTCGGCAACGGTAAAGCCATAGCATCCATAACCTGTTCTCGGGGTCAATGTCATGAAGTCATCGCTCACATCAAATACCAGTTCGTTTACGGTTTCGAGTACATACTGTCCCATCTCGTCGGGCTCAGCAGAGAAATCTCCTGCAAAGACAGCCAGATAGATGGGCGAACCGTAATAAAGCATCGTGCCCAGAACGCAGAAATCGTCCATGCCTTTTCCTTGCTCATATTCGGGAGTGGAGATGGTGATGGTCTTGGCCTCCGCATCATAATGGCCTTTAATCTCGTTTTTCGTTTCCAACTGGAAATTGCCAAGGTCGATGATGCCGTCGAAAGTCACTTCATCACCGTTGAAGGTGAGGGTAGCCTCGGTGGAGGTCGGCGTGAGTGAATTGACGTCGAACCACCCATACTCATCCCAATAGGCCATGGCGCTGACCCAGAACTGCATGTTGCCCTCCATTTTCGGAAGACGCTGCACCTGCACGGTGTGCTGTCCTGTTTCTGGTTTCATGACTTGGCCAGAAAGCAGGTGGCTTTGCGCCTTGCACATTTGTCCTACGGTGAAGAGGACAATCAAGGTAAAAAGTTTTTTCATATCTCAAAGTTTTTGGTTGATAATGTTTCCTATCGGCAAAAATAGGAAAAAGCCATCCAGAAGCATCACTTTCCGGACTCGAGGTTGTTCAAGATTATAAAAATGGACGAAAACACGCCTATTTGGCGCTGTTTTCCTTAGCCAGACGCTGGTATTCGGATGGGGTAAGGCCTGTGTATTTCTTGAAAGCCTGAATAAACGAAGTACGCGACTTGAACCCTACCCCATTGGCAATACCTTCGATGGTGAGATGCCCGAAATGCTTGGGGTCGTTCATTCTCTTACAGGCTTCCTGAATGCGGTATTCATTGAGCAGGGCGTTGAAATTGGTGCCATAGCGCTCGTTGATGACGAGCGACACATTGTTGTATTTCTCACCTACAAGCGCTGCCAGACGCTGAGCGGAGAAATCACTCGAGAAAATCTCCTGTGAGGTCTCCATCACACCAACGATATCGGAAAGTATCCTTCGCTTGGCTTCCTCGTCGAGCGAGGACCCCTTGTACTTGGGCTGTGGAGCATTCTGCATCTCCACGAGCCGCTCAAGTTCATGCCGTCGTTGCCTTTCTTCTTCCTCCTTCTTGAGCATCTCCACATTCTTGAGATAGAGCGATTCGTTGCGCTGGCGCAACAGCCTGTTCTTGCGCCACACGATGAGCATGGAGAGGAGAATGACGAGTGTGATGGCCGCGATGGTGGCAATGACCATGTTCTGTACACGGCGGTGGTGCTCCATTTCCTGGATCTGCTTGTCTACCTTCTTCATCTCACCGAGAAAACGGAGTTCTCCCACACTGGCCACTTGATGGTAGTTGAGCAGCGAATCCTTGAGCCGAAAGTACTGGGTGCGGTATTCTTCGGCCTGCTTCTTACGGTTCAGTTTGTCGTTGTAGTCGGCCATGAGGTTATAGAGTTCGAGTCGTGCATCTTTCATGTCGAGCACATTGACCAAACTGTCGGATTTGGAGAGTATATCAAGCGCCTTTCCATAGTCGCCCTTGGCTGCATACACTCTGGAGAGGTTGGCATAGATGGCATAGGAATAGCGTATGTTACCGATATTGTCGGTAAGCAAAGTCTTTTGCCGCATGAACGACGCTTCAGCCTTGTCGTACTGTCCTTTCTCGAGTGCGGAGAAGCCTTCGAACATTAAAAGATTGTACGAATCGTTAGGCTGGGGGGGGCCAAGCGACCGGTAGTTTTCCAATTCCCTGTTGATGCCTGACAACATTTTCAATGAATGTGCCACAGTAATCATGTTAGATACCGCCATGCGCCATGATGCGGTATCGTTTTCCGCCCTCGACTGCCAATAAGAGCGCTTGTAGTAGTCAAGGGCGAGCGAGTCGGGCTTCAGGTCGCCGCTCTGCTCTGAAATGGTCTGATACATACAACCGAAGTTGAGGAGCACACGTCCCATTCCCCTTTCCATGCTTTCGGCCAGTTCCTGTGCCCGCGAGAGGTTCTCGTAAGCCTGCGAATAATCGAAATAGCAGAAGAAATAGACATACCAGCGACCGATAAAAGCCTGCATGAGATAGCGTGTCTCCTTCTCTGTCATGCTGCGTTTGTTCCTTCCCGTGACGATGGTGAAACATACGAGGGCGCTGTCGGGTTTCCCGTCGAGTTCGGCATATCTTGTACCCATCATGATGAGTTCTTCCGATGGCACATGGAGCCATTTGCTGTAATAGTCGGGCTGCCTCTCAGCCTTCACAGTGAGGCATTGAAGCAGAAACATGCTGAAAAGCAGGCATATCGTTAGTCTTTTCGAGTGTATCATTCTATAAAAGAGTTCTTATCCATGCAGAGGGTGTCTGACAGGCTCATTGCATTTTAATGATTTACATGCAAAAATAAAAAAAAAGAGACAATTGACATACCTTCCACCTTCATTTTTTTTAGAAAAATCCCTCATCTCCACACCATTTATTCGGGAATTTGACTATATTTGCAAAAGGTCTTATACAAATCAGAAATTATGAAAAGATTAATCTTCGTATTGGTGTCGTTGTTTGTCATGTTGACGGCGAATGCGCAACATGATGGCTTTGTATGTACTGGTAATAACGTCAATGTCAGGACTGGGCCTGGTAAAAACTACGCCATCTATGACACTGGAGATGGCCATAAACGTCAACTGTCGAAAGGAGATGTTGTAGCCAACCGCGGGAAGAAAAAGAATGGGTTCTGTCTTATCCAAGGACCACTGGAATGGGGAGGAGACGAGAGAGATGGTTGGGTGTCAGCACAATATCTCCGTCCTGTAACCCTCTGCAAAAAATGCTTCGGCACAGGAGATATGAATGTTGGTGAAGTGGACATAGACCTTAGAACTTGCGATAAATGCAAAGGAAAAGGCTATGTCAAATGAAGATTTGGTTTAAGATTTAAGATTATCTATCGTAGAACGCCATGCATCGCGAAGGCAAGACATCGGCTTGGAGGTTTATGGGTGAAGAACGGTTCTTGAAAGAAGGTTAATTGGTTTTTACCTTCGCGAAATGCTGTGTTTTGTTACCCTGATCGTTGCGGATGAGGGTGAACCCTTCGGGCGTAGATTCTCCAGGAACGAGGTTGAATTGGCAA
>Ga0256407_10007675_pt1 | contig 16131 bp, 15 predicted proteins | sample RumenRJG_04DNA_FD_193489 | JGI IMG/M metagenome (GOLD analysis project Ga0256407, IMG submission 193489) | Bovine rumen microbial communities from Lethbridge, Alberta, Canada - RJG_04 | ecosystem: Host-associated > Mammals > Digestive system > Stomach > Rumen | place: Canada: Alberta...
TTGTTATCTTCATATTGATCTTTATAACTAAGATTTTCGTTAAAATCGGTTGATGAGAAACTTCTTTCCCCCTCTACTGAAGATGAGGTGAGGTCTGATTTTCTCATTGCATATTTATTTGCATTTATTTGCGCCATTCTTTCAGCTCTGGGCAGTTTTGTAAAGCTATCTGCGTGTTGGAATGAATAATTAATTGTAGAATTCAATGTTGCTTGAACTCCTGCCTGAGCTATGACAGGTTCTGCCAAGACTGCCGGGTTGTAGCTGTCTGAACCGCCGCCGCCATGACGAGCAAACATAAAGTAACCTTGATTGTCTTCATCTTTTTTTTTGTATGTCACATCATATTTGTATATTGGGGCATAGGCTGTTGTTTGGAATTCATTTTTTACACCGTTACCTATTTCTGTAACTGAAGATTTTACACTGTTTGCAAGACCTTCTTCTGCAAAGAATATTTCTGTTTTATCTTTGTTTGCGTCGTTCAACAGGTTCATACCGGCTACTGTAAGTTTTGCGCCATCTGCTATTGTATAGTGGTTACCGGTTTCGATATGATCCATTTGTTCATTCAAAAGGTCAACGTCTGCAACAAAGTTGGTATTGCCGTTTAATGCCAAACTATTAAAGTTATACGTATGAATGTTATTGTTTACAGTATTAATTGTTGTATTGTAAAATGACACATTGGCGTTATAGATATCATTTAACATATAATAAGTACCTGTACCGTCACCTGTTATATCAACATTGTACTGATAATCTGTTGAATAAGTTTTAAAGTCAGATGACGGAGTTCCGCCATCTATTGAATCTTTCATAACAAAAGAACCACCATTTTTGGTTTCAAATTTTAGTGTTGGAGATGAAGTTGAACTTGTTGCTACAAATATTGCATTGTCTGTTGTTCCTCTATAGTCTTTTGTATAGTTATCTAAAAACTCATATTTTTCATTATCTGCAACAAAATTCATATTTATTGTTGTATAAATAGCACCACCTAATGCTAAATATTCATCTGATTTTGATTCTGCATAATTGCCTTTGAAAACATTTCCTACATTACCGGATAATGTTCCTGCATTGTATATAGCACCACCCATAGAATATTTGTTTTCAGACACTGCATTGTTGTTTATGAATTTACCATTAATATTACCTGTAATATTTGCTCTATTGTCTATAGCACCGCCCATAGCATAGGATGATTTTGCATTAATATGGTTTCCGTTAAATATACCGGAAATATTACCGATTGTTCCTGAAGTTCTGTTTGTTATTGCACCGCCATAAGCTGAATCAGAACCGTTGACGTAGTTGTTTATAAAAATACTGTCTTCTATGTCTTTTATTGTGCCGCCATAGTTAATTATGGCACCGCCCTGTCCCCATGTTTTGGCATCTATATTATTATCTATAAATGTAGATTTTATATAATTTATTTTGTTTCTATTATCAATTGCTCCGCCTGTTGCATAAGTACCATCAGATTTTAAATAATTTTTTGAGAATTCGGTATTTAAAATTTTATCTATTGTACCTTCATTATATATAGCAGCACCTGTAGCAGAATAACCTTCAATATAATTTTCTTGAAACTTACTATTTTCTATTAATCCGATAGAAGATTGAGTATATATGGCACCGCCCTGATTATAATTATTAGATGATTTTTGAATATTATTACCAATAAAATTGGCAGATAAATATTCAATTGTACCTCTATTATCGATTGCACCACCTCTGTTATAAATAGATCCGTCGGTAACATAATTACCGATAAAATTCCCTCTAAGATCTTTTATTGTTGAACCGTTAAAATTTGCTATTGCGCCACCGTAATTTGAACGATTATTTATACCATATATATAATTTGCTACGAAATTTGCATCAACTTTGTCTACAATAGCGTTTTGATCAAGATATATTGCAGCACTATAACCATATGCACCGCCATAATTTGCATTACCGATAAAGTTTCCTTTAATTTCACCAATATGTCCACCGTCACTATATAATGTATTTCCTATTTTTCGATACAATAATTCTGTTGATAAACCGGAATGATTACCTATAAAGTCACCAACAACACTATCAATATTTCCTTTTAAGTTATAAAAAATAGCGCCATTAATCTGCGGGTTAGTATTTGCGTTATTGATAAAGTTTCCGTTAATGTCACCTAAATCACCATTATCATTGTATATAGCGGCTCCAATCGTATCACTTAAATTAAAAAATGTACTGTCTATGTTTTCTTTGGGGTCACTCGCAGTATGAATAATTTTACCTTGTATATCATCGGGATTGTATTTTAGAATAAAATCATAATTATCTGTTTCATTAACTTCTTTTAATTCGTAGTCATCATTTGTATTTTTTTCAAATTTGTAAAATTTATTTCCATTACCGGTTCCATATTCATTATTAACATAATCTGCCGGATTTATGTTTTCTGCATAAGAACAATTACCAAAACTTAGTACAGCTAAAAGTGCCACTCCTATTAACTTAGAGGTCATACCCCTCCCCCTCTCCCCGAAAACACGACTACAAGCGGGTTTTACACTATTTTGATTTTTCATATCAACATCCTTTCAATACTACATTCACATTTACTCATTTCGGCTATTCTTAGGCAAATCTTTATAATTTCGAGTAAATGTTTTACATTTATTTATATTAGATATCTAATAATATATCCTCTAAATATATATTCCCGTTATAAAAATTTTTTAACATTTTTGTAGTACAATATAATTTGTAATATAAGAAAGGTGGTTTATAATGGCAAAGTTTGTATGTACAGTTTGCGGATGGTCTACAGAATCCGATAAAGCTCCTGACAGATGTCCTCTTTGCGGAGCAACAACATTTAATGAAATCGGCGGAGCAGACGGAAAAGTTTACGCTTGCGAACACAAAGTCGGTGACGGTAAAGTTGAAGATAAAGAAATTATGGATGGTTTGAGAGCTAATTTTGCAGGTGAATGCACAGAAGTCGGTATGTATCTTGCAATGGCAAGAGTAGCTGAAAGAGAAGGTTATCCTGAAATTGCAGAAGCTTACAAGAGATATGCGTTTGAGGAAGCTGAACACGCAGCGAAATTTGCAGAACTTTTAGGTGAAGTAGTAACAGATTCTACAAAGAAAAATCTTGAACTTAGAGCTGATGCTGAACACGGCGCATGCGAAGGCAAATTGGCTATCGCAAAACGTGCTAAAGAATTGGGTTATGATGCAATCCACGACACAATTCATGAAATGGCTAAAGATGAAGCTCGTCACGGTAAAGGTTTTGACGGACTTTTGAAAAGATATTTTAGCTAATTTTAAAACAAAATATAATAAGAAAGCATTGATTAATTAAAATCAATGCTTTTTTATTGTTAATTCTCTCTTAATGATTCCTCTATAAATTTTTGAGGTTCATCTATAATAAATTGCAAATCTTCCGGATATTTTATATAAGAATAATCATATTTTTCTGCATTTATACAAAATGTTGCCGTTCCATAATCTAATAACCGACCCATAGATGATTGTGAAACATCGATTATATTCAATTTTTCCAGTGGAATTTCCAGTTCTGCAGGATTTAAGACACCGATTTTTATATGGGCTGCTTTTGTTGTAATAACAATTTTATCAGATTTGTATCTTGCAATAGGATAAATAATAAGTGCAAGCATAGCTATTACAATTACCCAACTAAACAGGCTGTGTGTATTCAAAAAAATTACCCAAAAATACACTAAAAATAACGGTGTTAAAAATGCCGGCCAAAATAATGCCATCCAATGTTTTTTTATATCATAGAGAACAAGTTCTTCACCCTCATAAATCGGTTGTTTTTGTTCTTCTGATTTTTTTACTGCAACAATAATTTTTTCACTATCTGTTTCATTTTCTTTGACAACTTCTTCAACAATTTGTCCAATAGGTTCTGAGTTTGATTCTGTTCTCAAATCAGCTCCGCAATATCGGCAAAAATTGTCATCTTCTTTTATTTGCTTTCCGCACCTAAAACAAAACATCTGCACCTACCTTAGGACTGATTTTAACATGGTATTTGACTTTAGTCAATTAGCGTTATACCATAATTAGACGGAGGAGCTATGAAAACAAAAGAAGAACTTTTAAATTTGTATAATATGGATTTAGATGAATTATTAAAAATTTCATCAAAATATATAAAAGATGATATAGAATTTTGCTCACTTATTAATGCTCGCAACGGAAGATGTTCACAGAATTGCAAATACTGTGCACAAAGCTCACATTATTGCACTAATATTGAATCATATCCGCTCGTCAGCATTGAAGAAGTCAAAAAGGTTGCTTTAGAGGCAAAATCCAATCATGCTTCCCGTTTTGCAATTGTTACTTCCGGAAAAACTCCGGATGAGGGCAGAGATTTTCAAATCGAACTTGATATGATTAAAGAAATAAACAAAATTGACGGTTTAAAAAGCTGCGCTTCTATAGGTATTTTAAATGATGAACAAGCAAAACAACTGGCCGAAGCTGGTTTAAAAAGATTTCATCACAACATAAACACTTCAAAATCATATTATCCGGAAGTTTGTACAACTCACAGTTGGGATGACAGATATAATACTTGTAAATTAGTAAAAAAATACGGCATGGAACTTTGCTGCGGCGTTATTCTTGGCATGGGTGAAAGTATTGAACAACGTGTTGAAATGGCAATGCAATTAGCTGAAATTGAACCGGATTCAATACCGATTAATATCTTGATGCCAATTCCTGAAACTCCGTTCGAAAATTATCACGATAAAATTGATGAAGAAAATGTATTGAGAACATTAGCAATATTTAAGATTGCGAACCCTAATTCAATTTTACGTTTTTGCGGCGGAAGAATGAGATTATCCGAAGAAAATCAACGTAAAGCTTTAAAAACTTGTGTTGAGGGAATTATGGTAGGAAATTACCTCACAACAATTGGTAAAGCTCCAAAAGAAGACATAAAAACAGTTAATGAACTTGGAAAACACATTAAAACCTGCTAAAAATTATTTGTTTGCAATTTTTTCTTTTTGCTCTTTCAAGCGGCGTTTAAAAAGTACTGTCTGAAAAAGATTGTACATCTTTTCATTATTCACAACAGTAATTTGTGTTTTTTTGTTCACAAAATCCACACCGATATATGGCTTTTGGCTGAAAATATTATTTTCAATATTCACAAGCTGAAACAGCCCCTCAGTTAATACACTGATGGGCTCTCTCAGAAATATTTCAAATGTTTTTCGAATATCGAATTTTTTCATTGTTTTATTTCTTGAATTTGCTTTGTGCTCGTGGAGTTTCGCTTTTGTGACTTTGTCACAGTTCGCTCAATCCACTCGCTTTCCGGACTCGTTTCACTCCGTCCGTCCGCAAATCCGCTAGTTTGATTTCGGTGCGTATTGTTGAATTTTACTTTCAACTGCTGCTCTGTCACTTGCATCAGGACTCATTAGCAAGTATTGTTGATAATATTTAACAGCACCTCTGTAGTTCAATTCTTTTTCATAAGACATTGCTTTTAGTTTAGCAATTTGAGGGCTGTTATGATAAAAGTCAATTGCGTGGTTACAATATTCTATTGCCGAAGCGTAGTTGTTTTCTTGGTATTGTCTTTGAGCTATATCAAAGAATTCGTTTGATTTAATTTCACAAAGATTAATATATTCAATACCATTTTTTGCAATTACGTTGTCAGGATCTTTCATCAAAGCTTTTTGTAAAGCTGTTCTTGCTGTTCTGAATTGTTTGTTGTGAACAAGAATTTCACCCAAATACAAATCATCATCAACTGTTTCAGCAAAATTTACTGCGTTTTCAAAAGAATATACAGCATCTTTTTCTCTACCTAAAGCAAGATAAGCTTCACCCTTAAGAACGCTGTCCATAACACCATTTCCTGCTGTTTGAACAATATAGTTCAAGCTGTCTTGAGAAATAGGATCTTGGTGTATCAATCTTGCAAGTTTTAATTTTGCAAGGTGAAGTTTCAAGTCCTCTGGACATTTTTCTATTGCTTTATTTACATAGTCATAAGCTAAATAAACTTCTTGATTTGTTGTAATATGATTATTTTGTCCACGATCTTTTGCCATTTCATAATATGTATTTGCAAGACCAATAATACCGTCATCATTGTATCTTTCATCACCAACAAGTTTTGAATAATAATCTAATGCTTGATCGTATTTTCTTATATGCAATGACATATCAGCAATTCTTTTTATACCTTCCATGTTGTTTGGAGTAATTGCCAAAGCTGTTTTTAATTGTTCAATAGCAAATTCTTCATCTGCTCTGTTTTCATAAACAGTTGCAAGGTTCAAATATGGTCTGATATTTTCAGGTTTAACCTTTTGTGCTTTTTTAAATGAATTAATTGCAGCTGCTTGGTTACCTTGTTTTAAATACAATTCACCTTGTAATGTCAAAGCCGGAGATGAATTTGGATTTACGTGCAATGAGTGGTTTACCCAAGTTAAAGCTTTTGAATAGTTACCTCTGCGAGTTTCAACCTGACACATATGGTACCAAGCTGTTGGGTTGTGAGTATTATATTTCATTGCTTTCATAAAGTTTTCTTCAGCAGCATCAAGGTTTCCGTTCATCATTTCGATAATACCAACGTTATCGTATGCATTTGCAAATGTCGGGTTAATTTTTAATGCTGTTTTGAACAAATCCATTGCATCCTGCTTGTTGCCAAGCTTTAATGTTGCAATACCCATCATATTGTATGCTTGATAATAATTTTTATCCAAATTTACTGCGGTAACAAATTCTTTAATTGCAGTATTAGTCAAGCCTCTTGTGGTTTTAATGTAATCAACGTCAGAAGCTGTTTGACGTTGTAAAAATACATAACCTTGAGCATAGTGAACAATCGGATTGTTCGGAGCTGATTTTAACAATTTATCCAACTCAAATTGAGCCGGTTCAAGCTGATATTGTTTTGCTTGAGAAACAGCTTTTAATGCCAAAAGACTCGGATCATTTGGTTTTTGGTTTAATAATTCTTTTAATTTTTCATCTGCTTCTTTGTAATGATTATACTCTAATAATCTGGCTACTTCGGGGTATGGTTGTGATATTGAATTTATTGTAGCCGGTTTAGCTTGAGAATAAATGTTTCCGGTATTAGCAGAGTATCTAACTTGAGCAACTTGAGCTTGCAATTCTTTTGCATTTGCATTTGCTGATAAAGCTGCCATAATGACCATTGATGATATCAACAATTTTTTATAATTCATAATTTCTCCTGGAGTTTACAAATAATTTTCTTTTCTTCCAAAAATATTGTATAATAGTCAACGTAAAAAAGCAATAATATAAATGAAGTATAAAAAGTATATAACCAATGGGATTAAATAATATTTCAAAACAGGATTTAGACGATTTTAAATCATACATAATTGCAGAAAAGAATTTTTCTGAACATACCGCAAAAGCTTATTGTTCAGATATTTTAAGTTACATTGTATGGCTTGATGAAAATTCTTGTGAGGATGCTGATTTTTCAAAAATCAGAGATTATTTACATTTTATCCAAAAATTTAATTATAAAAAAACTACAATTTCCAGAAAAATTGCCTCATTAAGGACTTTCTACAAATATCTTTACAGAGAAAGAAAAATTGATAATAATCCTGCAATGAATCTTAATAATCCAAAACGTCCAAAATCTTTACCTAAATTTTTGACTCCGGATGAAGTTGAACAAATTTTAAATAATACAAAGATAGAAACACCGTCAGGATATCGAAACAGAACTATTTTGGAACTTTTATGGGCAACAGGAATGCGTGTTTCAGAACTTGCAGGACTCAATTTTGGTGATTTGGATTTGGAACAAAATGAAATTAGAGTTTTTGGTAAAGGGGCAAAAGAAAGAATTATTCTTGTAACAGATAGGGCAAAAAGTTTTCTTGAACGCTATATAGAAAGCGCCAGAGATTTGATACCAAAAGGTTTTCCTGTTCCGGACAAAAGTGAAAATTCACCTGTTTTTATAAACAATACCGGATACAGATTACAAACAAAAACTATTCGAAATGTTATTAATGATGTTGTTGAAAAAATTAATTTGCCAAAACATGTTACACCTCATGTTTTCAGACACAGTTTTGCAACACACTTAATAGAAAACGGCGCAGATTTAAGAGTTGTTCAAGAACTTTTGGGACATGCAAGCATTTCTAATACGCAAATTTATACCCATATTTCAACACAGCATTTGAAAGATGTTTATAATGAAACTCACCCCAGAGCGTAAATTAATCTTTATTAATTGAAAAATATACTTCTTTAAGACGTTTTTTGCTTATATGAGTATAAAGCTGGGTTGTTGAAACGTCACTATGACCAAGTAATTCTTGTACAACTCTTAAATCTGCTCCGTTTTCTATTAGATGTGTTGCAAAACTATGACGTAATGTGTGTGGTGAAATTGTTTTGTGAAGTGTTTTTCCTTGTTCATGGATAAATGTATAAATTTCCTGACGTGTTATTTTTTTTCCTTTTTCATTTATCAAAAATTGTTTTGTATCTAAATTAAATTTTTGGATTAAATACTCTCTTTCAGGTATATAATCCAATATTGCAGAAATTGCTTTTTTGCCCAATGGTACAATTCTTTCTTTAGAACCCTTTCCTGTACATTGAAGATATTTTCCGTTCAAATCATAGCCGGATGTACTTAAATTAACAAGCTCAGATACACGCAGACCGCAGCCGTATAGAAGCTCCACAATTACTTTTTCTAATTTTGTTAAATTGTGATTTAAAATTTCTTCTATTTCCTGAACAGATACTACTTTTGGTAATTTTTGAGGAACTTTTGGCTGTTCAAGAGTAAGCGTAGGATTTGTTTTTATAAAATCATTTGCATTTGCCCATTTGAAAAAACCTCTAAAGGATGCTATTTTTCGCATTATACTGGTTGGAGAATATTTTTTTTCATGCAAATTTCTTATATAAGAATTTATTTGTGTTCGTTGAATTTCTTTTATATCCGTATCTTGATTAAATTCAAAAAAATCATTTATATCTCGTCTGTATGCATCGAGTGTATTTTGAGATAAACCTTTCTCTATTTCCAGATAATCAAGATATTCAGACAATATTTGAGTATTCATAAATATTTTATACTACATATTTTGAATAATGACAATTTGTTTTTGTATGATATAATTTAAATGAACAAAATTAGAAAATTTTCGTTTTATTAATGGATTGGAGAAAATTATGAAAAAAATATTATCATTACTTGTTATATTTGGAATGCTGATTATTGGCGGATTACAAGCTTTTGCTGATGATTCCGCCGAAGCATTAAAATTTTTTAACAGATATGTAAATTCAGCAAACACTTATGATCCTAATTTGCCAAATTATTATTCACCGAATGCAAAAATTATAAGACAGGTTGTAAAACCGGACGGCGGACTGGCCAATGCTTATACAGATACAGCAACATACGTAACACAAATGAAAATTGGTCAGGCAACCGCTAAAATAAGAAAATACACTAATTCATATTCAAATGTAAAAGTACAATCACTTGGTAACGGCAAATATAAAATAAGTTCACTAAGACAACCAAAAGGTGAAACATACAAACTTAAAACATATATGATTGTTAAGAAAATCAACGGAAAATGGCAAATTATAGAAGAATTAATGCAAACAAAAGAACAAATTTTCCTGAGATATGCAACAGAAACAGTTAAATAAAATTTTTTGGGCGGAATATCTATTCCGCCTAATTTATATATATATTTTGGTAGATACCCTTTCGATTTACCTACTCTTAATTGTTACAAAAATATTAAATGGGGTTGAAAATTTTAAAAAATAGGTTAAAATGTACATATAGGGAAAAGGCTCTAGCAGTCGTAACCTACTAGAACCTTTCTTAACTCCCTATTTAGCAAAGATTAGCGCTATGATTATCAGTAAGATAAGCCATAGCGCTTTTTCAGTAATACTCAACTTCACTTTTCATCACCACCTTTCCGCTTTAGTCTACTTAACCTGCCTGTGACGGTGGTGGTAAACAGGAGCTTACCCTAAACACTATTTTATCATAAATAGAATTTTTAAAAATTTTAATGTATATTGTAAAATCTTAATAAAAAGGTTTTACATCAACAAAATAACTTAATAAATTGCCATTTAAAAAAACTTATATAATAATTATACAATGAGCTATTTTAGTTTGTAGTGTGGGCAAAGGCAACAGCCGTGCCCACAAAATTGCTGTAAGTAAATATCACGTGGGCACATTTCATTTGCCAATACTATAAGCTAGCCAATGGAATTAAATTAGCCGGATTCTTTCGGGCTTTGCCCTCAGAATGACAGTTATGACAATATTTAAAAATTAAAAAATTCAGATAACGACATGTCAAATGCTTTTGCTATTTTATTTATTTTTGTTAATGTAACATCATTTTGAGCTGTTTCAATATTGCCTAATGTTGATCTTGCAATATTTGTTTTATAAGACAAATCGTCTTGCGTATAACCATTTTGTTTACGCAGTTCTTTTATTCTTTTTGCTAATTTATTTAATAATGACTTGTCCATTTTTCTATTGTCCGCTATAATGACAAAGTAACAAACCGTCACACGGACAAAAATAGGATTATTATTATGCATAAAAAACGAATTTTAATAGATCTTGACGGGGTTTTAAACGAATACGGAAAAGAAAAATTTGACGAAAATTACATCCCTGAAATTAAAAAAGGGGCAAAAGAGTTTTTAGAAAATCTAAGCAAAGAAGCGGAATTATATCTGTTTACCACACGAAACCTTAAACTTGCTGCAAAATGGTTGTTTGATAATAAAATTGATATGTTTTTTAAAGATGTTACAAATATAAAAATTCCGGCTTTTTTACATATAGATGATAGAGTTGTTTGTTTTGACGGCAATTATAAAAATACTTTAGAAAAAGTTAAAAATTTTAATGTATATTGGAAAAAATCTTAATAAATTGCTTTTTTAAATTAAAAGTATAATAATTAAAAAATGAGCAGATTTAGATTTTTAACAGCAGGCGAAAGTCATGGAAAATGTCTTACCGCAATTATAGAGGGAATTCCTGCCGGAATAAACATTAATATTGATTATATAAATAATGAATTAAAACGCAGACAAAACGGCTATGGACGTGGTGCAAGAATGAAAATTGAATCCGATACCGTTGAAATTACATCGGGTGTCAGATTTGGAAAAACTCTTGGTTCGCCAATTACACTTGTTATTCAAAATAAAGATTTTGAAAATTGGCAAAAAATTATGAGTGTAAATCCTGAAGATTATACCGAAGAAAAATCTTTTACTCAATACCGTCCGGGACACGCAGATTATGCAGGAAGTATAAAATATAATCAAAAAGATTTAAGAAACATACTTGAACGTTCAAGCGCACGCAAAACTGCCATAGAAGTTGCTGTAGGTGCTGTTGCAAAACAAATTCTTGAACAATTTGGAATAAAATGTTCATCAAAAATTTTACAAATAGGAAAAGTTACAGAAAATTTTGAACAAGAAATTGATAAAGCAAAAGATGAAGGAGATACTTTAGGCGGAAAATTTGAAGTTGTATTTGAAAATTTGCCTGTCGGTTTGGGTTCTTGTATGCATTGGGACAGAGCACTTGACGGAAAAATAGCTCAGGCTGTCATAAGTATTCCGGCAATTAAAGCGGTAGAAATAGGCGAAAATCCTTTAGGTTATAGTGGCAGCAATTATCATGATCAAATGTATATCGAAAACGGTAAAATTGTGCGTAAAACAAACAATGCAGGCGGGATAGAAGGCGGCATGACAAATGGTGAACCTTTAATTGTTAAAGCTGTTATGAAACCGATTCCGACAATGAAAAAACCGCTTAATACCGTTGATTTAAAAACTTTAACAGAAGCTCAGGCACATTTTGAACGTTCAGACACATGTGCCGTTGAAGCTTGTTCTGTTGTTGCTGAAGCAAGAGTTGCAAGTATTTTGGCAGATGAAATTTTACAAAAATTTGTCGGTGATAATTTTGAAGAAATTTTAAAAAATAAATAGCAAAAAATTCTAAAATTTATTGACAAATTATAATTTTTACTTTATAATATGTGTGGGGTAAATGTATATTTATAAGTCTTGTCACTTGACGAGACTTTCTTTTTGGCGATTTTTTAAAATTGTAAATTTTATGTAACAAATTAATCTTTTTATTAAAGATTTTTAAAAGCATGGACGAAATAAAATTTACGGACAATATAAATAGTTGGAGGTAAATATTTAGATGAGTTCCAGATTAGAAAATGTTACTGTTGTTGACAGTAACGCTATTGCCAACGCAATTATGAATGACATAGTTGACGTTGAGAGTATGGAGAGAACGCTTGAAACTGATTTGAGTACAACAGATTTATTTAAAATTGATTGTGCAATTTTATCTTCATTAAGAAAAACTCAAGATTTTTCAAGAGAATTGTTAGAACAATTAGAATCAGGCAAAATTGAAACAATTATGCAAAAACCCCAAAAACAAGATGTTATTGCAGATGTTCAACAAAATGCAATGTTAGATATCGTTTATCCTTTACAAGATATGTTTGATAGTTTTGCAAATTTAGTTGTTGAAAATCTTAATTAATTACTTATTTTTACAACAATAAAGAGGTCTTTATGACCTCTTTTTGTAATTTTTATCTTATTTGTACAGGCATTATCAAACAAACAAAATCTTCTTCATTATCAGGTCTGAACATTGTTGCAGAAAGCGGTGTATTCAAACCTATCTTTACGTTGTCTGAATCTATGTTTTTTAATGCCTCCAAAACAAATTTGTAATTAAATGCAATTATTAATTCTTCACCTGAATAATCTATGTCCAAATTTTCTTCGGATTTTCCGGCATCAGGAGTATCTGCAGTAAGTTTTAAATTATTTGCGCCAAATTCCAATTTTACAATACTTGTTTTTTCATTAACCATAATTGAAACACGATCCAAAGCGGAAATAAATTGAGAAACATTTACAACTGCTGTTTTTGGACTTTCTTGAGGTATTAATTGATTATATTTTGGGAACTGACCGTCTAATAATCTTGAAATTGTTGTTGTTTTTTCTGATTTTATTATTATTTTTGAATTTTCTGTGTAAATTTTAACTGATTCTTCATCAATAAATGAACTCATTTTAATAAATTCATTCAATGTTTTAGAAGGTATAATAAGTTGTTTTGCATGATTATCTTTATTTTCAATAGATTCTCTCACACGTGCTAATCTGTTACCATCAGTTGATGCTATTTCAAGAATATTGGAAGAAATATCACAAACAATACCTGATAATAAATTACTTGTTTCATAACTTGCGGCAGCAAATCCTGCTTGTTTTACAGCTTTTACAAACGGTCTGATTTGGATTTCAAATCCTTCTTCATCGTTCAATTTTATATTTGAAAATTCTTGAGGAAATTCTGATGCAGAAATACCGATAATATCAAATTTTGAATTTTGACAAGTGATATTTACTGTATTTTCACCATCTGTCATATTAAAAGTTATTAATTTATCACTTAATTTTGAAACAATATCGTTTAATTTTTTAGAAGGAAGTGTAATTTTACCCATTTCTTCCACTTGAGCATCAACTTCTGCAATAACTGTATAATCCAAATCTGTTGCAACAAGTTTTATTGTACCTTTATCAATTGTTTCAATTAAAATATTCATTAAAACCGGTTGAAGTGCTTTTACAGATGTTGCTCTTTCAACAATTTTTATACCGTTATACAAATCTTCTTTTTTAACAACAAATTTCATAATTATACTCCATTCTTCCCTTTATTTTTATTATATTAAATAAAAAATAAAAAAATACGATTTCATAAGAAAAGTAAACATTTTATGATTTTGATTATTATAAATATTTAATATAAATAAATTATTTATATAATATAACAGTAATAATAAGCTTAAAATATTTGTAGAAAAGTGTTTGAAATGACCACTATTACTAAAAAAATAATGTACAAAAAATTGTAGAAAAAATAATAATAAAAATATAAAAACAGTAGAAAACAAAAAAACATAAAAATAATTGTAGATAACTCATGACTTTTCTACCAAAAACATGACAGTTTTCTACAACAACATGTTCAAAAATATTTTGTGTTAATATTTTGTTATGTTAGAACTTTTTATTACTGGGGTTGAACAAAACAAGAATAAAATATTTGTCACTGCCGGAATTGCTGCAACAATGCAAAGTCTCGGTTATTCTTGCGGTGTTTATAAACCTGTTGAAACAGGTGTAAAATCCCAAAAAGGAAAATTTGTTTCAAAAGACTTATCATATATAAAATTTTTAGATCCTTTTATTAATACATATTTTTCATACCAGTTGGATAAAAATATTTCACCGATACTTTCTGCTGCACAGGAAGGTTTAGTTATGGAAAAATCGGTAATATTTGCAGATTATCAAAAAATACAAGAAAAAGATGAATGTCTTATCGTGGATGGTTTATCCGGTTTAACAACACCGTTAAGTAAAGATTTTTTAGAAGAAGATATAGTAAAAATACTTGATATACCGGTACTTTTTGTAGTTTCCGGAAAAAATTCGGATATTAACAATACATTATTATCCGTAAACAGAGCTAATGAATTGGGCATAAAAATAAACGGTGTAATAATAAATGATTATCCTTATGAATCAGAAAATTCGGAAATAAAGATGATGCCAAAATTGATTGAAGAATACACAAATCAAAAAATATTAGGAATTTTGCCCAAAATTAATAAAAACATAAACCCTGAAGATTTAATAACCGTAATTTTAAACGGTATAGATTTAGAAAGTGTATTTAGAATAAAAATACCAAAACTAAACAAATAGATTAAAAACAAGGGGGCTGTTTTCAGTTTAGCCCCCTGAGGATTTTGGATTATTTTTTAATAACTTTTTTTTCGTTTTTTGTTTTATTTTTTTTAGAAGTTCCGTTTCCGATTGTCCAGTTCAGTCCTGCCTGAAGTCCTACACCGTTACGTCCTCCGTTTGTAATGTAGGTTTGGAAGTAGCCGACAAATCTTTCACCCCAAGTTTTTCTGACACCTACACCGTATTTTACGAAAGGTTTGACAGACATCTCAGGCAAAGATACGTTATTAGCTCTAAATTTTGTATCATCCATTATGTTCCAAATCATTGCAACACTGGCATAAGGCTGCCAGCCGTTTTTGAGGTTGCCGATAAATTTCAATTCCGGCTGCAATTGAATTGCGTGCAGAGGATCTGAACTTATTTTTACTCCTGCAGCGTTGGTATAATCAAATGTGTTTACAAAAGAATATGACATTAACCAGCTTGGCTGTATAATAAATTTGCCGTTTGCAAGCTCCCAGTTGTAACCTGTTTTTGATGCAACACCGGACATTAGCATTGCAAAATTGTCGTTTCCAAAGGTTGTGCTTGCATCACCTGCGCTTGCACCTGCATTTACGGTCAAACCGGTAAAGAAATTGCCCTTATATGCCATACCGACAAGTCCCAGTGTGCCGCCATTTTGGTAGATAGAATTTTTGTTATATGTCTGGTGAGAACCGTTGTAACCTATGTATGCTCCCCAAATACCGTCCCAACCGTGACCGAGATCGTACATAGGTGATTCACCGCCCATAAATGTTCCGTAAGCTACGTTAGAAACTTTTGGACCATTTGAGAGAGAAACACTTTCAAATGTTGCATAAGGTCTTACCCAACCTTCAGCTTTTTCTTGTCTGGCTAAAGTTTTATCATATAAGATTCTGCCGTCAGCGGATGCCATTTTATTTTTCAACTTTAATGCCTGACGTTGTTCTTTTGTCATAAGCATATACATGTCCATGTTTCTGAATGCTTCGTCATATGAATTAAGCTGAACCAAATAGCCGCCGAATTGTGCTGCTATAGGTGTTGCTAGTATGGACGGGTTAAAGTTTTCGTGATTATTGGTGTCACCTCCTCTGCCAAATACAAAATATCCGGCATCATCTCTGTTGTCGTATTTTATTGTGTATTTGAAAATTGGTGACATATATTCTGTTTTGGAAG